>Ga0209542_10003406_pt1 | contig 34038 bp, 31 predicted proteins | sample RifCSPhighO2_01_FD_184028 | JGI IMG/M metagenome (GOLD analysis project Ga0209542, IMG submission 184028) | Soil microbial communities from Rifle, Colorado - Rifle CSP2_plank highO2_0.1 (SPAdes) (version 2) | ecosystem: Environmental > Terrestrial > Deep subsurface > Rock core/Sediment ...
CGCTTCCCCGTCGCTTCCATCAACAACCGCCATTGAAATCAGCTTGCCGGTTTTGTCCGTCACCTTTGCAGTCTTAATACCGGAGCCGCCACGCTTTTGGATCTTGTATTCTGAAAGCTCCGTCTTTTTTCCATATCCCGCGCTTGAGAGCACGAGAAGTTCCGGCTTCTGGTATCCTACACAGACGACTTCCGCGCCAATGACACAATCTCCCTTCGTGAGATTGATGCCGCGCACACCCGCCGCGCTTCGTCCCATCTCTCGAATATCTGATTCTTTAAAACGAATGGATTGACCCTTTTCGGTTCCTACAACCACGCTCTCTCCTTTTGCAACAAAAAACGCGGCGTTCAGCTGATCTCCTTCCTTCAGCGTAATGGCAATGAGTCCACTGCGGCGCACGTCATGGAAATTCTTCGCGGCAACCTTCTTTGCCACGCCCAGATTGGTGACCATCATGAGCGAGTGGGCTTCTTTTCCTTTTTGTTCTTTGGGCATGGCGAGAATCGAGGTCACCTGCTCGTCTTGCGCTATTGGCAAGAAGTTCATGATTGATTTTCCGCGCGTTGCCCGACGCCCTTCGGGAATGTCGTACATTTTAATCTTGTACACTTTACCCCAGTCGGTGAAAAAGAGCAGGTCGCTGTGCGTTGTCGTAGTGAGGAGCTTCACGACAATGTCTTCTTCTTTCGTATTGAGGTCAACGACACCGACTCCGCCGCGGCGCTGTTTGCGGTACTCGTCCGGATTCGTGCGCTTGATGTAGCCGCCCTTGGTAAAGACCAACATGCTTTCTTCGTCTGCGACAAGGTCTTCTATTGAGAATGATTTCGCGCCGCCCTTGACGATTTTCGTCCTTCGTAGGTCGCCGTAGGTCTTGATGACATTTTGGAGCTCGTCTTTAATGACGCCGGAAATCCTTTTCTCGCTTCCGAGAAGCTCTTTGAGTTCTTGTATGAGGTTCTGGACTTCCTTCAATTCGTCTTCTATCTTTTGCCGCTCCAATCCGGCAAGCTTCTGAAGGCGCATGTCCAAAATCGCGGTTGCCTGCAGGTCGGAGAACTTGTACTCCTTCTTCAGGGCCGCATGAGCGGCAGGCGCATCTTTGGACTTCTTGATGGTCTTGATGATGGCGTCGATGTGGTCGAGCGCTTTTTTAAGGCCAAGCAAAATATGCTCGCGCGCTTCGGCTTTTTTCAGATCAAACTGCGTGCGGCGAGTCACCACCTCTCTGCGGTGTCCCACAAACGCTTCGAGAATGCCTTTTAAGGAAAGTGTCTGCGGCACGCCGTCAACGAGGGCCACCATGTTGTAGTGGAATGTTTCCTCAAGCTGGGTATGCTTGTAGAGATAATTCAGTACCGTCTGCGGATGGCCGCCACCTTTCAGGTCAATTGCGATGCGGATGTCTTTCGTTGATTCGTCGCGAAGCCCCTTGATGCCTTCGAGTTTTTTCTCGCGCACCAAATCCGCAATCTTCATGATGAGCTCGGACTTGTTGACGCGGTACGGAATCGAGGAAATGATAATTTGGAAATTGCCTTTTGAATCCTCTACGACATCTGCTTCTCCGCGCACCACCACTCCCCCTTTGCCGGATGCGTACGCCTGAAGAATGTCTTTGTGATTAAACGCGATGCATCCGGTCGGGAAATCGGGGCCTTTGACGAATTGCATCAAATCTTCGGTGGTCGCTTTCGGATTATCAACGAGGTGGATGGTCGCCTCACACACTTCGGTGAGGTTGTGCGGCGGGATGTTGGTTGCCATACCAACGGCAATCCCCAACGTGCTGTTCAGCAACAAATTAGGCGCGGCGGCAGGCAAGACAATGGGCTCTTTACGCGTGTTGTCGTAGTTACCGCGCCACTCCACTGTCTCTTTTTCAAGGTCGCGCAACAGTTCGGTCGCAAGCCGCGACATTTTCGCTTCGGTGTAGCGCATGGCTGCGGGCGAATCGCCGTCAATTGAGCCGAAGTTTCCCTGCCCGATAACAAGCGGGTAGCGCGTGGTAAAATCCTGCGCGAGCTTGGCGAGCGCATCGTAAATTGCCGTGTCCCCGTGCGGGTGAAATTTTCCCATCACATCTCCGACGACTGCCGCAGACTTTCGAAAGCGCGCCGAAGGCGAAAGCCCCATCTGATGCATGGTAAAGAGAATGCGCCGGTGCACGGGCTTTAGTCCGTCACGCACGTCAGGAAGCGCGCGTGAGGTAATGACCGACATCGCATAGTCGAGGTAGGATTCCTTCATCTCCGCCGTGATACTCTGCGGAATGATACCTTGTAGGATTTCTGGCTTTTTGTCTGCCATAGAATGGCTCTAGTATAGCACGTTTTACCGCCCTTTTAAAGGGTTACGAGGGGGTTTGCCGCCCCCGCCTTTCTTTATTAAAGCACCTCTTCGCTTGACGCGCCGGGGTCTTCTGGAGTGACAAAAGATTCTAGAGAGGCGTCGTTATATGCCCCGTCATGTTGCAAAGATTCTCCTGAAGTGCTTCCTTGGTCGAGGGTTTCAAGATTTTGATTAATATCTTTCAGTCCCTCATTTAAAGTGGAGATGCCTTCTTGAAATGTCGCGGTTGCATCCTCAAACGAAGAAAAGAACGAGTCGAATGGGGCAGCGTCACTAGCTGAACGAGAAGGAGAGGGCGTTTTTTTCAGAGAAACAGAAAAAGAAACTCCCCAGAGAACGAGAATGAGAAGCGTAATTGCACCGGCAACGCCAAACGCAATGCCCTGCCGTTCGCGCGGCGGCCTCTCTCTAATTCGATCCAGCAGTGACATAGAGTTATACCGAGAGAACAACTATCTCCCCCGCCTTCCCCTCAAGATCCTTCTTCTTTATCGTCAGTTTTTCTTGCGCTTTTTCTCCTTCGGCACCGCCTTCTTTGAGAAATGTCTTCAGGGCGTCCTTTTCACCTATCCCCACCTGTCCCGAGCTTGTCGAGGGATAGTGCGTGGGGATAATGAGGCGCGGTTCAAGCGACACCGCAACTTCGTGCGCCTCGGATGCCGACAGCACACCCTCCCCCCCAATCGGCACGAACAGGATGTCGATTTCTTCAACGTCTTCGAAAATCTTGGGGTCCACTTTCTTTTCTGATAGCGCTCCAAGGAAGCAGAGATTCATTCCTTCCATGGTAACCATGAAGATTGTGTTGGGGCGTCCTTCTTTTGCAATTTTTCCCGACGAGGCGTAGCGGGACACCGACGGAAATCCCTTGATGAATAGCTTTTCTACTTCGTATTCCCCCGGGCCAGAAATGACGAACGGCGACTTCTCACCATAGGTTACTTGCTCGATTCCATTCATATCTTTGTCGTTGAGGGAGACAAGCACGATGTCCGCGCCAAATCTTGACCCCGAAAGTGATGAGTTCTTGGAAATAGGATTAAAAGCGATTGTGGTATCGCCCACGCTTGCCTTAATGAATTCTCCTCCGTGATATGAGATGACCATGGACACTAGTATAAAGGAGAAAGTGGAAGGTAGAAAGTAAAATAGAGAAAGGTAGAAGGCGGCAAGTGGAGGGTGTGGGTGGAAAGTAGAAAGTTGTAAGGGTAAAAAGAGGCAAGAAGGGCGCGATTTTGACCACACTATTGGGCGCTTGACAAGTTAGGGGTCTTCATGATAGGGTATTTTTAGCGTAAACGGGCAACAAAAGGAGGTAGCCCATGTTCATCAGCACCGCGCCGCCGAAGGCGGCACAGACCCTGAGTAAGACATTGGATTCGATCGACATCACCGACGCGATCGGCGCCGGCGCCGACCATTATTTCAAGCGCAACGCGCTGCTCGAGTCGGCCGCGACCTGATCATCGGCGCCGCGTTCCCGGAGTCCCTTCGGGGACAGTGAAGGGGACGCGGTAACATCGCTCTGAATTCAACCTTTCCTCTTCCGAGCGAGAGAGGACCACAGCAATCTGTGGCAGGTGATTGCAACCCGCAACCGCACGAGAGCTGGCCCCAGGCCTCCGTTCTTATACGCTTGCGAGATCGAGGCGCTTCGGAAACCCGGATCTTGCACGTCGAGTTCCGATTCTTCTCGATTAGGTGAAGGGGTTCTCCCTTCATGCCGCGCGTCTCGCGCGGCCACAGCCCGGCCCTTCCCCCCACCCGCATCAGCGGCTATCTCGGGGGAAGGTGCCGGGTTTTACTATTTTCCATACAAGTACAAGTACGAGAGTTGAGCCTTGTTTTCATTATTCACTTTTTTGAGTGAATCTCCTTGACCGGAATCTGAATGGGTGGAAAAATAAAGATGTCCCTGTTTGGACATGTTTTGTTCCTTCGTTAGGAGGTCATCCATGGAGAATGTCTCCAGATGAGGGCGTCAGCCCTCATGGCGTTCGCGTCAATCCTATTTCAGCCGGTGATGCGTCTCGCCACAGCGGCAGCCAAGTCGGGCCACGACTTCGGCCAGCCGCTCGCCTCGTTATTCGCCACAACCGCGGCACGCCCACCGCTCGATGTGGGACTTGCCCGCAACAAGAAGCTCATCGAGCTTCTCGGAGGGCCGGCGGCCAGCGCCGTCGCTTGGCTCTTCGGGGTCAAGACCGGTAGCTACGCGCTTTCGAGCGCATAACAGCTACCGCGCGGTCATCGCCTGTAAAACCCGGCGCTTCCCTATGGGGAGCGCCGGGCATCACTTTTTTGTATCCCTCATTAATTTAATTTTAATGATGTCGTTATGAGACACGCTTGCAAATGTAACACTCTATCAGTATAGTAGTCCCTAACCCGTACGTCGGGTTTTTAGTTTAAGTACACATTATTAATAGTCGCTTTTCGCTAACCCTATCTACAGAGAAACGGCAGGTACGGCAGATAGCACGAAAGGCGACCCTATCTATGAAAATCACTAAAGAAAAGAAGGAAGCGGAAGAACAGTTGGAACAGGCTGAAGCAAAAAGCACACACGTGATGACTGACCTCATCACACAGAGTCAGACTCCGCCCTCTGTCGGCGACCTCGTTGAAGGGCCAGTCATTGTGATTGACCGTTCACGCGTGTTCATCAATTTGCCGCCATTTGGCACCGGCATCATCTACGGGCGCGAGTTTATGAACGCCCGGGATATTCTGCGCAAGGTAAACATCGGCGACTCGATTGCGGCAAAGGTTGTCACCATGGAAGGCATCGATGGCTACATCGAGCTCTCGCTTAAAGAAGCGCGGCAGGCGCTCATCTGGGCCGAAGCCGAAGAGGCAATCTCCGGCAAAAAAGTTCTCGAGCTTCCCGTCAAAGATGCAAACAAGGGAGGGCTCATTTTGGAGTGGCAGGGCATTCAGGGATTCCTTCCTGCTTCCCAACTGAAGAGCGAGCACTACCCGCGTGTTGAAGATGGCGACAAAGACCGGATTCTTGAGGAGTTGAAGAAACTCGTCGGCACTCGCCTATCGGTTTCGATCATTACCGCAGACCCAAAGGAAAACAAACTGATTTTCTCGGAAAAAGATCCGGAGGAAAAAGAGAAGGGCGTGTTGATTGACCAGTACTCGGTCGGCGATATTATCGAAGGAGAGGTCACCGGTACAGTTGAATTCGGCGTCTTCGTTAAACTCCAGGAAGGCCTTGAGGGTCTCGTACACATCTCTGAAATCGACTGGGCGCTCGTCGATGACCCGCGCACGCGGTTCAAGATTGGCGACAAAGTTCGTGTCAAAGTCATTGACATCCAAAACGGCAAAGTATCGCTCTCCATTAAAGCGCTTAAAGAAAATCCATGGAAAGAAGCGTCGAAGAAGTATAAGAAAGGGGACGTCGTTTCCGGCGTCATCATCAAGTACAACAAGCATGGCGCGCTCGCCTCGATCGAAGAAGGCGTTGCCGGATTGGTCCACATTTCGGAATTCGAAAGCGAAGAGAAATTGCGCCAATCCCTTGAGTTGGGCAAGAGCTATCCATTCACCATTACACTCTTTGAACCCGACGAACAGCGTATGACGCTTTCCACTAAGAAGGAATAAGGGGAAGGTGGTAAGGGGTAAGCAATAAGTAGTAAGTAAAAAAATAAAAGGCCCGCGCGCGGGCCTTTTATTCCCCTACCTACCACCTACTACTTACTTCTTGCTCCCTACTACTTGATTGAACCGGTTCATTGCGACCACTTTCCCTTCCACAACAATCGCTTCGAGCGCTTCGTTTATTTTCGCAGAAAGCGCCTGTAGGGCCTTTTCTTCTTTTGGGTTAAACGATCCCATCAGGAAATCAACGGTCTTCTTTTCTCCCAACGGTTTTTTTATCTTCCCCGAAGGAGTCTGCGGAGATATGCCAACCCGCAGACGAATGAAGTCCTTTGTCCGGATGCTCCTGATGATTGACTCAACTCCTTTGTGTCCCCCTGAACTGCGACCAAACGAGATCCGAAAAGTCCCGAGCGGCAAGTCAAGATCATCGTACACGGCAATGAGGTGTTCAGCTTTCTTTGCGCTGGTTATGACGCTCGTAAGCGACACTCCCGATTTGTTCATAAAAAGCTCTGGGAGCATGAGCAGAATGGTTTCTTTCCCGATTTTCCCGTTTGAGACGAGGACTCCTTTCTTGCCCTTCCAATCAGGAAGAGCGTGCGCACGACGAAAGGCCTCGAGAATGATGCGGCCACTGTTATGCCGCGTCTTTGCATACTCTTCTCCCGGATTTCCTAAACCGACAATGACATACGACATGTTTTTGTCCTTCCATCGTACCATGCGCGCGGTATGTGGCGTAGGTGTGGTTGTCACATTGATTCTGTGACTAGTTGAACATGGGTTTCAATCTTGTGTCAATAAGTGCTTTGTACTACAATTCCTACACCATAATAAGTTCGTTCATCTACTTTCTCATTTTTAAATCTTCCACCTCATCCTCAACTCCTCCATGAACGACATCGGTCATCCTCAATTAGATCCGGTTCAATCATCCCCCAAGAAAGAAGAGAATTTTGTTTTTGAGGTTCTTAAAATATTCCTGATTGCGCTCGTTATTGTCGCACCGATACGGCTTTTCATCGCGCAGCCGTTCGTCGTCTCCGGCGCTTCCATGGAGCCCACATTCGAGGACAAGGAATACCTCATCGTTGACCAGGTAAGCTATGCGCTTGAGAATCCTTCCCGCGGGGATGTCGTCATCTTCCGCTTTCCGCTCGATCCTTCGAAGTTTTTCATCAAGCGAATTGTCGGCCTTCCGAATGAGACAGTCGAGCTCCGCGATCACGACATTATCATTGCAAACAGTGAAAACCCTGACGGGATGATTCTCGACGAGTCGTATATCCTCCCAGAAAATCAAGCGAGCGATTACCTTACCGTGACGCTTAACGATGATGAGTATTTCGTTATGGGAGACAACCGCAAAGACAGCTCTGATTCCAGAATCTGGGGAGTATTACAAAAAGATCTCATCGTCGGTCGCGCGTTCCTGCGGCTTGCTCCACCTTCTCGCATCTCACTCTTTCCGGGGCAATGAGATTCTAACGTAGCACACACCATGATACCGATTTCAAAGACATCCCACCAAACGTCAGAAGAAATGTTGCGTCGTGCCATGGGAGTCGCAGAGCATTATGGGTTCGTGCCCATTGATTCGGTTATGCCCAACCACTACAAAAAAAACGGGCGAGAGAGCGCGGGCCGCCTCCCCGGGCAAGCGGAGTACGGAAGCCCGTTCGACCAAGAATTCGCGATACTCATGAACTCCTACATAGAACACGGGCACGCGAGCCGCACCGAGCCACTCTTGGTATACCACTACACATCCGGAAAAGATAAAGGAAGTTCGGGATTGTTCGGGCTTAACATTGTAGGATCCTCCCACAGCATTGCGGAGGCGCTTATCGTCAAGACAGCACTCGCGGTTCTCGAAGATATCGGGATTGTTGACCAGTGCGTGCACGTCAATTCAATTGGAGACAGGGATTCCGCAAGCCGCTTCTCAAAAGAGTTGACCGCGTACTTACGCAAACACATAAACGACCTTCCTGCTCCCACGCGCCAGGCAATGAAAAAAGATGTGTTCCACGCATTCGACGAACTCTTAAAAAAGCAGCATGTGCTCTGTGCCGCCGCTCCGTCGACTGTCGAATTTCTCACTGAAGCAAGCCGCCGGCACCTGCGCGAGATTCTTGAATATTTTGAAATGGGTGAGATGCTCTACGAACTCAATCCCTCTCTCATCGGTCATCGAGATTGCTACTCAAAGACACTCTTTGAAATCCGTGCCATAGCGCCGAGTAAAGATGATGAGATTGTGGTCTACGGGCGCGGCGGGCGCTACGACGAACTCTCCCGAAAGCTTTTCAAAGTGCAGATTCCTGCGACTGGCATTATTCTTGAATATGAAAGAAAAGGCAGAATGCCCAAGAGCATCAAGCCGCACACAAAAGCACGCAAACCAAAAGTGTGTTTCATACAACTCGGCTACGAGGCGCGCTTACGCAGTCTTTCGGTGATTGAGACGCTCCGCAAGGCGCGCATCCCCGTCCACCAATCGCTCGGCATGGAACAGTTCTCTGCACAGCTTGCCTGCGCACACGAACTTTCCATTCCCTATTCGATTATTATGGGACACAAGGAGGCGCTTGAGGGAAGTGTCATCGTCCGCAACATGAGTACCCGCGCGCAAGACACTATTCTGGTTCCCCGCCTTCCGGAATACCTTAAGGCGGTGTTGTGAAAGAGTAAATAGTAATAAGTAGTAAGGGGTAAGTAGTAAGTAGGGGGTGATAGGTAGTGGGTGGTGAAACAAAAACGGCGCGTTGCGCCATTTTTGTCTTCTTACAACTTATCCCTTACCTCTTACTACTTATTTACTCCTTAAGTTGCGTCCCAGAGCAACTTTATGGTACAGTACCCCTCAATGATTAATATTGAAGTCAGCAAGGGGCCAAATGAAAACAGCGCAAGTCTGATTCGCCGGTTTACAAAACGGGTTCAAGGAGCCGGCATTCTTCCGCGCGTCAGAAGCATCCGCTACCGAGCACGAAAGGCATCCGAATACGCTAAAAAGAAACGGGCACTCCGTAAGCTCACCAGGAGAGCAACGTATGAAGAGCTGTACAAACTGGGCAAGATCTCCGAACAGCCCGTACGACGAGGACGCCGCAAGTAAGGAGTGCATGGCCGCGGACAATTTCTCCATTACGAAAACAACAAAGGGCAAGCTTCCCCGCTTGCCTTTTGCCGCTATAAAGGACGCCGTTATCGGGAAATCATATAATGTGAGCTTGGTCTTCATTGGAGATAAGCGCGCGCAATTTCTTAACAGGGCGTATCGCCGCACATCCTACATTCCGAATGTTCTCTCGTTTCTGCTTTCAAAAAAAGAAGGTGAGATATTTCTCAATGCCCGCCAAGCGAAGCGCGAAGCAAAACGAGACAGCGTGTCCTACCGCTCATATGTCGGATTTCTCTTTATCCACGGCCTTCTTCATTTGAAAGGCAACTCGCATGGTAGTACAATGGATGTATTGGAGCTTCAATATCGGAAACGTTTCTCTTTGTAATCGCACATTGTTACTTGAGAGCTCCCGTACTGCCCGCCTGCGCTGGCAGGCCGCTTTAATATGCGGCACCTTCTCTATATCATGGCTCGAAATATTATTACCGGAATTGATGTCGGAACCTATCAGGTCAAGGTTGTTATTGCCGAGCATGTCAAAGGAAAAGACCGGGACTTCCCGCGCATTATTGGAAGCGGATTTGCCGAATCAAAGGGGCTTCGCCACGGCTACATCATCAATTCAAAAGACGTAGAAAAGAGTATCCGAGAGGCGATTGGTCAGGCGGAACAGGTGGCCAAGGTCACGGTCAAGCATACATATCTTTCCGTTGGCGGTGTCGGGCTTGAGGAGGTGCGTGGGAAAGGGGGTACTATTGTCACGCGAGCAGACGCGGAAATTACCGATTTCGACGTCAGGCGGGCCCTGCAAGATGCGGAAGAAAAAGTGAGGGAACGCAGTTCAAATAGGAAGATTGTTCACGCGATTCCCCTCTCGTACAAGATTGACGGCGCTCCCGTCCTGGGACGGCCAATCGGTATGCGCGGATCGAAACTTGAGGTTGAAATGCTTTTCATTACCTGCTTTGAACAACACCTTAACGATCTCATTCGGGCAGTCGAGGAGACCAATGTTGAGGTGGACGATGTGATGGCGTCCCCGATTGCGGGAAGTCTGGTCACCTTAACGAAGACTCAAAAGATGGCTGGCTGTGTGCTTGCTAACATTGGCTCGGAGACCGTGTCCCTGGTTGTATTTGAAGACAACATTCCGATTTCACTCAAAGTATTTCCGATCGGCTCGACTGATATTACCAACGACATTGCGTTGGGACTCAAAATCTCGCTCGAGGAAGCCGAACAGATTAAGAAAGGGGCGATTACATCAACGTCATATCCGAAAAAACGCCTCGACGAAATTATCATGGCGCGGCTCTCAGACATCTTTGAATTGATTGAGAACCATTTAAAGAAAATCGGAAAGAATGAGCTTCTTCCCGCTGGCATCATTTTGACCGGCGGAGGTTCGGGCATCGCAACCATCGAAGACTTCGCGCGCGCGGCGCTGAAGCTTCCATCCAAGCTCGCCGCTCCCCGCCTCATGGAAGGGTCAAAAATTAAGGATGCATCGTGGGCGGTTGCCTACGGCCTGTGCATCTGGGGCTTAACGGCGGATGAAGAAGGAAGCCCCGTGGGTATTGACCTTGCGCAGAAGACGGGGAATAAGTTGGTATCGTGGCTCAAACAATTTCTCCCCTAAGGTTTGACAAAAATCGCGGTCTGCTGCGTTGCTTGATTTTTTGAGGAAAATACCAAAACATCCGTCCAAAAATGTCAATGGCTTTCCTTTTTTTTCGACCCTGTTATGATTGTGATGTTTATTAGCGACGTAGAGCGAGTGAAAGGTAAAAGCTCCGCTTTTACCTTTCCGAGCCGAGGAGCTAATATAGTCCACTACAGCGCGGCTTGCCGCGCACGAGGACGAGCGAAGCGAGTTCCATTATTATACTTCGGGGCTTGCCCTGAGGGACTATATATATTTTGACTATTAAAAGGAAGAAACCAGCATTATGAAACAGATACAGCCAGACGTAGAAGCATTTGCCAGGATTCGCGTTGTCGGAGTCGGTGGCTCGGGAATCAATGCAGTAAATCACATGGTCAACTCGAAGGTCCGCGGCGTTGATTTCATCGGCATCAACACAGACGCGCAGGATCTCCATCACTCACTCTCGAAGAAAAAGATTCACATCGGGAAAAACCTTACCAGAGGATTGGGAGCCGGCATGAATCCGGAACTCGGCAAACGCGCAGCAGAAGAAACAAAAGAAGAAATCCAAGAAGCACTGAAGGGTTCCGACATGATTTTCGTGACCTGCGGATTAGGCGGCGGTACCGGCACGGGTGCCGCTCCAGTTGTCGCGCGCACGGCGCGCGAGTCAGGAGCGCTTACTGTCGCGGTTGTCACGAAGCCGTTCTCCTTTGAAGGACAACAGCGCATGCGAATTGCGGAGATGGGACTCGAGGAATTGAAGAAGGAGGTGGACGCGCTCGTGGTGATCCCGAACGACCGGCTCTTGGCCGTCGTTCAGCGGGAAACCTCTATCAAGAGCGCCTTTGCCATGTGCGATGACATTCTCAAGCAGGCGGTTGAGGGTATTTCAGACCTTATCACCATGCCCGGAATTATTAACGTCGACTTTGCGGATATTCGCGCCGTCATGGATAGCGCGGGTTCAGCGCTCATGGGCATCGGTCTTGCCTCCGGCGAAAAGCGGGCGGAAGATGCGGCCAAAGCGGCTATCAATTCGCCCCTGCTTGAAATCTCGATTGCGGGCGCCAAGGGCGTGCTCTTCGCGATTGCCGGTGGCGACGATCTCTCCATGCTTGAAGTCCAAGATGCTGCGAAGGTTATTACTGAATCGATTGACCCAAATGCAAAAGTTATCTTCGGCGCCATTCATGACGAAAAATTGAAGAAAAACGAGGTCAAGGTGACGGTGATCGCAACCGGATTCCCCGAGCACGCCTCCTCGCACAAGAGCCCTTCCCTGTTCCAGCTTGCCAAGAAAGAAAAGGAGGAAGAAGATCCAAAAAAGGAAACTGGAAAAATCTACAATTCCGTTTCAGTACTGTCGGCGGTTGAACCAAAGAAACCTGATAAAAAAGAAGAGTCGAAGAAAGAGGAAGAAGATGATTGGAGCTCGGTTCCTGCGTTCCTTCGCCGTTCAAAACTTAAGTAGTTTACAGTTTTCAGTTTGTAGTTTTCAATGAACACACCCGTTTCGTTCCACGAAGCGGGTGTGTTACTATGACGGCACACAACTTATCACTCACCATTTTCTACTTTCTGTTTATGTACGATTTGGCAATTATCGGAGGGGGACCTGCAGGAGTAGCGGCAGGGGTCTATGCATCTCGCAAACAGCTGAAGACGGTATTTCTCACAAAAGAATGGGGTGGCCAAAGCGTTGTCTCCGCCGAAATCCAAAACTGGATAGGAACCATTTCAATCTCCGGGGAAGAGCTTGCCAAACAGCTAAAAGTGCATCTTGAAGCGTATGCCGGCGATCTGGTCATGATTGTCAAAGACCAGTGTGCAATTTCGATTCACCAGAGCGGCACGGGATTCTCTGTAGGGACCGACAAGGGGGAGATATATGAAGCGCGGGCGGTACTTCTGTGTGCGGGAGCAAGCCGTCGCAAGCTCGAGGTCCCCGGCGCTAAGGAATTCGACCAGAAGGGACTTACATATTGCGCATCGTGCGATGGTCCGCTCTTTGGAGGGCAAGATGTCGCGGTCATTGGCGGTGGCAACGCCGGATTTGAAACGGCGGCACAGCTTCTGGCGTATGCTAAAAGTGTCACATTGCTCCACCACGGCGATGAGTTCAAGGCCGATCCCGTCACTGTGCAAAAGGTTCTTCAGAACCCGAAGATGAAAGCAATTCTGAACGCAGAGATAGTTGAGGTATACGGAGAAGGATTCGTGAAGGGTTTGAAATATAAAGACAAAGAAACAAACGAAGTGCATGACCTGCCGATTGCGGGCATTTTCGTCGAGATAGGTATTATTCCCAACACCGGGTTTTTAAACGGGTTCGTCGAGCTTGATACAGTCGGGCGCATTAAGGTTGATGGCAAATCACAGCGTTCATCAATGACGGGACTCTGGGCGGCCGGAGACTGCTCGGACGCGCTTTACCACCAAAACAACATCGCCGCCGGCGACGCCGTCAAAGCCATCGAGGACATCTACAATCACCTGCACACGAAGTAAAAAGCCCGAAGTGGCGCCACTTTAGTGCCATTGACATATAGTTGTATGGGTGGTATACTTTAATTAGTAAACCATTTTGTTTTTCTAGGGTGGAGGCCCTGAAGTCATGACCCGCTTTTTCGCTATTGCCCCTACACTTGCTGCCATCTTGTTCCTCCCCGCCTGCGGCCAGGGCGGTCCGACCAAGCACGAAATGCTGACCGCAATCGATCAGCTGGCTGACCAGCTCGAGCACCCGACCCATGGTCTCTGGACGGCCTACAAGACCGAGGCCACCTTTACGAATCCGAAGACGTCGGTTTCAATAACCTACTCCGGCTGGAACTTCTGGATCAACTCGGGAGACGGTGTACAAATACAATCACCGTGGCAGAACCTAGTACTCCTGACGGAAGCCGGCTGTAGGCCGCTCATGAACCCTGACGACGGAACCGATAAGGCGTTCTGTGCACTTCTTTCCAAGGAGAAGTGGGCCGAGCTTCTCGGCATGATCCACGGAGCCTCAAAGAAGTTCGCGAAGAGCATTTGACCGGAAAATCCAACCGATACCCCGCCCTATATTCACAGGGCGGGGGTTTGTTTTTTATAAAGCGACATTACACGAAACAGATTGTATTCGTCATAGTATCGATAAGGAGAGAAAGCAAAAATCGTATCATATATGATACGATTTTTGCTTGTATTGCATGACACCTTGATTATCTCAAAGTGTTGCAATTACTTGTTGAACTTACTGGAAACCTTATTGTCGAACTCCCTCGGGAACAATAAGCTTTTTCTCACCCACCATCATCTCTTTGTTGAGAAGGGTGACGAAAAGCGATGCAACAGCCGCGATAACAAATGCGACTTTTAAGCTGTAGAAAAAGATGACAACCCCCACAACAAGAAGAATGAGGGTCTTACCGGCGTTCACTGCCATCTCTTTTAGCACCGTAAATTCGTCAATATAGTGACCGTTATCGGTTGCCTGATTGTATGTGGTGACATCAACAGACATCTGGTTCACGACCTTCCCCAGCCCGTGATAGGTGTCGATGATAAATATTTGAAAGCCGGTCTCAATAAATACTTTGACGAGCCAGCCGGTGGTGTTGAGGAGGGTTCCAATCGTGAGCACTTTTTTTCTGCTCCAACGATCAACCAAATCCCCAACCACAAATCGTAATACCAAAAGCGCAAGAATGGTAATTGAAGAAATCGCTCCGACCACCAAGTATTCGCCCCGGAGGAGCATAAATATAAATATGGGCCAGACGAGGAGTGTTACCCCGGACTGCGCTCCGTCTCCCGTGTATCCCAAAAGGAGCGAGCGGTTCTTTTTTGAGAAAAGTTCGGTATACGTTTCCCAATATGAATATGAGAAGGTTTCATATTTCTCCTGTATAAAAAAGAGCGGGATTACCGCAAAAAGAAGAATGCCCAAGGAAACGATAAAGAGATTGGAGTAGCCGGAAGCCGTAATGATGGCACCGCCGATAAGGGGCGTGATGATGGTGACGATTTCGGAGACAGCAAGAAGTATCGAGAGTTGCCTTCCTCGTGTTTTCTTGTCCGAGAACTTGGCAAAATCAACATGATACGGCACCCAGTAAAGCGTTTTGTATATGACCGTAGAGAAAATGAGCCCGAAGAGCGCAAGAAGAGGATTGAGGTCCCACAAGAAAAGCGAGAGGATCGAGCAGAATGCAAACGGAATCGAGAGAATCATGAGACGCTTCATCCCAAACAGTGAGATCAGCATGGCCCCGAAGGGGGTCAGAATAACCGAGAGAAGAAAAATGCTTGCATAGATCAAAGCAACAAGGGGGATGTTGGAATCAAACTGATTGAAAAGGAAGATGACTTCAAAAATCCCCACCACCCCAAACCCGAACTGGATTAAAAGGCGATTACAATAGAGCGCAAGAACATCAAACGAGAAACTGACCCCTTGGTAGTCTCGTATGCTCAATTTCATGTATCCACGATAGCACGAAAAAATCTTACTCTTTGTTAGTTATGCAGATGTATGCAAAAACTGCTTCGCCTTGTTGAAGGCGAAGCAGCGAGGATGAGGACAATTGGCGGAGGGCCATTGAGGAGCAGCCCAAGCTTCAAGGGCTTCTTGGCTGGCCCCATGAATGATGAGAGAAGGGATGTGACGGCTATGAGCATCGCGACCACAAAGAGGCCGCATATGACTCCGGCGAGCACCTGTCGATTCATGGGAGGTTCCTTTTCTATAGAAAGACGCTATGTCTTGGGACACAATAAAGCCACTCCTCCCTTTCGTCAATCTTTTTGTTGGTCAGCTATGCAGTCCGATTTGGTATTCGTAGAGGCGGCGGTAGACGCCATCTGTCTTCTTAATAAGCTCGTCGTGCTTCCCCTCCTCGACAATTTTTCCTTTTTCAAAGACAAGGATCCTGTCCGCCTTGCGAACCGTGCTTAAGCGGTGCGCAATAATGAATGTGGTGCGGCCCTTCATCAATCTTTCGAGTGACTCGGTGATGAATTGTTCGGTTTTTGAATCAAGTGCAGACGTTGGCTCGTCGAGAATGAGAATGGCGGGGTTGCGCAAAATCGCGCGCGCGATTGCGACGCGCTGTTTTTGGCCAACTGAGAGCTTCACCCCGCGCTCGCCGACGATTGTTTCGTATTTCTGCGTGAGTTCTTCTATAAACTCCTCAATGTGCGCCTCGCGCGCCGCGCGCGCGACATCTTCATCCGACGCTTCGAATGATCCATACCGGATGTTTTCCTTGATACTGTCATTAAAAAGCGCTACTTCTTGCGGCACAACTGCAATCTGTTTGCGCAGATCGTTTAGATTATATGTGCGCGTATCGATGCCGTTTACGTAGACTGCCCCTTTCTCGGGGAAAAAGTATCCGGAAATAAGCGAGATGGTGGTACTTTTGCCGACACCGGATTCTCCAACAAACGCGATCACGTCTCCTGGGGACGCTTGAAATGAAATACCACGAAGCACACTCGCGCCTTCTACTTCGTACCCGAATTCAACGCGGTCAAAGCGGACTGAACCTGATTTTTCTGAAGGAATAGCTTGGTCTTTGGGCAGATACGCCTCAGTCGGCAGACTCAACACAGCGTGTGCCTGACTCGCCGAATTGAGCCCATTCTGGATAATTTCCCAACTGTATCCAAGCGTAACAAAGGGGCCGAAAAACATTTGAGCGTATCCGTTAAGCGCAATCAGCTCTCCAATGGTAATAGCGCCGTTCGAGACAAGATTAATTGAAAATAGAAATACCGTAAGCTGGGTCACAAATACAAGAATGCGTTGGAAAAAGCTGACATTGCTCCACGTAAATTGAAGAGCCCTCCAGTCAAGGAGAACGCGACCCAGAAGCGTGTCATTAATCTTCTTAATTTCATAATCCTCCGAGGCTGCCTGTTTGACCGACTCAACCTGATGTACTGCGGAAGCTGCATCACCCCAGGATTCATTCCATTGCCGGAGCACTTTATCATCCTTTTCGGCAACCGGTCGGAGCATGAAAAGGAGAAGGAGGACATACAGGACGACTCCAGCAAGAAGCACGTCTGCAAGAAGCGGGTGAATAGTAAAGGCAAGCGTGATACCCACCACAACACTTAAGAAGTGTGGGGCAAAATCGGTAGCGATTCGAAATACTGCTGCAATGCGCCAACTCGCGTGACTAAACTGTTGGAGGACCTCGTTAATCCGCTCGTTCTTGTGAAAAGAAAGAGGAAGTCGAAGTAAGTGGAAAAACCCAAGTGCTTGTATACGCAAATGAAGATTGCCGTCGATACTACGACGCATGCGGTCAATAATCCAGTCAATGTTATTTGCTACAAGCTGTATCACGACCCACACCGCAAGGAGTGTCGCCCAGACTGGAAATCCGCTTCCGTCTGTATGCCCTTGAGAGATTTGAATCAGCGCATCAAAGAAGCGTCCAGTGATGTACGGGACGGAGCCGTTTGCCGCCGCCGAAATAAGACCAAGAATGACCAGCACGCCGACTTCTTTCTTAAACGGTCGGATCTGGTTCCATATCGCGGCAGTGCCTTCTTTAAATGAAGCTCGTTCTGCTGTTTTTTCCATAAAAGCACAAAGGTGCCGTGAGGGGCACCGCTCTACCATACCATCTTGTTCACCACACAACCACCTGTCTTACAAATTTCACGTACGACGATTTTGTAAGACAGGTGAGACTTTTCGTCTTCTATAATCAATTAATATAGTCCTCGGGTTTATCCCGAGGGACTATTACTAGCTCCTCGGCTCGAAAATAAAAACTTAAGACCAGTTTTCATTTCTCTCGCTCTACGTCGCTAATAATACTTGGCGCGGATTTCTGCCTCGATATCTTCTCGCGGCCGTCCGTAGGTAAGGTACGAAAGCTCTTTGAGCTGTTCTGCAGCGGCCACGTCGCCCTTGGGGGGTGTCGAAGCTTTGATGTTGAATGGTTTTTGTGGTTTGCCTTGCGCAAGTAATTTTACATACGCGTTAAAGTTTTCGATATTGATGATATCGCGAGCAGAGAAAACGGGCGCAAGCTGCTTCTCCAGATATTCGGCGTCTTCGGCACCGACTCGGTATATGGCAAGCGATCCGACGTTTCCAAACACCGCATTCTTAATTCCCTCTCCAAGTTGGGCAATGAACTGGTGCGCAATGGTGAGTGAGAGCTTGTACTTACGAGCTTCAGATAAAATGGTTGCAATCGAATCCGTCGTGATGTTCTGAAACTCATCAATGTAGAGGTAAAACGGCGGCAAATCTTTACCCAGAGAATCAACTCTTGAAAGCGCGGCCATCAAAATCTTCCCCACAAGAATAAGGCCGATGAGGTTGGCATTGATGTCGCCAAGGCGCCCCTTCGAGAGATTGACGAGCAGAATCTTTCGTTCATCCATGAGTTCTCTGAAGTTGAATGTCGATTTCCCCTGTGCGACGACCGGCCGCATGATGTCGTTGGAAAGAAAGTTGTCGAACTTCGAGACGATATATGGAACGATATTTTGAAGCGACGCTTCTCCCTCCGCTTTCCCGGCCACTTCACGCCAAAACTGGCTGACGAGTGGATTCGTACAGTGCGCAAGCTTCTCGGCGCGAAATTCTGCATTTGAGAGGACACGGGACACATCAAGGAGCGTGTTGCCGGTCGCGGGATCGTCAATGGTGAGTAGTACGGCGTTCCTGAAGTACTGTTCGAACATCGGCCCGCCGGCCGTTTTCATATCAAACAGCTTGTTGAAGATTGAGAGCATTTCGTTCACCACAAAGGTCTTTTGCTCGGGGAATCGCGGATCATACTCGAGCATATTGAGCGCCATCGGGCGCGCAGTGTACGCCGGATCAAAATAAATCACATCCTGCCGCCGTCCTTCGGGGATGAGCGCAAGGATGTCCTGCACATCGGATCCGTGCGGGTCAATGAAGCATGCCCCATCTCCGCGCGCGATGTCTTGGATAATCATGTTTTTAAGAAGCGTCGTCTTTCCGGTACCGGTCTGACCAATGACATAGAGGTGCCGCAGACGATCTTCAGCAGTGATGTAGATAGGGGTATCCCGCCCACGATCGCTGTTAATCCCTAAGAGCGTTCCTTCGTGTGGCAGGTCAAGCGGCGCCGGCGCAGTCGCGGCACGCGAGAGTTTCACCTGCGCCGTGGACATCTTCCCCGACGTGGGGAAGTGCATAATGGTCGTCAATTCGCGAATCGAGAGCGGACACAATGCCCTCTTGTCAAACTCCCGATAAGTGAAACCCTGCATGCTCTTTTGAAGCGCACCTTTGGTCTGTCGCTTAAACTCAAGGCGATTTCCCTTCGTGTTTTCAAACTGATTGAACGATGCTTCGAGGTCCGAGAGAATGGCAGTTGCTTCAGCTTCGACGGCGGCCGATGCCACAATGCGAATATTCACTCCCATCACAGGCGTCTCCACCTTCAGCGATACCTGTTTGATTGCTTCCTCATCGAGATGCAATTCTCTGGGGCCAGCATCTTTCTTCTTTGAAGATCCGAACACGAAGCTCTTGAGCTCTTTTGAAATCCCCTCGGCAATACTGCCCCCTTGCAGCGCCTCTTTGGCAGACACTCCCTTTTGGAGTCGCCCCAGCATCTTTTTGTACATCTCGACGTAGTCTCCGCCTTCGGGCCTAAACACAATCTGGATAGCCGCCCCCTCTCCGTCCTTATCTATCTTCGAAAAGCTGTTGAGGAGGGTGTTGAGAGGGTCGAGGTCGAAAAGGTCATACGTTTTTATGGGGTACGCAGGTGACGCACTCAATTGCGCTACAGAAGAAACAGACACTCCCTTCTCGTTAAAAATATTGTAGTCATCTTTTTTCTCAACAACCTGCGCTTTTGGAAATATTGAAAATATCTGCTTTTCGAACAGCTCTCGCTTCTCATCCGGAACGGCCGCATAAAAGACAAATTCATCGCTGTGGTTTGCAACCGCAATTTCAATCGTAAAGAGGTTGCGGTGGCTTCCATCACCAACTGACATCATCCCCGCATAGAATTGTTCCATCGAGGAAATGAGTTCCTTGAGCGTCTTTTGGGGTGCGTTCTCCTCATTAAATTCCGGCACGGCTACTTCAAACAGTGTCATTCTAAGGGAGCGCCACAGCGGACTTTTTTCTTTGAGTCCCTCAACAGGAAATCCTCCCCGCACGTACTGGACGAGAAAGCGGTGAAAATCGTCAGCGAGATGTGGGTCATTCATTTTCTCGATAATCGAGAGCGTGTTGTGTATCCCCTTCTCTTCAAGCATCCCTAAGAATTCACTCATCTTTTCATCGTGGCTTTCCGGAGAGAGTTCCAACACAATTTCGCCCGCCTCTTTTTGAGAGACTGCGTATTGTGGGTGGAGTACTTCTTCTGCTGGGCGCGCGGCATAGTCGCGCACGTGCTGCAATGCCGCCTTTTCTCTTCCCTCGGCTCCAAGAGAGCTCAATTCGTTCTCCGTGCGTAGAATGGTCTCACGCAGATGTATTTTTTCCTGTTCCGGCGTCTGAAAGCGTTCCATAGTAAAAAGTCTCGTCCGCGTTAGAGATAGATATGATTAGTATACCCGCACACCAATATAGTGTCCAAGTTAGGTTATCAGACATGTCAATTCTCTATTTTGAGCATTTATATACTCTCCCCTTATTCACGTTTTTCTTTTGCACGATAACAGACTCATCTCGAAATACCGAAGGTTAAACCTTTAGTAAAAGATCTAGAACAAATTCAGGAACCAACGAATAACACGGGTGACCACGGACGGTTTGGCGACTTCTTTTTTCTTCTCTACTGCAGGGCTGGCAGTATTTTGGTCAATTACACCAAGTGGTGCTTCTGTTCCTTCTACTTTTTCTTCCTTAGTATTTTTCTGCTCTTTAGTTTCAATTTGAGTAACAGTTGGGGTCGCCACGGACTTCTTCGGGCTTGTTTTTTCCAAAACTGAATTTGTAACTGAATCCTGTTTTACTTGTATTGATTGGAGTTGAATTGTTGGCTGGCAAGATTGATCGGTTGTTGGCGTTACAGTTTGTACGTTTTGACAATCAAATGTCTTGGTACAACTTCGACTCTGTATTCCAGTAACAGAACAAACACCGTAATCCCCACAAGACCAAATGTCCTCGGAACATGTTGGCGCTGATTGGATTGGTGCAGGAGCTGGGGTTGGCGCAAGAGGTGGAGGTAAGCGGAATGTGGCTAGGCAGGTTCTGGTTACGCCAACTGGCGGAACTTGGCCTTCGCAGTCACCTGACATCTGCAATACAAATGGCGAGGCTGGCTGAAAAATGACATGATATTCCTTTGCGTCCGGGTTGAAAGAACTAAACGGAACATTAAGTATATATCCAGGATTCCCACTGGATGTTCCGCCTTCTGTCTGTTGAGCACCGTCGGAAAGTTTTTGGACGATGGTAAAACCGGCTGGAAGAGAGTAATCTCCGATGAACGTATACTGGATGTTTAGTTTACCAACATCTGCAAATGTTGTAGATGGCACTACGAGAACGAAAAATAATGCGACAATGAAAAAGATGTTTTTCATAGCTCTATCTTCACAAAATAATTCAAGTCCTTACCGTACAACTTGGCGCACTTCTGCGATTCAAAAATATCCAACTTCGAAATGCCGAAGGTTAAACCTTTGGCAAAAAGCAAAGCAGGGAGCTTAGTCATAGAGTTTTAAGATAGCTACCTTGGGCTGGGACCGTGGATAATCAAGCCCTGTAAAACTATTTTAGCTTCTGCTGAAACAGGAATCAAAGGTCCCTGGTGTATCTAATCATTCCTCATTTAGTTTACGACCTATTTGATACAGATATTTATCTATTTTTCTATATGTGTAATCTAGAGCAAAACATTTTATAAAACTATCTATAATTTTATTGAACGCTTTATAGTTTCTTAAATCCTGATTTGTGTTCCATATTCCGTCAACCGATTTAGCAAATTCAGGATACTCCCTTTTATAACACCGCAATGCCCTCTCTACGTTGGAGTCAAAAATCGGGTATTTGTCAGGGTTATGAAAGCTACAATACTTGGTTGCAAAAGAATACGGAGTATGACGATGCCTAACGCCACGTCCGTTTTGATATTCAATTGTTTTTGCCATGTCTGACACCACATCCATCGCACCTTGTCTAAGCTTCTCGTCAATGTTTTCGATGCCGATGATTTGCCGAGTAAGTCTCGGGAAACAAGGAGACGGGATGTACGCGAAGTATGCAGAATTTAAAGCATAGATTTTTACTAAAACTTCTTGGCTATTTTTGTTGAGCGGATATGTTTTAGTAAATAAGTTATCAAGGCATCTGTCTGTTTCTTCAAATTCAAAAATACGGTCCTTGCGCCAGTCCTCTAGTTTCTCCTCTACATCCTGATAGGACGGTCTAGTGATGTTTTTGCATTTTGCCATAAGTTCCATCTGGCGGTGAAACTATATCCTTTGCGCTAACCCATTTCCAGCGCGGGAACTGACCACCCTACCTTGGGGTGCGTCAATTCAACGTTAGCTCTTTTTTAGAGAAGTGTTGAGTTCTTGGAAAACTTCGTTCAGCGTCTTCAGGAATTGAAGATATTTTTCAGGATCTTTTTCCTTCACCACAAGCATTTCCTTATCCAGCTCTTTAAGAAGAAATTCTCGTTCTTCTGGCGTCAGTTGCTCATTGTGTGCTTTGTCGAGTATATGCTGAATATCCATAGTTATCTCGCGTCATAGTTTTTAATGTTGATCTCTGCAATTCGATCTTTTTCTCGTATTTCACGCACGGCCATATTAATTGCATGTCCTAACACGAACGTGGCGGTTGCGGCCCATGAAAGAGAGCCGGAAGTTCCTAGTGCGGTGTCCACTAACTGCGGGTGCTGTTCCAAAAATGCTACCGACATCGCGGAGAGCGCCGTACCAGCAAAAAGAGCACCGAACGCAACATTAATTTTCGTTCGTGCAGATTCGTATGTATCCCGTATCGCTTCCCACCTGTCTTCGGTTGCTTCTGGCGCTTCGGCTCCGTTTGAGGAAGCGGACAACTCATTAAATTCTTCCATGCTACGCTGTAGCAATGCTGTTTCGCTTTCTATCTGAGCGTCGAGCTCTGCGCGATTCTCCGGCGATTTTGGCTCGTTCTCATTGGAAGGCGCCGAAGGCTGTGTAAACTGTTCAAAGTTTGGCATACAGTATGTTTGTTGCTCTCTAAATAATGATTCTTTGAGTTAAGGATAGTACCTCCCTAAGGGTGAGGCAAGGGAGTGGTGATGTAACAAAAATCTACTTGGTGACCCTACCGGGAGTCGGCGTCAGGTTCGTAATTCGCTTCGCTCATAACGACCTCCTGCCCGAACTCGGCGACAAGCCTGCCTGTAGGCATCTTGTATACCGCCTCCGTTTTTCGACTCCCGGTAGGGTTCTACAAACGGCAACCGCCCGAAAGCATACGCTTTCGGGCTGGCCGATTTGTGACCCTACCGGGAGTCGAACCCGGCTTCCAAGCTTGAAAAGCTTGTGTCCTAACCGATAGACGATAGGGCCGAAATAGCTGCTGGGTTTCAGTCCTGCCTGCCGGCAGGCAGGCAGGTTTTAGCTTTTAAAAACTAAAGACGAAAACCAAGCTTTAGAAAACGGCTTATTGAAGCCGAAATAAATAACCGATACGGTATCAGTTATTTCCGAGAATTCTACAATACTTTTGGATTTCCGGCAAAAAATGCTACTCTGTATCGCGTTGTCACCTGAAGGTGTGGCTGAGTGGAGTAAACAGAAACTGCTTTCTGTTTACTCCGAAGGAGGGCAACCCGAAGCCACACCGTCCTTGTGGCCAATCATACGAGGATTGGCGAGTATATGATTGGAGGTGTGGCTGAGTGGTTGAAGGCACCGGTTTCGAAAACCGGCATACGGGAAACCGTATCAGAGGTTCGAATCCTCTCACCTCCGCAAATGAAAATTGCTCTTAAGATTAAGAGCAATTTTCATTTCTGGAAAAAGTCCTGATTTCTGCTACAATCTGTCTGTTTGACGGGCGATTAGCCCCTCTACCCAGAAATGGGTTCGAGCCATGTATTACGTGTACCTTTTACAAAGTAAGAAAGATGGTAGCCTTTATGTAGGTTACAGTAACGATCTCAAAAGACGCTTTGAGGAACATAATAATGGTCTGAGCGTATCGACCAAGTTCAAAGCCCCTTTTGAGCTCATATACTATGAATCGTATAGAGCTCGGTCAGACGCTAAAATTCGCGAGCACATGCTTAAAAAACACGCGCAAGCATATACGGCGTTGAAGCAGAGAATTACGGCAAGTCTGACCAAACCCATTTCTGGGTGAGGGGCGATTAGCTCAGTTGGTAGAGCGTCTCATTGACGTTGAGAAGGTCACAGATTCGAATTCTGTATCGCCCACTATGAATGAAACTCCCCATCCTCGCGTTGGGATTGCAGTTATCGTCAAGAAAGACGGTAACGTTCTTCTTGGCAAGCGCAAAGCGGCAATTGGGAATGAAACGTGGCAATTCCCTGGCGGACACCTTGAATATGGCGAAGGGATTTTTGAGTGCGCCCTGCGTGAAGTGCTGGAAGAAACAGGTGCGAAAATCCACAACCTTTCTGCGCCGATCTTCACCAATGATGTTTTTAAGGAAAACGGCAAACACTACCTCAATGTATACGTCGTCGCTGATTACCTTGAGGGTGCTATTGAAGTAAAAGAACCGGATAAATGTGAAGTGTGGGAATGGATAGCATGGAGTGAACTCCCGAACCGAAAACTGTTCGTTCCAATTTACAAACTGTTTGAAATGAATTTCTCTCCCTTTAATACATGAAAATTCTCGCTATCGAAACAAGCTGTGATGAGACGGCAGTGAGTATTGTTGAAGCTGGAGGCGGTATTGGCAACATCCGCTTCTCCGTCTTGGGCAACGCACTACTTTCCCAAGTCCCCCTCCATAAAGAATACGGGGGCGTGTTTCCAGCACTCGCCAAGCGTGAGCATGCGAAAAATCTCGTCCCAATCATGGTGCAAGCACTCTCTGAAGCAAATTTATATCTGCATGGGAAAGACGAGTCCCTGACAAAAGAAAAAGTAGAACACCTGAAGACACTCCTCGAACGTGAGCCAGAGCTTTTTGTGATGCTCATCGCCTTTTTCTCAAGCGTGCAGAAGCCCGACGTTGATGCTCTTGCGGTAACCGTAGGCCCCGGGCTCGAGCCGGCGCTGTGGGTCGGCATTAATTTTGCTAAAGCTCTCGCGTACGTATGGGACCTTCCCCTCGTTCCTATCAATCACATGGAAGGACACATCATCTCCGCTCTTCTTCCCCCTCTTGAACATTCTCACATTCTTGAGAATGTGAGAATGTCTGAAATGCAACGTGTGGCATTTCCCGTACTTGCCCTCCTTATTTCCGGCGGGCATACGGAATTGGTACTCATGAAAGAGTGGGGGCAGTACGAAATTGTCGGAGAAACAAAAGACGACGCGGTCGGCGAAGCATTCGATAAAGTGGCGCGCATGATGGGCTTGCAATACCCTGGCGGACCGGAAATCTCAAAGCTTGCACAACAAGCGCGCGAGGAAAATCTGGATCAGCCCTTTTCTCTTCCTCGACCCATGCACAACAGTCCTGATTTCGATTTCTCATTCTCTGGTCTAAAGACCGCAGTGCTGTATCTTATCCGTGAAAAGGAAGAACTCTCTGAAACAGACAAGAAACAGCTCGCGCGCGAATTTGAAGATGCCGCCGCAGATGTCCTGGTCAGGAAGACTCTCCGCGTGCTTGACCAGTATGGCGCGCAAACACTCATCGTCGGCGGCGGTGTTTCTGCGAACAAGCACATTCAGTTCCAGCTTGAAACCGAAGTGAGAAATGAGAACCCCGACACCAAAATTTTTATTCCTCCTCTTTCGCTCACCGGGGACAACGCCATTATGATCGCGGCGGCCGCCTACCTGCACACGCTTCTTAAAAAGCCACTCCCTGATCCAAAGGACATTAAAGCAGTGGGTAACCTTAATTTAGAATAAATCTGGAGTAGAGCATGAATGAGAGCACTATGATATATCATAGTATTCTCACCTCACACTTCTTATTCTTACCCCACCTTGTTCCAATATTTCTTATTCCAATATTCTCAAGAACTTTGGAATAAGACACGCTCATCTATTCTGGAATTCTTGAGAATTTGAGAATAGGTTTTGAAGGATGTAAAAGACAAAAATACTTCTTGTACACGAAGTCCCTGCTTTATAAGATTGGAAACAGGGCTTATTTCCTGATAGTATTTCCTTTATGGATCCCGATAGTGTTAGATTCCCCGAGGGAATCGTCGGACATCGGATCGAAACAAAAATATGAAGTCGAAAATTATCAAGATCTTAATTTCAAGGAGTCTGTCGAACACACAGGTGTCCTAACACTACCCGGATGGACGAGGTATTTCTCAAGCCCTACAATCCAAAAGATTCGGAGGATACAATTTACAAACGCTGGGAGGAGAGCGGTTTTTTTAATCCCGATACCTGCATTGAAAAGGGCGTAACTGACAAGGCCGCTATGCCCTACTCTATCGTTCTTCCGCCGCCAAACGTAACGGGCGTCCTCCACATGGGGCACGCCGCCATGCTTGCAATTCAAGACATTCTGATTCGCTTTCACCGCATGCAAGGCCACAAGACACTCTGGCTTCCCGGCACCGATCACGCCGCAATCGCGACGCAGGCGAAAGTTGAGAGTGACATCTACAAGAAAGAAAAGAAAACGCGGCACGATTTCACCCGCGAGGAATTTCTTGCGCGCGTGGAGCAATTTGCTCAAGAGAGCCATGACACGATTGTGGGCCAGATAAAAAAGATGGGCTCGTCTGTTGATTGGAGTCGCGAGGCCTACACGCTCGATGAGGCGCGGACATATGCTGTCTACACCGCATTCAAACGCATGTATGACGATGGACTTATTTATCGCGGCGCGCGCATTGTGAATTGGGACCCGAAGTTGCAGACGACTGTTTCAGATGATGAAATCGAGCGGAAAGAAGAAAAAGGAGCTTTTTACTATCTCAAGTACGGGCCGTTCACTATCGCGACCGCGCGCCCCGAAACAAAATTTGGCGACAAGTATGTCGTCATGCATCCGGACGACACCCGCTACAAAAAGTACGCGCACGGAGAGAAAATTGAGCTCGAGTGGATCAATGGGCCGATTGTGGCAACGGTTATTAAAGACGAGGCGATTGATATGGAATTCGGTACCGGCGTGATGACGATTACACCCTGGCACGATGCGACTGACTTTGATATTGCCGAGCGACATGGATTAGAGAAGGAGCAAATTATCGACAGCAATGGGAAGCTCTTACCGATCGCGGGAGAATTCGCAGGTCTCCACATCAAGAAGGCGCGGCCACTTATTGTAGAGAAGCTCCAGCAAAAAGGACTAATCGAGAAGGTTGATGAGGGCTATGTCCACAGCGTCGCGATAAACAGCCGTGGAGAGGGTGTAATTGAACCGCAGATCAAAGAGCAGTGGTTTATTGATGTGAATAAAGAGTTTACCCTGTCCCACTCCGCTATTTCAGGGATTCCTTCCGGCTCAAAGACAACACTCAAGGAAGTCATGAAAAAGACGGTTGCGGAAAACCAGATTGAGATCATTCCCGAACGTTTTGAAAAAGTGTACTACCACTGGATTGATAATCTCCGCCCGTGGTGCATTAGCCGCCAGATTCTCTACGGTCACCGCATTCCTGTGTGGTATAAAGGCAACGAAATATACTGTGGCGTTACGCCTCCGCAAGGAGAGGGCTGGGAACAAGACCCTGACACACTCGACACATGGTTCTCCTCCGGATTGTGGACATTTTCAACGCTCGGTTGGCCCCTCGACGATGCTCGGGGTAAACCCGTGTTCACGCCGAACGGAATCATCAATCCTGACAGCGACTTGGGCACATATCATCCGACGGCGGTCCTTGAAACTGGCTACGATATTCTTTTCTTCTGGGTCGCACGCATGATTCTCATGACGGGCTACCACCTCGGTGACATTCCGTTCAAAGTAGTCTACCTCCACGGACTTGTGCGCGATGACAAGGGCCGCAAAATGAGCAAGTCGCTTGGCAACGCGATTGACCCGCTTGAAATGGTTGAAAAATACGGTGGTGACGCGACGCGCCTTTCACTCATAGTTGGCTCGACGCCGGGAAACGACTTACGGCTTTCGGAAGATAAAATTCGCGGCTATAAACATTTTGCAAATAAGATCTGGAATATCGCACGATTTGTGCTCTCAAATACCGAGGGAGTAGACTTTTCGAAAAGACCCGAGCTTTCTGATACTGACCAAAAACGACTTGAGGAACTTAAGGCGACTATCGTCGTGGTAACCGAGCACATTGAAAAATACCGTCTCGATCTTGCGGCGGATGCCGTGTACCATTATATATGGCACACGTTCGCGGATATCATCCTCGAAGAAAGCAAGCAGGTGTTAAATGGCGAGGATGCTGCCGCAAAAGTATCGGTCCAATGGACACTGTACGAGATTCTTTCAACCTTACTGAAACTCCTCCATCCATTTATGCCATTCGTGACAGAAGCCATCTGGTCTCACTTACCACACAAAGACCGGGAATTTCTCATGATTGAATCGTGGCCTTCTCTTCAATGATTACCACTCAAACATTCATCTTTGCGCTCGCCGGTGGCATTCTTCCGGCTCTGGTGTGGCTGTGGTTTTGGAGGAAGGAAGACAGACACCCCGAGCCGCGGCGCCTCATTCTCCTTGCGTTCGTCATGGGCATGCTCTCTGTCCCCTTTGTCATTCCCTTCCAAAAGTATTCAGTGTTGATTTTTAGCGGCACTACGCTCATCATCGCATGGGCTGCGATCGAGGAAATTCTTAAATATCTCTTCGCGCATTTCTCGGTTCTGCGTCGCAAAGAGGTCAACGAGCCCATTGATCCGATTATCTACGTGATTACGGTAGCGCTTGGATTCGCGGCCTTAGAAAACGCCCTTTTCCTCATTGACCCTCTCACCAAAGGCGGTGTCGTGCAGGGAATTCTTACCGGTAATTTCCGGTTTTTCGGAGCGATGCTCTTGCATGTACTCTCTTCCGCGACGATCGGCGTATTCATTTCGCTTTCACTTTGCAAAAGCGCGGCCGTCCGCAGAGCCCTTATTGCCTGTGGAATTATCCTCGCTATTGCATTGCATAGCATGTTTAACTTTTTTATAATTAAGAGTAACGGAACGAACATGCTCTTAGTGTTCGGTTTTGTGTGGGCGGGAATTATTATACTTCTCCTCATCCTCGAGAAAATAAAACGTATTACCAATGTCTGCCTCTCGTATATAAAAAGAAATTAGTATGGCGAAAGAAAAACGATCATTCTTTGAACGGCTCACCGGGTCTGTCTCCCTCGATGAATACGATGATTCATTTGAGGAGGAGCCGCTAGCCCCCCAAGGACGAGGGGTCCGTGCAGAGGGACGCGATCTGGGAAGCTTCCTCGAAGAAGAGAGTGAGGGGCAGTTGAGCGTTGATGTGTATCAAACGCCGGACCATATCATCATCAAGGCAGTTGTTGCGGGTGTGCGTCCCGACAATTTGGACGTTTCAATCACGCGCGATATGGTGACCATCAAGGGTAAGCGCGAGGAGCAGAAGGAAGTAACCGAAGAAAACTATTTCTATAAGGAGCTCTATTGGGGATCATTCTCGCGAACAGTCCTCCTGCCCCAAGAAATCGAGGTAGATGAAGCAGAAGCAACCGAAAAGCACGGAGTTCTCATCATCAAACTTCCCAAAATAGACAAAGATCGAGAAACGAAACTGAAAGTGAAGGTGAGCTAATGCATAAAAACAACCGCCCTTGTGGGCGGTTGTTTTTATTGTGTGCTCAGGCCTGCCTGCCGGCAGGCAGGGCCGGGCTCGGCGCGACCATCTAAGCTCACATGCTCGCTAAGTCTTGGGACTGTGCCTAATGAACACCTCGGAAAAGTCGAAGAGATGCTACTTAGCGATAAAGGCCACTACTTCGTCTAATGGCGAGAAAATGGTCATGTGGTATACTTGGATTGTATGATTTTCCGTAAATTCTTCTCAAACTCCTCAAATAAGCGACAGGGGTCCGACATCTCTTCGGAAGCGGTTCGTCGCGCTGCTGATAACTCGTTAGCGCGCTACGCAAAGACGTTTAAAGACCTCGCACGATATGACCGAGGAGAATACACCAAGAATTCAATATCTCACTAAGGATGATATTGAGCGCATCCACGCAAAACTAGTTGCGTGGACAAAGGAACACGACAGCGGAGAGCCGATTCCGTCTTTTCAATTTGCCAAGGATGCTGACGTCGATGCACTCGTTGAAACACCGCGTCAGGCGTTCTTTGGCAGAGAGGCGTATCCAACTCTTGAGGAAAAAGCTGCGATAATCTTTTATACCATCAACAAGCGGCAGATTTTTCTGAATGGCAACAAACGTATGTCAACGTTATGCCTCCTCGTCTTTCTCGGCATCAACGGGAAGACATTGGATGTGTCCCCAGATGAGCTGACCGAAAAGGCCCTCTGGCTTGCCAATACCGCCTCGCTCGACTTCCCCGAAATCAAGGCCGAGCTCATCGCTTGGATACGGGCACACCTCGTCGGTGCACCGGCAACTAACAGTTAAACGAAAAGATCGCTCTGTTTCAAACGACCTCATCGTCTCCTTTATTGTGTGCTCAGGGCCGGGCTCGAACCGGCGACCCTTGCTTCTTCAGAGCAATGCTCTACCAACTGAGCTACCTGAGCGTATGTTACTGCTGCTGTTTGAAAAAGTTGAGAATCCCCTCTACATCCCCACTTTTGATTTGATCCTGAATCCCCTGCACTTTGATGCCTACCTCTTGTGCACTCTGTGCCGCACCCAACACCTGTTCCATAATCGGTGCAAGGAAGGTGAAGTACAGGTAGACCGGCACGCCGATAATGACCGCAAGCCATAGAAGCTTCATAATGCCTCCCCAAATCGCCCCGCGGCGCATTTTATGCAAAAGGCGATTGTTCTCCTCGGTTAGTTCAAGGTTCTTCCGAAGCAGTGCCTGGATGTCATCCATGGCAAAAAGTATAGCAGAAATCGGCTGAAAATAAAGCCTTACTCGGGTGTGTTTATTGTACCAAGCTCGAACCTATTTTCAAAACAAATGATGTGCCACGCGCGGAGCGCGTGGTGGCTCTAAATTAAATCGTACGCTCCGAGAAAGCCCCGCCACCGCCTCGCTTCACTCGGCAACCCCAAAAAGAAAAAATGTTCCTTGCTTTTCTGATTTCGCGGGGGTGGATTTTTTCTAAAATAGAAAGGACATTTTTCTTTTTGGGGTTCTGCCCTCCAAGTATTCGGGCAGTGTGGCGGGGCTTCAATTCGGACTCGGCAAAACGAAAATCTATTTTTCTGGGGGAAAGGATTTTTCGTTTTGCCTCGACTGATTTGATTTGGATTTTGTCCGCGCGGAGGAGGGGTCTGGGGAGGAATCCGCGCGGGCTTCTGAATTTTTTGGCGAAGGCTTCTAAATCAGCAAATTCCTAATTGTTATTTTATTTCGAGATATTTTGAATAGGACAACCCTTTTATATAGTTCTCAATAAAATCCCAATCTATTTTTCCGTCTTTGAATGGAAGTTTGATGACCGACTCTCGTATTCTGTCTTGATTGAATTTTCTTCCATAGGATATTTTCTTTTGCTCCATGTTAATAAGTGTTGTTAAAAACGCTCCTATAAAAACATTTAGACTAAACTTCGGCAAGAGTTTTTCAACATGATCGCTTGCGGTAAAGTTTAACGGCTGATAAGCACAATAGCCGGTAACAGCACTATCAATGGTTAGGATATTTCCCTCGTCAGTAAAAATATCATAAAAAACTCTTGCACCATTATTGGTTGCCTGTGTGGTGAGATATGGATACTTTCTTTCTCCGCTAACATTCTTTTTATCTAAAATATTTTTACTCGTTGTTTTAGAACCCTTGACTTCAAACAATCCTTCTTGAGTTTCTTCATTCCAGCCCAATGTTGTTGGCTTCCATTTACTAAAATCCAATTCTAACTTTTTACCGTTATAACTTTCGCTAGAAACCTTGTCGGTCAGCTCGTTAAAGTAAAGAAAGGTCGTATACTCTTTTATTGTATTTATAAAATCCAAATCTTTCAGTTCTTCAAAATCTGTTTTGAGATATGCTTCAACTAGCCATTCATTTTCTGAATTAACATGCTGTAGTACAGAAAAACCCTTAATCTCTTTTTTGTTGCGATAACTATCGAGCCAGAAATCTTTTATTTCTTTTTGATATACCAAATCGTAGTCAATTCTTCCATAAGGTCTTTTTTTCTTAAAACCGTCTTCCTTCCAATATCCAAACCATGTTTTGGTAGTATCGCTATGGGGTTTATGGGCTTCAAAAATCATAATGCAGGTTACAGAACTTTTTTCGCTGTCATCAAAAAGTTTGTCTGGCATACTCATTACGGCTTTTAATGTGTGGGATTTAAGTATTCTTTCCTTAACATTCAGATTGCCCTTTTTCGTATTCATGGCACAACTTTGAGGGACAATCGCTACACAAGTCCCGTGAGGCTCTAAAAACGACAATGCGTTCCAAACAAATTCTAACTCTTTATGTCCATTTTCTTTTGAGTAGGGAGGATTAAGAAGTGCGATAGTGGGTTTGAATTTTTTTATCTCCTTTTCATCTACTTGAAAACAATCTTGCTGATAGATGTTTGATTTACCATCGCCACGAAGCATCATATTAGAACATGCGAGGCAGAACATCTTTGAATTGTTCTCAATACCGATCAGTTGATTTGTGTGGATATTTTTTATTTTTTCTTTATCACCCTTTGCCTCGTCCTCCATTCTTTTCATGGCACTAATTAAAAAACCGCCAGTACCACAGCAATTATCAATAACTACGCTATCTTTATTTATTTCTGCTAGGTCAGTAAATAATTCTGTGATGTGTTTTGGTGTAAGAACAATCCCTAGCCCGCCATCGCCATTTGCGTACCTCAAAAATTCATTATAAAACAAACCGATAGCGTCATACTGCTTGTACACCTGCAAAAATGGGCGGACATTTTCTTCTATTTCTCTCACCAAATCTTTTAGAAGCGTGTTGGGAGTTCCATCTTTGTTTGTCTCATTGATAATCTTTGTATTGGTACGCATGAAGTCATAAGTCTGCACAATAGTATCTCTTTTCTTTTCTCCGATATTGTCATGCTCCAATCTTTCTTTGATTGTTGTCAGTAAAAAATCAGCGATGTCAATCGGTCTTTGTTTTTTCACATAGGAAGAAGAAAAACTTTCGTCTTCAAGAGCTAACAAAATACCACTAACAATCAATGGGCGATGGTTTTCTTCAAACTCAAAATCATCTCTCAAATGTTGGTTTAGCGTCTTGGAGTATTTCATCAACTCTAACGAATCGGTTTGCTCTTTAACTTTGTCTTTTTTAAGAAGATCAAGGTAGTCTGCGAATGAGTACAATTTCTGTATCTGTAAATCTCTAGCGGTCTTTTCTCCTTTTACTTGAAGAAATGTATCGATTTTCATTTCCTTTGCATTTTCTCCGGATACACCTATTGCAAAAACGGTAAACTCTTTTGATAAAAAGGAGGCGTATAGTAATGCCCCGTCAACAGCATAATCTGCATACTTGTTTAGAGTTTTACTTTTATGAAAATTGTTGTTTGCCTTACACTCTATAACCAACAAAATATCGTTGTTTGAAAAGCTAATAATAAATTCTGGTCTTCCAACTCCGCCTCCTTTTTTGGAAGCGTGTTGGAGAAGTTTATCTATCCGAATGTTGTCAGATTTTTGTTCTTCTATATGAACTGCTTGCCCCGTTTCGGAATCAAAAACTTTTTTATTTTCTTTCAAAATATTCCTAACGATGTCTTCGGTTTTTCGTTCATTTGTACCCATACAGAAATTGTATCCTATAATTGTTTTTTTGAACAGCTTTTCAAACAACGGGATATGTATTCTAATATTCTGCGTACACACGAATTGCCCTTCAAAATCAACACTTTACGAGGTTCTTTTTCCCTTGTTTAGTTATCCACAGGAGAAACTAAATTCAGATAAAAAACACTGGTTTTGTTTTTTATCTAGCCTTCGCCAAAAAATTCAGAAGCCCGCGCGGATTCCTCCCCAGACCCCTCCTCCGCGCGGACAAAATCCAAATCAAATCAGTCGAGGCAAAACGAAAAATCCTTTCCCCCAGAAAAATAGA
>Ga0209542_10003407_pt1 | contig 34035 bp, 48 predicted proteins | sample RifCSPhighO2_01_FD_184028 | JGI IMG/M metagenome (GOLD analysis project Ga0209542, IMG submission 184028) | Soil microbial communities from Rifle, Colorado - Rifle CSP2_plank highO2_0.1 (SPAdes) (version 2) | ecosystem: Environmental > Terrestrial > Deep subsurface > Rock core/Sediment ...
TCATGGATGTATTGGGATTTCATACGCCCGACGAGATGTATGCGAAAGCGCTCAAACGCAAAACGCGCCCGAGGGCGCGTTCAAAGAAGAAAAACTAGGTGTTCAAATTGAGGGGTTTGGGTGCCTTTCCGACGCGGTCCTTCTTATAATTAAAAGCTACGTGTTTGTCAATAGGTCCTGGAATCAACTAATTTTCTTGATTATCCCACACGCGATGCGGGGGCCTCCGGATACACCCGAGCCGTGTTCACCGCCTCTATACGGATCGGGATCGCCATGCACCATGAGCGCTGTGCCCTCCCCCGCGAAGATCGAGAGTGGTCCATCGCTGAGCGTAACGCGCGTGGTGATAGCCTCCAAGCGGCCCTTGCCGTCTTGCCCAATCTCGATATTCGGGAGATCTCCCGCGTGGAATGGATGATTTACATCTGGGTCGGGATTGCCCGCAGGCCCGGGATCGAAGTGCCCGCCTGCGCACTTGAATTCTCCCGAACAATCGGCTTTTTCATGGATGTGAACAGCGTGAAGGCCCGGTTTCAAATGTTCCACCGGGCCTGTAAGCTCGAGTACGATCTTCACCACCGTGCCGTGGCCAAACTGCAATTCTGTGAACTCCGCATGGCCGGTGATTTCTTTGCCGGTGAGTTCAGCCGCGGCACGCATCACTTCTCTGCCCTTGGTAGAAAATAATTGCATATGCGCAAATTTTGGTCAGGGAAAAACAGCCCCTTGATTCTACCACATGGCAGTCACCTCGCGTTTAGCGCGTGCGATCTTTTTCGAGGGCAGCTCGTATGTCGGCAATACCCGCAGGCTTAATGAGATACTGGTCAAAACCCGCAGCAAAGGCCTTTACTTTATCCTCATCTTGTCCGTAGCCGGTCAAAGCGATCAAAGTGCCCCGAAAGTCGCGTGCGCGCAGCTCTCGCGCCACGGCGTAGCCATCTATATCGGGCAACCCCACGTCCACGAGCGCGATATCCGGCTCGAAGCGCCGCGTGGCCTTGAGGGCGCTTTTGCCGGTATGTGCGACGCGCGTCTCATACCCCGTCAGTTCGAGCAGTTTGCACAGCGCTGCCGCTGCCGCTGCATTGTCATCCACAACGAGTATTTTGGGGGGTACAGCCGCTGCAATAGTCTGCCGCACGGGGACCGCGATTTTGGGCGGCGCGCTTGGAAGGGGGGTTGGTAACGAGAGTGGCAGGTAGATTGTAAACGTACTTCCGAGCCCGACCCCCGCGCTCATCGCTTCGATCTCTCCCCCATGAAGTCGCACGAGTTTTTTCGCGAGTGACAGTCCGACACCGATGCCTTCAGGGCGCGAACCGGCAACACGAGGTCCCTGCTGGAACGGCTCAAAGAGATGCGGGAACCTTTCCGCTGGGATGCCGATTCCCGTGTCACGCACCTCTATGACGACGCGTTTTTTCTCAACTGTGCACGAGACGCTCACATTTCCGCCTGGCTCGGTATATTTGGCAGCATTGTTGAGCAGATTGACGATGATTTGCTCAAGGCGCAGTGGGTCGCCCCCTACCCAGAGCACTTCCTCTGGTAGCGAGAGGGTTGCGGTGTGCCCTCGACGATTCATCAGGGCCTCCACGCTCTCCAAGGAGCGCTGCACCACGGCACCAATGTTTACCGAAGTCTTTTCCAATTTGAAGTTTTTCTGCGACACGCGGGATACATCCAAGAGATCGTCAAGGAGTTGCATCATTGTACTTATGGAGTGTTCCATCTTCTCTCCCAAGCGGCGCTTTTCGGGAGAGCTGAATCCTTCCATTCTGAAAAGTTCGAGCGAACTCAAAAGCGGCGCGAGTGGATTGCGCAGCTCATGTGCCAAGACGGCGAGGAATTCGCCCTTTGCCTGATCCGCCTTCTTGATCTTCCCGAGCGCGCGGCGTAGCTCGTCCACGTTGGTCTGCAGCGCGGCGTTGGCGGCGCGGCGCTCTTCCATGACCGATGCGATGATGAGAAAAATTGTCGCGAGAATGCCGATCAAGAGCTGTGCGAGAAACAGGTTTTCGGGGGAGGAATAGTGTGCAAACACACCTCCGCCCGTGAGAGTACTCCAGGTGATGAACGATCCGGTGATGAGAGAGGCAGCTGTAATGCCGCGCGCGCCGCCACGGATCGAAAGCCACAAAAAGGGAACAAAAAAGTAAACCGTGGGGAGGCCAGAAAGCAGCGGCAGGGGATTGAGAATCGCGATAATGTTGGAGGCGATCAGCAGCGAAAACGCCGCCGCACCCTCGAGCACCTGCAGGCGTGAGCGCCTAAAGAAAGGCTTGGCGAGCCAGCGGACGAGGAATGCGCCGAAGACAAGCGCACCGAGGACGTCGCCGAGCCACCAAGCGGTCCACGTGATCGCAAAGGCCGACGGTTGTATGATGCCTCCCAAAACGAGGCTCCCCACACCAATCGTCGCCGAAATAACGGGTGCGGCGACCGCAATCGCAATAAAGCTCATGCTGTCCTGCAGTCGCCTGAACAGCGGATTTAGTTTGGCCATGTTGCGCAAGAGATATGCGCCGACGAGCGCCTCGAGCCCATTGCCGACCCCAATGCCGAGTGCGACAGCAGGGGGAGCGCCGGTCACCAGATTAGTCAGAAGTGCTCCAAGCACGACCGCAGGCCACAGCCGATAGCCGAAGAGGAACAGCGTGGCGAGCGCGATTCCGGTCGGCGGCCATACGAGCGTGGCGAAACCGTTGACCGGCTGCAAGCTAAGGCCCCAGAGAGCCGTCGCCACGTATGCGAGAAAAAGGAAGAGTAATTGAGAGAGATAACGCGGCTCCAGGAACGCTCGAGCGTCTATGCGATAAACCCGGAATATGTGCTCCCCCATACTGTAGCCGCTGGGTGGCATAGCAACTATACATCCTGCTGACACCCGTATGGAGCAATGATGAATTCTTCACACCTGGCCACGGCCTAAAGCCCGCAAGGCGACGCCTTGCGGGCTTTTACACTGTTACCGTTATAAAACACAAGACCCCTCCGCCAATTGGCTGAGGGGTCTTGTTCTGTCTCGCGGTCTTAGGAGACGCGGGACACCTTGACCGCGTTGGGTCCTTTCGGACTGTCCGCGACTTCAAAGCTTACCGTGTCACCTTCGCGCAGTTCGTCGAAGCGTACCCCGACGAGCTCGTTGGAGTGGAAAAAGAGGTCTTTTTCCTGACCCTCGCGAGAGATGAACCCGAAACCCTTGTCGGTGAGACGGGCTATAGTTCCTGTTTGCATGTGCAATGGAAGAGAATGATTAAATCAATTGCAGTTATGCTGAAGTGCCTACCTGCCGGCAGGCGGGGAGATCGATCCCTGCTTCCCTGGATCAGCGCTGATTGATAGGAGAAAGATAGCATGGCCTGAATATCCTGTCAAGGCCTTAATTTACAGGCCTTAATTTATAATCATACACTTTGGCGAATTTCGGACGGGCTTAGTTATTTCTCAAAATCTTTATATCCATCAAAATGAGCCTCTGGTGAATATTTTTCGCCATAAAAATCAAGGTACAATATTTCTACTTGTTTTCTGATTTGTGAAGCATTGGTTTTATTAGCAAGTATAGACATTCCAAGTTCGTAATCAAAATACGGAATTAGGGAGCGTCCCGCTCCTGTTTGCGTCATCAAGTTTCTAACTTCTACTGGTACACTATCCTTTAATTTACTCAAATCATCAGAAATTATTTTGACTGAATCTTTGTATAACCCTAAAAAATTATTGGTCTCTAAAATAGTATTTCCTGTTGCTTTATCAAAGTTGTATATTCTTGGCACAGCAGAGTTAAAAGAGGCATTATTTGATCCTGAATAACTAAAGAAGTATCTTGAATCATCAAAGATCGTGTATAATTCTCCGTTCTTTGTAAAGAAATCCTCGATTCTTAAATAATTCGAAAAATCAACACCTTCAATAGAATTTCCAACGACTAATTTATCTCCGTCATTTATTATTGGTACGAGTATTCCGCATCCATGCACGCCACCAGAACATAATCCGAGTATGTAATAAAAAGTTTGATCAACTTGAATTTTATAAACATGATGAAAGGCTACACCCTTGTAATCTTTAGTGTCTACTAATTTTCCATCACCTGTTATCACAACATGCGTATATAAAGATTCATCATCTAACCTTAAGGTGTCCCAAGGCGAAGTAATGGTTAGTTTGTATTTACCGACACTAATAATACTTTCTTTGATTTTTCCGTTAGAAGATTCTTTTTCACTAGATAGATATTCTTGTTTTTTCTGATCAGGATGCCATAGAAATTGCATATCCTTGCTTACATCATGGAGCTTTTTAATCTCGCTATCAAAGTATCTTCTTGATTCGTAAAGTGAGTCATAATTTTTAGATAGTAAATCCTGTATTACCAATGCTTTTTGAGAATACAAAGTATTGATGTAGCATTTTTCGTCATATTTATACGAAATATATTCGTTATCTTTCGGTACTTCGTTTGCAGTAAAACAGCCACTATCTCGATTTGAGTTAATAAGTGCTTCGCCCACCACCTCATTGTTATTTCCAAACAACGGAGTCAGTAGAGCTTGATTTGATGAGGACTCACTACCACGTTGAGTTTTGTTATAAAAGTATCCAAAAGAAAATAATCCTAAAATAACTAGGGCAAGTAAAATGATTTTTGAATATTTTTTTGAATTGATAATCATATTTTAAGTTTATCGCAAAAAATCTGTCCAAAATTGCCGTCACAAACATCCTTATCATTCAACATCGCTTCTTTTACTCTTGTCCAACTTGCGCTTGGAAAAGTTTGCTTTTCAAAAAATTCCTTCAAGTCCCCAACAAAAAAATCCATAAATTCGGAAAATTGGTCGGACTTTTGTGGATTCTGTAGCTCTCGTGCCAATGCGATTCTGCGCTCAAACAACTGCCACGGCTTCACATTAGCGCACCATCCAATGCCCCAAGTTATTTTTGGATAAAAAGTCATACCTCTGAAATTTTCGTAATCCTCTTTGAAATAAGTAAACATGATCTGATCTATCAAAATTGTTCCCGCTAACGCAGACAAGAAATAGCCTAAATTTTCCTTTTGAATATGCTCTAGCACATCCCGCTCGGTTTTTTGACCTATGAAAAATTCATAAATATGAAAATGGTTATCACCGCCGAGCGTGACTTTATTCATCAGCTCTTTCAAATCGTTGGCAAATTGGTTGTAATAATAATATTTTGGCTCCATGTTTACTCAACTTTCTTTAAAATCCAATCGATAAGCCCTGCGTTTATGGCAAGTTCCGCAATTTTATCAGAAAAATATAAATTTAAATTGTCCATATCGTTTCTCTCTAGGTATTGCTCCGAACTCCCTTGTGGTTTGCTCATCACATAAAAAAATCTATCGTAATCTGGCATTTCCGCAAATATATTTTTATATTCAATAAATTCGTTCAAGTTCGTACCGCACTTTGTTTGAACAACGGCAGTCTCGCCCGTTATGGGGTGAAAAAGGAATAAGTCTATATCATTCTGAACTCCACCCACGGCTCCCACTCTTTGCCAACCACCACCTCTAAAAATAAGGTCAACTAAAATCTCGAGATCTCCTTCATTAAGTGTCTCTATTAATAAAATTAGTTTATCTTTTAATGTGCCAAGAGATTCTTCTACCTCCTTTATTTCATTTGACTGTTCTACTTTGATTTTCTTAATTAAATAATTCTTTGCCTCTTCCGCTACAGAGCAAATAGTTCCCATGTAACCCTGGGTTCTAGTGAGGTGACCGCCAAGATTATTCTTTAGCAAAATTCCTTCTTCCAAATCTTTACAAGACCACTCGCCGATAACGTTTCTAATTTTACTATTGTCTTCTTGGGTAGATACCTTATTTTCAGAAAAGCACCAATAGAGTCGCTGATTATGAAAAGTGAACCATAAGACATTTTCATCAGCTTGGTAAAACTTCTTGACTTGATTATTAAAATTAGTTGCTACTCTGTTTGAATGGCCGTCCTTAATAAACCCATCTCGTACTTTTTCCCATTCATTTTGTAAACAAAGATCGTGGTCAATATTATTGAAGCCAATCTTTAAAATGTTGTTTTTTATGCACTCTTCTACAAATTCTCCACGTTTCCCCAATTTAATATAAAGTGCTTTCTCGACTCTATTTAATTTTTCTTTTGTATTCATATCTTTTCTCATTTTTTGCCCGCCCGAGAGGTTTTGTACTCACACCCGATTGTGGCGCATGCTGTCGAGCGCCCATGTGTACTCGATGATGAGGAAGGGGATCCACTGCGGCTCATCGTAGTAATAAAGCAAGCTTCCACCAACGATCACCGCGACGGTGTTGATAATGAAGAATACGACATCAAACATCTCCTCATGCCGTGAGGTCTGCTCGTTGTTGGTGATATAGAGCAGGAATTTCTTGAAGGTCACTCTAGAATACTAGCATGCCCTCATCTCTCCTCCATGATGGCCGCTGTACGGTGGCTCTATGGCTGTCGCTCTGGAACACCCATATCCGCACTACCAACCGTATATATTTATCGCGAGGGTGGTGAATGCGATCATCAGCATTATTGAACTGATGCTCGGATTGCGACTCACCCTGCAATTTCTCGGCGCGAATCCCGTCTCTCAATTTGTCGCATGGACCTATAGCATCACCGACACGCTGATCGGACCGTTTGCGGGGGCATTTCCGGCGCTCACGATCGGTGGCTTTGTGGTGGACGTCTCTACCATCTTCGCGATGATCGGCTATGTCGTGATAGGTTGGCTCATCATGCAGGTGCTCGCATTCGTGTTTTCGATACCGTAAGTGTCGTTTGAAGGAAGCGAAGGAGTGTTTAACCTTTAGCTCGCGCATTATATTTTTGGGGTCGGGTAATTTTCTGCTGAAAATTCCCTCCCTCTCGCGCCGTCGCGCTGCGAGAGACCCCAAAAATATAATGCGCGAGCTACGGCCAGAGTTTTCCACACCCTTAGTTTCTTTCTGATATACTCGCGACTTGAAACAAAAAAATCGAACGAATGCTGCTCTAGGCAGGCATGTCATACGGATGGAAGAGGCGGGGATAGACGATGTCGCGCTCGTGGGCGGGAAGAACGCATCACTTGGAGAGATGATCCGCGAGCTTGTAGGGAAGGGGATCAAGGTGCCGTCTGGATACATCATCACGACCGAAGGCTACCGGCTCTTTTTGCGCGAGAGCGGTTTGGAATCGTTCATCAAAACGAGCCTCAAAGGCTTTAAGCGCAACGACCTGAAGAGTTTGGAGCGCGTGAGTGCGCTCATACGGCGCAAGATCGAGCGCGCACCACTTCCTGCCGTACTCGAAAAGGAAATCTCGCAAGCATATGCCGCGATGGAAAAGCAGTATGGCAAGAATATCGACGTCGCCATCCGCTCGAGTGCAACGGCCGAAGACTTGGCAGGCGCTTCATTTGCCGGTGGCTATGAGACCTATATCGGCATCCGCGGACAGAAAGATGTGCTGACGGCAGTGCGGCAGTGTTTTGCATCACTTTTTACCGCGCGCGCTATTTCATATCGGCACGACAAGGGCTTCGATCATTTTTCAATTGCGCTCTCGGTGGCTATCCAGCGCATGGTGCGCTCTGACCTCGGGGCATCGGGCGTTATGTTTACCATCGACACCGAGACGGGATTCCCCGACGTGGTGCTGGTCAGCGCGGCGTATGGCCTCGGCGAAATGGTGGTGCAGGGGCAGGTGGTGCCCGACGAATACCTGGTGGCGAAGCGCATGCTGGGGGAAGCAAACAATCCCATCATCGGCAAGCGACTTGGTACGAAGGGGAGCAAGATGATCTATGCTGCCGGGAAAGGCGGCGTGAAGCCGGTGAAGATCGTGAATACAAGCGAAAAAGAACGAACACACTTTGTGCTCACCGACAAACAGATCATTACCCTCGCGAAATGGGGCAAGATCATCGAGGCACACTACACCAAAAAACGCGGAAATAGAGTGACCGAGCGTGAGCGAGGAAATACTGAGGCCAGCAGGCCGAATGTACCGATGGACATCGAATGGGCGCTGGATGGCAAAACAGGCGAGCTTTTCATATTGCAGGCTCGTCCAGAGACTGTGCAAGTGTCGAAGGACCGAAGCAAGATCAAGGAATATATACGCAAGGAGGATGGAAAAATCTTGGTGAAAGGCCTCTCCGTGGGCAACAAGATCGTTTCCGGCAAAGCGCGTATCATCCACTCGACTCGCGATATGAACCTCCTTCAGCGTGGTGAAATTCTCATTACAGAAATGACTGATCCCGATTGGGAGCCGATCATGAAGCGGGCCGGGGCCATCGTCACCGAAAAGGGTGGACGCACATCGCACGCGGCTATTGTGAGTCGCGAATTGGGACTCTCCGCGATCGTGGGCGCCGACGGCGCGCGCGAAAGAATAAAAAGTGGACAGCTCATCACCGTGGATACCACGTCGTCAGAAGGCGTCGTCTTTGCCGGCAAACTCGCTTTCGAAGTGCGGGAGAATGATATCGGGAAAATCCCCAAGACGAAAACCAAGATTACGATGAATCTAGCGACGCCCGACACCGCCTTCGAGAAATCATTTTTGCCCAATTCCGGCGTGGGGCTCGCGCGCGAAGAATTTATCATTGCAGCGTCGGTGGGTATCCATCCGCTTGCGCTCATTCATTATGCCGAGCTCGATGCGAAGCTAAAAAAAGAAATTGACATGAAGACGAAAGGTTGGAAAGATAGGACGAAGTTCTATGTAGACAACCTCGCCTTCGGCATCGGGAAGATCGCGGCAGCTTTTTATCCCAAGCAGGTCATCGTGCGTTTTTCGGATTTCAAGAGCAACGAGTATCGCTCGCTCTTGGGCGGCGAGCTTTTCGAGCCGCATGAAGAAAACCCGATGCTCGGCTGGCGAGGCGCCTCGCGCTACTACGACCCCAAATTCCGCGATGCTTTCTTGCTCGAGTGTCAGGCACTGCGCAAAGTCCGCGAAGAGATGGGCCTCGACAACGCCATCCCCATGATACCGTTCTGTCGCACGCTGGAGGAGGGGAGGAAAGTGCTCGATGTGATGAAGAGCGCAGGACTTCAGCGGGGAAAGGGTGGCCTCAAGGTCATCATGATGTGCGAAATTCCGTCCAACGCCATCCTCGCCGAAGAATTCCTCAAAATATTCGACGGTATGTCCATCGGTTCCAATGATCTCACTCAACTCACGCTCGGACTCGATCGCGATTCCGGCATCGTCAATCGTGTGGCGGATGAAAATGATCCGGCCGTAAAAAAACTCATCGCACAAGTGATAGCGGTATGCCGCAAAAAGAAAAAATACGTGGGCATCTGTGGGCAAGGCCCGTCGGACCATCCTTCCTTCGCGAAATTCCTCGTGGAGCAGGGCATCGAGAGCATGTCGCTCAATCCAGACTCGATCATCAAGACCACCATAGCGGTCGCCAAGGTGGAGGCGCGGATGAGGAAATAACGCGCCCTCACATAAATAGGAAAAGCCGTCGCGATGAGAGGAAGCGGCAGCTCTTCCTCTACAAGCGCGACGGCTGTTGAATGTCGTCAATCCAGCGGGATATTTTTCAACGTCGCTGCGGAGACGAGAGCACTGTTGGGCTCGCCCGGAGCAGTCGTCAACCGCAGCTCAAAGTTTCCCAAGCCAATCCGGAGGTGCGCGTTGAAGGTAAGGATTTGACGGGAAATTAGACCGACGACATATCCCTGGCAGTCGTACGCGGGCCCGCCTGAGGCACCGCGACCGAACACGCGGCGATCATTGCCATCGCTCAGTTCAACCAAGGACATACCAGCGTAATCGCCGTCTTTATCGAAAGTCCCGATGCGCACAAAGTTTCCAAACCCCGTCCGCAATTTACCGCCGGGATAGCCCACGGCTACGAGTGGTTCTTTCTCGCGCGGCACGGTTGTACGGATTCGAGGGGCAGTGACCGATCCATTCGGTTGACTGAGCTCAAGAATGTAAATATTTTCGTGGGCGCCCGTGTGCACAATGTGCTTCACACGCACAAAGGTATGGACTTCCACCCAGTTGTTTGTGTGCGCACCGAGCTCTTGACGGAGTACCACCTTGGTCCACGCCACCTTGGAGAGACCCATCCCGTTGGCAACATGTTCGAGTGTGGCGATTTTTTTGGGCGACAAACGCAACCCGCTTGCCCGTGAGATGCGGGCATTGCGCTCTTTTTCGTCAAACGTGCGCACAATGCTCACGGTCGATTCGGCAAGAGAGGCGGGATCAACGCACGTCTGCGCTTGCACGACGCTGCAGAGGAACGGTACGATGACGAGCACGACGGATACAGTGAGTTTGCTCACGACCAGCTCCTTTTGCTGATGAATGATGTCAATTTGCAGCCAACCTTCAAAGTATTACCTAGCAGAAACAAGTCAAGGTGTTGCTTTTGCCAGCCTGGACAGTGTGGTACGTTGTTGGTGGGACATTGGGGAGGACTGGTCATGATGACCAACGAAGAGAAGATCAAAGCGGCAGCAAGGCTGCTAATCCGCCTGCACGGCTCACAGGCGATCGCTATCGCAGAAATAAAAGCCGAACATTTTCTGCGCGCAGGCGATAAGCTGATGTACGTTGTGTGGTGCTGGATCGCTGAATCGACAGCTGAACTTCTGCGGCCACTGCCGAAAGCAGGTGAGCGTGTGCACTGAAGGACGAGGGCGGCGTCCACGAACGACCGCCCTCGCTGATTTGGTCCAGCGGAGATTTTTTTATGCTCGCGCGGCGGCCTTTTTCAGATCCGCAACAATTATCTTTTTCATCAAGGTCCGATTACCAAAGGAATGAGGTACACTTCATGTCATGAAGGCGGTCATGCATGATAAGCACTCGGGACATCACACCGAGGACTTCCTCAAGAAATTCTGGGTTGTCCTGGCACTCACCATTCCTCTGATCTTGTATTCGGACCTTCCGCAGGGATTCTTCGCATGGTCTGCCCCCCGTTTCATCGGTTCAAATTACCTGCAATTGGTGCTCGGAACCGTTGTATTTTTTTATGGTGGTCTCGTGTTCCTTCGGGGCGCCCTCGATGAATTGCGCGCACGCTTACCTGGCATGATGACCCTGATCGCGCTCGCGATCTCGGCCGCGTACCTCTATAGTATCGGGTCGATCTTTTTTGGTACGGGAATGACACTCTTCTGGGAACTCTCCACGCTGATCGCTGTCATGCTCATCGGTCACTGGGTTGAAATGAAAGCCGTGCAGAGTGCCAAGGGAGCCCTGCGGGAGCTCGCGAAGCTCTTGCCCGACACGGCCGAGATAGTGCGCGAGGGGAGAGAGATGACCGTTGCCATCAGTGAGCTGCGCAAGGGCGACATCGCCCTCGTTCGCCCTGGTGGGAAAATTCCCGCAGACGGGAGAGTAATCGAGGGTGATTCGGACGTAGATGAATCGCTCATTACGGGTGAGTCGCAGCCCGTCGCAAAAGCAAAAGGTGCAGCAGTCATCGCGGGGGCTATCAACGGTGATGGAAGTCTCCGCGTGCAGATAGAACAAACGGGTGATCAGACATTTCTTGCGGGTGTCATGCGGCTCGTCGCAGAAGCAGAAGGCTCGAAGTCGCGTTTGCAGCTCCTCTCCGACCGAGCAGCATTTTATCTTACGCTGCTTGCGGTGAGTGCCGGCGCCGTCACCTTTGCACTGTGGTTGTACATGGGACAAACATTCGGCTTTGCTACGGAACGACTCGTCGCGGTCCTCGTCATAGCATGTCCGCACGCTCTCGGGCTTGCTATTCCGCTCGTCGCGTCAATCTCGACGACCATGGCTGCGCGAAACGGCTTTTTCGTAAAACGTCGTCTTGCACTGGAAGTTGCGCGCAACATAACGACCGTCGTATTTGATAAAACAGGCACGCTCACCAAAGGGGCATTCGGTGTTACGTCGGTCACCTCGGACGAAGCACTGGCATACGCTGCAGCGGTAGAGGCTGGTTCTGAGCATCCGATCGGCAGGGCGGTGGTGGAAGAAGCTCGCAAGCGCGCCCTGACGCTCAAACGCCCAGAAAACTTCAAGCGCATTCCCGGCGCAGGGGCGGAAGCAATCGTAGATGGTGCAAAAGTATTCGTGGGTCACCGAGGTGGGGCTGATATCGTGGTAGAGGTGGACGGCAAGCAGGTAGGTACCATCGCCGTTGCCGACACCATCCGCCCAGAAGCACTTCAGGCTGTCGATGCGCTCAAGCAAATGGGAATCAGAGTCTCCATGATAACCGGCGACTCGCTGGAAGTGGCTGCAAAAGTCGCGCGGGAGCTCGGCATAGAAGAGTACTTTGCCCGCGTGCGCCCGGAAGAAAAATCGCAAAAGGTAAAAATGCTGCAGGCACAAGGCAAGAAAGTGGCGATGGTGGGCGATGGGGTCAACGACGCACCCGCCCTCACGCAGGCCGACCTCGGCATAGCTATAGGCGCGGGCACCAATGTCGCCATCGAGTCCGCCGGCATCATCCTGGTGCGTAATGACCCGCGCGATATACCGAAAATAATCAGACTCTCGCAGCTCACCTATACAAAAATGCTCCAAAACCTCTTCTGGGCGACCGGCTACAACATCATCGCGCTTCCCATCGCTGCTGGTGCCCTCGCCGCGTACGGTGTTATGCTGCAGCCAGCTGTAGCAGCAGTCTTTATGTCGCTCTCCACTGTCATCGTTGCCTTCAACGCAGTATTGCTCCGAAGAAAAAAGTTATAAAACAGTTATTTAAGCTGGTTGAGTCAAAATTGAAGCTATGAATACGAAACTACCCCTACAACAACTCACTGATCTTAAAGGTAAGACTGCCATAGTGACTGGTGGCGCGATGGGTATCGGCTTCGGTATCGCGTACCGCCTGGCTGAAGCCGGGGCAAGTGTGATCATTGCCGACGTTAACGAAGAAGTTGGCAGTAAGGCGGCCAAAGAGTTACATGACGGGGGCTTTAAGGTGGCGTTTGTGAAGACCGATGTCGCCGATGAAAAACAGATCAATGATACAATTGACTTTGCGGTACGTACATACGGCGGTATTGATATTCTGGTCAACGATGCCGGTATTTATCCGATCATTCCCGTCATGCAAATGACGCCCGCTGATTTCGACAAAGTATTGTCGGTGAATCTCAAAAGTGTTTTTCTTCTTACCAAAGCTGTAGCGGCAGTCATGATCAGGCAGGGCAGGGGTGGGAAAATCATCAACATCACGTCAATTGATGCTCTGCACCCATCGAGCGTCGGGCTCGCAGTCTATGACTCCTCCAAGCATGGCCTTTGGGGATTTACCAAAAACACTGCGCTAGAGCTGGCGCCGTACAATATCCAGGTCAACGCGATAGCACCTGGGGGCATTGCCACGCCAGGCACCGGAGCCGGAAAACCGGTAGCGCCTGAAATGGAGGCAATACTCAAGAAATTCTTGGAGAAAATCCCGATGAGGCGCATGGGCGATCCCGATGACATCGGCAAAGTCGCCCTATTTCTCGCTTCCGATCTTGCAAGCTACATGACTGGCTCGCAGGTAGTGGTGGACGGGGGCGTCCTGCTCTCCTGAAAGTATGCAATAATTAGGAAGAAAGGAGAAATTGTCTAACTGCTTCACTGCAGGTATTATCAGATCTTATAAATTTTATGGAAAACATGAGACATATTTCAGGGGTTGCAGCTGGGGCAGGTGTTGCGGCTGCGCTCGTTGTGGTGTTTGTGCTGTGTGCAATTGTGCAGGTGGTGGCACCCGGTGTGCAGGCTACGCATATGTGGGTTAGCATCTTCACATCGTCTCCCATCGGTTCGGCAGGGGCATGGATCAGTGGGATTCTTAGCAGTGCGGTCGGCGGATTCGTCGCGGGATGGATCTTTGCGTGGGTTTACAATTTTTTATCAGCTCGCGAGACGTAATCAAGAAGTTATGAAATATTCATCGGTAATGCACGCGACGATGATTTTTACTGGCATCGTCGGTGGCATCGCGCTTGTTGGAGCATGGATCGCTGGCGAAGGCGGGACATTTCTTGGTTTTTCCTCGGGGCTTCTGTATACGAACGCACTAAACTTGCAGATCGTCGCAATATCTGCAGGAATCTGCACACTTGTACGTAGAAAAATGGAGAAAGAAAACCCCGGTTCGTTTTTCTAGAAACCCATAAGTCAATGTCAAAAAAGTTGCGGCTCCTTTTTCTTGCATCGATACCCTTGTTTGTTCTGCATGGGACGGAGGAAATTGTTCTGGGTTTTTATAACACAGATTCGCACGTGAGGTTTGTTTTTGAATGGCTCGAACCGACAGTATCTCTCCAAACGTCATTTTTGATGTTTCAGTTAGTTTTTTGGGCAGCCCTCGTGCTGGCGTACCTGTTTCTAACAAAAACTAAGTGGTCCTTATGGCTTGCGGTTTTCGTAGGACTTATTTTCATCTACGAACTCCACCACCTATTCAAAGCACTCGTCATCGGAGCATATTACCCAGGGCTTTTGACCGCGTCTCTCCTCTACGTTTTGGGACTTTTTTATTGGAAAGCACTCATACAGTGGTATATTCAAGGCAATGAGTTCCGGCACTGAATTTATGCTTTAAAGCTTCTACAACATATAAATATGAACAAATTCAACGTAGTAGCATTTGCCAATACACTGGCAATCATAGATTTAATCCTGCATCCGCTATTTCACTTTGGGAATTATACGCTTAATTACCCTACGCGAGAATTGCCGTGAGCGCGTCTTTTAGTCCTCTAATGTCGTGCAAGTCAATGATTTTCTTTGTGAGTTTGAAGCTTGAGTTTTGCCCTCTGCCCATAGACACAAGAGTCCCCGCTTTGTCTGTTGCTAAATCTCCCTTAGTCCACATACCAAATAGAAGATTGTTCGGCGACACACCCAAGCATAGCAGGAAATCATAATGGTAATCGTAGCGGATGTGGTTGAACTGGAAACTGCCAGAAATATCCTCGCTGGCGCATTTGACCTCGAACTTCTTTTCGTTGATTTTCACATCCCAATCCCCATTACGTCCCGCTGGGTTTATTTCCGCGTTGAACCCAAGTGCAGTCGCATACTCTGCAACAAAAGTCTCCGCCGCATCGCCCTTGCTAGTGTTGGCGAGATGCTTGAACGACTCATGCGGTTGCCCCGTCCATTTGGGGTCAATCGTTTTGCTTGCCACCACGTTTAGGAATATCTTGAGTGGATCGAGCATATCCTACAGGTTGTCGAGCAACGCCTGTCGGATATGGTACATGGAGATGTGGTGGCAGTTGTGCGTTGCGAGGTTGCTATACCTGCTCCAGTCAATCCGCTTGAGTATGTTCAACACTCTCCGCTTCTCTTTTTTGATGACGATGCCATAGCCGCAGACGTACTTCACTTTGGAAAAATCGTTCACTAGCATTGGTGGATGCTCGAAGTACGTCCTTTGCAGGAATATCTTGCACGTTTTCATTCTCTCCGCGCCGCACAGTCGCTCCTTCCGTTTATCCACCGTGAAAAGATCTATGTACTCATTGGCCGCGCTCAAGTCGGGAACGCCTGCGCCCTCTCCTTTTTTCCATATCTGCCACAGTGTATTTACCCGTATCGTTTCTCCGTTCGGGGACATGAATAGGTCATCGGGCAACCGTTCCGAGTGAACGAGTTTCATTCCGACTACACGGTGCTTGGGACTTCCTTTGCCATCGCTTTGAAAGGACATCGGCAGAATAAATCCAATATATTCGCAGAACTCGGCGGCGCGGTTTAGGAAGGCGAGCGCGTGCCACCCTCTGTACCCGAATGGCGGATTGCCGATAGCGATACACGGCTTATCACCAATAGTTGGTGTCCACGTTAAGAAATCGTGCTGGATATAATCGGGCTGATACTTTTCTAAATCAATGCCGATGCGTTGGCTCTTTGGCAAAAGGTTGTAGAACGACCCCATGCCTGCGCCCGGCTCGATGATTTTGTATCGTCCCAATCTCGCGTTGTCTTTTTTGAGATAATCCTGCAACGATTGCCAGCAATATTTCGCCACTTCGGGCGACGTGTTGTGTTGATCGAGTCCAATCTCTCGGTCGCGTACCCAGTCGGGAACATGCGGCGATTGTTGCCACGCTATATCACGAACTGGAAACAGCGTGTCCATAGGGCAAGTATCTCCTGAAATGCAGAAGCAGGAAAGGACACGCAGTGGACAAGTATATTTGACACACAAACAATTCCCATGTATATTATTTCCAACGCTCGACACTTCAAGACACTCAAAGAGCAACGCACGCGACCCCGATTATGTCGGGGTCTGTGCTTTCAACTGATATTTTCCGTACCCCGCTGAATCGAGCATGGTGCGTTTCAGATGCGAGAGTTTCCGATCAACGACGATTCTATCGAGGTCAGTGTGCTTCTGCGCCACCATGTCAACGAGGTCTTTATACTTCACGGACTGGTTCCCGTTGCTATCGAAAACCGCCTTGACTGATGGGCTGATGTCTACGCCACCGCGTGCCGACACTCTACCAGTATTTACCGTCTTACTTGTTGCCGTCTTTTGAACGCCAAGATAAAGTTCGAGTCCCTGTATTTTACGCTCAATGCTCGCTTTCTTTTCTTTGAGATTTGCGAGGTCTTCTTTTACGGATGCGACATCTAGTGCCATGCCCCACAAGATACACGAGCGCGTGTATTCTGTCAACTATAAGAAAAGTGAACACAAGGTTGTGTAAACTTTTCGCTTCTTTACCCCCTTGCCGTGTAGGGTTATGATGCGTATAATTCCCTTCACTTTTGGGTCTATGTTTCGCCAACCTATTATGAGTGGACGATGAATTTGTTTGTTGCAGGGCTGCATCTTCAAGTTACTGAATTTGATTCAGGTTTTGGCCACATTGTTTTAGGTACCCTGCTCGAAGTTTCCGCCTTTTGGATTCTTGGCATACTGATTGCTTCTATTTATAACGCATTGGCAAAACGATAGGTTGCGATTGGCGAACGATCAGATGTATCCATATGCTCGGGCGTCAAAAAATTGTTGAGTATTTATGACTCGTTATAGTGGTCGTGCTTTTTATCCTTTCAATACAAATGATACGAAATGGTTCTCTGGTAGATCAAATTCATTCTTTTGGTCTATTGGCGCCTATTATTTTCGTTCTGCTAAAAATATCCACATTGGTTATCGCGCCCCTGGGCGGTACCCCGCTGTATTTTATTGCGGGTAGCCTCTTTGGAAACGCGACTGGCTTGGCATTAGCGATCTTGGGTGACGTCGTTGGTTCTACCATATGTTTTCTTTTGAGCAGATTGTATGGTCGTAAAGTAGTACAAATGTTCGCGGGGGAGGCATTCTTTGAAAAAATACTCCATACGGTGTCAGTATTAAGGGATAGTAGATCTTTTATAAAGGCCCGCATAGCGCTGATCGCTATGCCCGAAATATTGGCATACGCCAGCGGATTGAGTACGATCAATTTTTTCACCTTCTTCTTGATCAACACACTGTTTTACCTACCCGTTGATTTTATGTTTGTATTTTTTGGTCATGCGATTATCGCTGCTATAGCCAGCCATGCTTATTGGTTCTATTCCATTATCTTCTTTGTGATTGTCACCGGATTTTGGTTTCTGTATAAAGATTACAAAAAGTTGGAGAGTCTAGAAGGAATGTGATCAACTGCTATGATCGAAAGAATAACTACGTTTTTATGAAACTTAACACCATTGCACTAGCAAACACATTTGCAGTTATCGATGTTGTACTTCATTCGCTTTTTCGCGTGTGGGCGTTTCTCTCACCGGACTCCTATGTCTGGGCGATGCATCTTTTTGTCGAAGGGCTGCAATTAAACATTGACCCGAGTTTCGATCTTAATGTCTCTAATTTTACTATTGGTACGGTACTTGAGGCGGCCACATTTTGGATTCTCGGATTCTGCATAGCTCTTCTATACAACCGGTTTTCCAGATGAATATGATCACCCCTCGCCCCAAACCTTTGTTTGGAAAGAATGTCTACGCAGTCTCCCACGAGTAAAAAAATAGATATGTCGTACAAGCCAAACTACAAATACATACCACCCATTAAGTGGGCTGTTCTCACACCGCTGTATGATTTTTTCTGCGTAATAAGTGGTTTGGGTTCGCGACTGAGGGCAAAAGTTCTGAACTCCGTACAGTTACGGGACAACATGGCCGTCGTCGACGTTGGTTGTGGCACAGGAGTATTTCTTATGATCGCTAAAAGGCGATACCCTCGTGTGCAATTTATCGGTCTCGATCCCGATAAAAAAGCGCTTGCGATTGCGCAGCGACGACTTGCTAGAGCCGCAGCGGACGTGGAGCTCAAAGAGGCTTTCGCTGAACAGCTTCCGCTGAGAGATGAGTCGGTCGATGTTGTGTACAGCACGCTCGCGTTTCATCATATGCCAAACAGTATTAAGCAGCAGGCAATCAAAGAAATACATCGCGTACTGAGGTATGGAGGCAAGATCGTAATCGCTGACTTCGGCGAAACGCAAAGCCATTTTTTCCGCAAAATGTTATTTTTTGAAAAGCTCGAGTACATTGAGGGTAACTTTAATGGTTTGATTCTGGGGTATCTAAAGGAATCTCAATTTCGCGATAGTGCGGTTATTGGCCGTCATTTCTCCGGCATTGATATTGTCGTCGCGGAAAAGTAACCGGACCATATAGGCCTTACGATCACACCACCGGAAAGGACTCATTGGTCAGGCGTTAAATGCTGTATTGCTTCGTCGAAAAACGCTATGATGGCATTATGAAGCTCGGCATCATTTTGCAGTCCAATAAGCCCGAGCACATCTGGAACACGTTTCGGCTCGCGATCACCGCGCTCAAAGCTGGCAATGAGGCGGAAATCTTTTTGATGAGTGAAGGTTCCGAATTGGAAGATATCGGCGACACCAATGACTTCGATATTTCCGCGAAAGTCGCCGAATTCAAATCCTTGCAGGGCGGCCTCTATGCATGCGGCAGCTGCCTCAAGGTACGCGGCAAGGAAGAGAGCAGGGTATGCCCGGTCGCGACGATGGACGATCTGCTCGCGATGGTCGAACGCTCGGACAAAGTCCTGGTTTTTGGATAAATAAAAGGTTTACTGTATTGCTCTGCTGTAAAAGGGTATAATCGCTACATGGAGGTTCGGAAAACACTGATAACACTATCCCTCATGATTTTCTTGCTTGTGGGTGCCACTGGCATGGCCTATTCCGGCACGATGATGGATCATGGCATGGAAACAATGCTCGGCTGCCCGCTCATGAGCCACAGTGCCGCTATATGCAACATGAACCCGCTGGAACATCTTACGCAATGGCAACATCTGTTCGCTGCGATTCCCGCGCAAAGCGTGGCGCTGCTACTCTTGATGCTTCTGGCGCTGTTTTTCTCTCTTCGCCTCGATCAGTATCGGTGGCTCCTCCATCCATCGCCCCAACTTGTGTATGTTTCTTACGATCCGGAAGCCATCACGCATGATCCCCTGCGGCGTTTTATCTTTAGCGGACTCATGCATCCAAAAGTTTTCTAACGACCGCTCTGTATGCGCGCTCCGTGCGTGTGTCTTTATTATCTTCACCAATCATCATGGAACCATCTCAAACAAAACAAAGTCCGTTCGCAATTCCAATATCAATCGTTCTCGCCGGGGTCATTATCGGCGGAGCACTCATAGTAGCGCTTCGCCAGTCGAGCGGTTCAGCGGTACGAGTACTTCAGCCACAGGGTGCGGAACAGTCAGCGGGTGACCTTGAACAAATGAAACCTATCGCTGTAGATGATCACATTCGCGGCGATCCGAACGCACCGGTGAAAATCGTCGAGTACTCCGATACGGAGTGTCCGTTCTGCAAGACGTTCCATTCCACGCTCCAAAAGGCAGTACAAGAATATGGAGACGATGTAGCTTGGGTATACCGGCACTTTCCGCTCGATCAGCTCCACTCGAAAGCCCGGAAAGAAGCGGTTGCATTCGAATGTGCCGCAGAACAGGGTGGAAACGATGCGTTCTGGAAGTACGCAGACCGTTGGTTTGAACTCACTCCTTCAAACAATCAGACGAACATAGAAGCCGTTCTCCCTCAGATCGCGAGGGAAATCGGTCTCGATGGGCCTACATTCGCGAGTTGTCTCAAAAGTAAGAAATTCGACGCGCACATAGAAGACAATCTACAAAACGCGACCGCGACCGGCGGCAACGGAACCCCATGGAGCATTATCGTTGCTGCAAACGGAAAGAAATACCCGCTCTCTGGTGCGCAGCCGTATGAGGTGGTCAAGCAAATCATAGAAAGTGCTCTTCGTGAGAAATAAAAATGCGCATGAACAAGAATACAACAATCTCGGTTCTCATCGCGTTCTTTCTAGTTGGAGGAGCCTACCACTTCAGTACCACGTCGAAGGCTCCAATGGCACTCTCCGCCGACGAAGCGCTCGCGGCTAAGTTCGACACGCTTAGCAAAAAAGGTAACTCAAACTGTTCCGCATCCTTCGCGAGTTCGATCGACAGTATGCAGGAGACGGGCCGTATCCAAGGCTCTTGCTGCTCTCCCATGGACACGCATCGGTATGAAGAACAGGTTACAGGATTGAAAAAGTTCAAGGACATTCCTGAAATCCCATCTGATCCGTACGACATCGATGTTTCGCTCGCGAAACAACTGAAATCCCACTACGACGATATGCTTACTCCCCAAGAGCAGCAGGCGTATGACTACGCTATGGCGCATTCGATGGAAAAGGGCCCGTGTTGCTGCAAGTGCTGGCGGTGGTACGTGTACGGTGGCCTAGGCAAATTACTCATTCAAAAATATGGATTCACCGGCGAACAAGTCACCGAAGTCTGGAACCTCTCGGATGGTTGTGGAGGCGCGGGGAGCCATAGCGGACACTAAAAACAAAATCATACCAATATGAAAATATTCTTTATCGCAATTGCCGTGCTCGTCGTGCTGGCAGGCGCTGCCGCGTTTCTCCTTCCGAAACCGAGCGGGACCGTTACCTCTAACGACCCAAACGTTATCGCACTTACCGGTCTGCACACCCACCCGACGCTCACGATCTACGTCAAAGGAGTCAAGCAAGATATACCGGCCAACCTTGGCATTGTCGGTTCATCTATGCCCGCCGTGCACACTCATGACGACTTGCCCATCATCCATCTTGAGTTCAACGGCGTTGTGAGGAAAGAAGACGTAATGCTCGGCGAGTTCTTCAAGAATTGGGGCAAGGACATGCGTTCGTTCGGCTCGACTATCAAGATGACGGTCAATGGCGTTGATAACACCGAATACGAAAGGTACATTATGAGAGATAAAGATGTGATAGAATTGCAATATGACTAACATAAAAATAAGCGCGATTGGCATTGGATTACTCATGCTTCTTATAGGGCTTGGCGTAGGCTACGGATTTGGTGGGAGCGCCCTCTCGCCCTCCGGCTCTCATATAATGGGGGATGGCTCGATGATGGGGCAGGATATTGACCAGCATTTCATCGTACAGATGATTCCGCATCACGAAGGCGCGATCGCAATGGCAAAAATCGCCCTCGAGCGCTCGAAGCGGCCGGAGATGATCACTCTCGCGAATGCCATCATCGAGGCCCAGGAGGGAGAGATCGCTGACATGCGCGGTTGGTACCAATCATGGTATGGCGCAGCAGTTCCACAAAGCGGCATGGGCGGGATGCGACCGAGCGACGAGCGAGGAAGTACTGAGGCCAGCAGGCCGAATGTGCATATGGGCGGGATGACGGGTGATCCAGATATGCTAAAGTCGGTATCCGCCGCCGATTTCGACCGCGAATTCATCAACGAGATGATCCCACATCATGAGATGGCGGTCATGATGGCGCAGATGCTTGCCGCCGGAACAGACCGACCGGAAATGAAGCAGCTTGCGAGCAACATCATCACATCGCAATCAAGCGAAATCGAGCTGATGCGTGGTTGGCTCCGGAGTTGGTAAGGACACCGAGACAAAACAGCCCCGCATCGACGGGGCTGTTTTTGTTGCGCGGCGATTACTTCTTCGTGATGTGCTGCCAGAGCCAGATACCGACAAGCACAAGATCAACGAAGATGACCAAACCGATGAGAAGTCCGAAGACCCCTGCACCGCCCATCATCCCGTATCCACCCTCGTATCCATATCCCATCATAAAAATATATTTACCTGATAATGGCTTCAACTATATCATCCTTTCTGCTACTACCGTCCCTTTTCTTGCCCGTCAGTATCAGTAGGACCATCACCGCGTTGGCCGTGATCATCGCGATGGAGTGCAGCGTCGTTGCGATGTTGTACGCTTGCAAAGAAAAGAGCGCGAGAATGTGCCGCAACACATTTGAGCCGTACAAAATGGGTGTCTCCGTGGAGGGATGTTGCCAAGTCTTTCGAAGGGTCGGTACGAAAGCAATGAGGTCAATGCCGACGGCGATGATTACCGAGAGCGTCGGGTCACCCGTGAGGATCCACAGGACGATACCGACAAGCGCCAACACCAGGAAAGCAGTGTCGGTTTTTGTTATGTCCTTGAATCCGTATTTGAGGGAAAAGAGGAAGATGATGAGCGTAAAAATCTCCGAAGCCGCAGTGGGTAGCGCTCCGACGCCAGCGCCTTTCGCCAATTGTCCGAAAAAAACGATGCCTGACACGAGTGTCCACACAAACCAGGTATAAGGATGTGGTTTTACGCGCCCCTTGAATATGTCCCACAAATAGGGAAGATTGCCCGCGATCGCAAGGAGCGCGGCGATGATAGCCAGAGCCACTTTCACCGCATAAGATTATCACGGCGACGATCAGTAGCGTTTCCCACCCTAGTGGCCATTCACAAATAACCACCAGCACTAAATGTAGAGAACGAAAAAGAAAAGGACGCCAGAGAAGATGGATATGGTCCATGCGATTACAAACGTGGTGGTGACCCACGGATGCAGCTTGAAGTAATCAACGCCATTTCCATAAGCACGCGCCGCCATCAAAAAAAATACGATAAGCGCGATGAACATGACGAGCGAAAATATGCCGTGGAATATCGCGAGCCCGATGTGAAAAGGACTGTGCTGCGCGCTTGCGTGTTCCGGCACATGTCTGATAACACGCGAGAACATGTACGTAATGTTAAATATCGCTTCATATCCCAAGACGCAGTAGGCAAACCCACGCATGAATACTCCCTCGTGATAGGCACGGTAGATGATGTAGAACACCGAGGCGGTAACGAAGAGTTCGGTGATGAGCGAAACTATGCTGAAAAATGGCGCATGCATACTGTGCAGCTACTTTAGCATACGACATACTGTTCCCGCCGTACCAAAGGACATTGAGATGCTCAAAAAGAAAGACCGCCGCGCCACCGGGGGAGTGGCGCTTCGGCCATGCTTTTCTCTTCGGTGGGACGCGGCGGATTACCATGAGATCTTGGCCCGTAATTGGTCAGCATTTCGACGGAGTCGCAGAAAGTCCGGGCGAGTCGCACATCGCTAAGGCGCGCCTTGGGCTTGTTTTCGTGCAAGAAACGCTGTATGACAGCATCGGGAATGCCAAACTGCCGTATCCTAGGATCCAATCCTGCGGATTCGATCTGCCCATTACCCTCCCACCGCACGAACGCGAGAGCCCGATTCGCCCTTTGTTCTCCAGGCTTGTACGCGCCGATCCTTGTTAGACGAAGTGGCATTCTGTTGGTGTACAAAATGGTGTTGATGTATTCGTGTCCGTTGTTTACCCTGTCGGACGGAAACAAATCGGTCGCCTGCTGAGGCGCGTTTCCCTGCTTTCGCAGCACCTCGACGGCACGGTAGCACCTGGTGTCTGCCAGTACCCGCGCGAGTGCGTCCCATTCATCTGGCGAGAGCATGGCGGGCGTATCCTGGATCTTGTTCATGTACCCTCATCCCCAATGAAGAACAAACGGCGGGATTGCCTAGCACACTTGTACACTAAAATCCTTGATTTGTGAATAGAATACGAGCCCACGCGGCTCAAAGCGCGCGATCGAGACACTAATGAGTCCCACGACGAGCACTCCAAAGTACATCCCGTTTGGGCTGTCCATACTTTAGATTTCCAAGTGCAGTCGTTTTTATGCTGCCGTCTTTTGCGGATTCGTCATAACGCTCGATGTGAAATCGGCCATTTTGAAGGAATGCGGCAAATCTGGTGCCGGTGAGCGCGTAGTAGCACTCCACTTTGCCTAAGCTTATCTTGTTATCCTCAATTTCGTTCATCTCTTTGCCGGTGCAGCCGTACGCAGTGCCAAGGTCGTACTTCTTCGTCAAGCCGTCCAGCGTCGTGACGTAGGCAGCGATCTTCTGCTCATTGATGCGGTAGTCGTCTTCGCTGGTGATAGTAGGATTCGCCTTCTCGATGCTCCAGGTTACTTTCATGACTGTCGTTGCGTCGTGATTCCACAACGGGATGAGAGAGCCGCCCGTGAGAAAGAAGCCAAGGTCCCCAACTAAGCGGATCGGGGGCGGCGTGTCCTCCGCTACTTGGACGGCATTGTAGTGAATGATTGAGCCGACGTAGCGGACGCCGAGGAAGAGCCCGAGCGCGATAACGACGAATAAAATGATTTTGAGGGTTTTATGCATATGGTTAATTGTAATAAGGATTCGTGGTCATAGATTATTTTTTATGGTCATACGACCACTGCTCGGCTACGCACGGTTGAATTCTAAAATTTCTCCGGGTTGACACTCCAGTGCCTTGCAAATGGCCGCCAAGGTCGAAAATCGGATCGCTCGTGCTTTTCCATTTTTCAAAATGGAAATATTGGCCATCGTGATCCCGACCTTCTCCGTGAGCTCGGTGACGCTCATTTTCCTCTTCGCGAGCATGACGTCTAGATGGATGATAATTGCCATAGTATTCATTCAGACGGTGAGGTCGTTCTCTGCTTTTATGTCTATAGCATTCCGGAGGAGCTTCTCTAAGACTGCCGCAAAGACGCAGGTGACGAGCGGCGCAAAGATAAAGACGAGGCCCATCATTACAGCGCCGGGGGCGTCGTCTTTATCGGCAACGTAAATTATGTACGGCATTCCGGCGGCATAGAGTACGCTGATAGTGAATGCGCAATATTTAATATTCTTTATTGCCTTTACCGATAGTTCGGAGAACGCGGTGCCCTTCTCGATGTAGCGCAGCAGCAGCAGACCCTGATACAGCCCGAAGAAAAACGGTATTGCCGCTATTAGCATGACAAGCATTACCGGAAGAAACATTCCGGCATTTCCCGAGATGCTCACCCCACCAAGGATTACGCACAGCCCTAAGACTGCAAGCCCTATCAGATAAATCACCGACTTCAGGAAAAGTGTTGACCCCTGTTTCATTGATCTCAGCTTAATCTCTATTTATCGTTTGTCAATATATTATTATCGTTTCGTGCGGAAATTCACCGATGAATACAGCCGGCCCATACCAACAGTCTTCTCTTAACGCCCGGCATAAGGCGCATGGAACCCACCCTCGGAGTTAGGAAGAAAGTTTTTCGAGATCTTCTTGTAGGAGCAAAACACTTAACGAGCATTCTTTTGTCATACCGATCGACGGCCGGGTAGAAAATCCGACATATTCAACCTTTTTACCCATGTTAATTACATGTTTTATCGCAGGGATAAGGTCTGTGTCTGAACTGACCACGACGGCGGTATCGTATTTGTTCTCGAATGCTCCTGCAACAAGGTCGACGGCGATCTTGACATCAACACCCTTCTCTCTTATGTCGTGGTCATAAACAATCCTGCCCCGTTCAATATGAAAACCTTGGGCTTCGATTTTGCCTAGAAATTTCTGTTGACCATCCACCATCTTCTGACTTTTTTCTGTTCCATCGTGATTGCGTACGATCCCTACGTAGTAGCCTTTTGATACGAGATTCCGCCCGCGCAATAACAAATTGACTAGTCCTATGTAATCAAAGCGTTTCTGAGGTAAAATCCCATGCTGCTTGAGGAGGCGATATAGATTGCCACCGTCTACAAGAACGACAACTCTCTCAGACATTCGGGAAGTATACAACCAAAACTGCCCTTGCCTTGCGGCAGGGGCAGTGAGGTTAGAGGCCCTATTATACACAATCTGGGACAAGCAACAAGTTTTCCACACCTGAATGGAGTGGCTTAAGACTTAACTAAAATGAGGCCAGAGTCTCGCTTCACCGCAAATTCAGACTTTCAATTTCCTTATGCCAAAACCTTAAACGATATTCTCCGCCATTTCTGGCGGAGCCGCGGGAAAATCCCGAATGTATGCAAATTGTATACCTATAAAAATGAAGGTCAAGTGAATTTTCTAGCTACACCTGCGCGAGTGCTTTCAATTCACTCGTCTCCTCGACAGATAAAATTGCGCGCCTGATAGTTGCGAATGCCCGTCCAAGGCGTCTTTCTATCTGCCTTCAAAGCATCAATCGGATACGTCGTCGGTTCGGATTAGAGGAGCCACTACTTCTTTGCTGCCATGTATCTCAATATAGCAAACTGGCCCGAAAGGCCGCAGCGATTCCTGAGTCCCCGTTTCTGTGCTATAATGTCACACATGGGAACGAGCTTCGCCAAAATCTCCCGGCTTACTCCTCAAAAAAAAGCCGCCGCAAAGGCAAACAGCCTAAAGTCGATGCTTACCTCTTTTAAGATCGAGGGTATCGTCTTTTCTCGCAAACAAGTAGAGTCGATCAAGTCACGCGCGCATCTCTCTAAATAACTCTTTCATAAGGTCGTATTCCTTTATCGAAGCCTGCTGAACGGCCGCAACATACCGCGCAAAATTGTTGTCCTTGGTTATCAGCTCGAAATCAAGCTCATCGCCGGTCTTCGCAAGAAAAATAAGCTTGGTACATAGTCGGATAACACGGCCGTTCCCCTCGCGGAAGGGGTGTATGTAGAGCAATTCAGCATGTAGTTCGGCCAGATTTTCCATCAGAGGTACGACATCGTCCCATTCTCGAGCATTGAGCGCATCGAGGTACTCACGCTCAAAGACACCCATCGTTTGCGGCAAAAATCGTGACGCGGCGAACATAAATCCGCTCTTGGACATGTCCACCGTCCGCAGTCGTCCCGCAAAGTAATACAAATGTCCGAGCGCTTCCCTATGCAAGCCATACAGGTAATCAAGCGAAAAAACCGTATCGGAGCTGAGAGCATCGATCGCATCGAGCTCTGCGCGAAGGAAAGATCGCACCTCTTCTTCATCGATTGCCCCTCGGTTTGAGAGACCAAGTTTGTTCGGCAACAACTCACCTTCATCCGGGTGGCTGTCGTACCTGTCCGCCATACGCTACGCATTCTACCCCGCAAACGCTTCATGGAGGATGTATTGCTCTGAGGACATCGATCGGATACGTCGTTGGTTCTGATTTCAGGAGCCAATGCTTCTTTGCTGCCATGCATCTCAATATAGCAAAATAATGCTCACTCATGAGATGAAAAGATTCCTGACACCTTTCTCCTCCTGAGTTATGGGCGAGGATGGTTCTCGCCGAGGTATTTGAATATGTCCGTCATACAATCGATCGCGTTTTGCGTTCTTGCTTCAGAAAATGCACGAGATTCGTTGCGTTCAAAGTTCCCGAAATAGTTTCGTATATGAACTCTGTTACGGAACCGGCCCAGATTCTGCAAGGTCTCGTAGACAGAAGCCTTTGAACCTAAGAGATTAAATTTTTCGTAAAAGTCTATCAATTCCTTGTAGCCAAAATTTTTGAGCCGTTTATATTTATAGACTTTTCCCTCATATAGAGTCTGATAGTCGTTTTTTTCTCTAGCCAACTGCTCTTTTATGGCCATTCTTTTTGAGTTGAGCTTGCTGGGAAAATGACGAGTTGCTGAATCTAGGCGCTCTAAAAAGTCTACAAGAGTTGCTTCCACCACAGAGATGCATAATATTGAAATTGGCTTAGCGTAACTCTTGGCCTTTAATGCATTGTGATCATCAACGAGCTGAAAGATAACATCCAGATTATAAACAACGTTGTCACCAATTTTAAATGTCCAAATAAATGAGTTCAGGCATTCCTGCAAATCTTCCTTGCTCGAACTTAGTTTTAGCATGCGGTTCTTGGACTATGTTGAGCCTATTTTAGGTCCTGGATTTTGGCGATAATAAAACCGATACCTTCTTTCGGCCTTCCATCATAGTCGCCGTTGACGAGCTTTTCGAAAACCGGCCACGGTTCGTAGTAGAAGTAGCTGAAGCCCCGCGCGCCATGATCGGGAATCGGTTTGCTCGTCGCCCCGAGCGACTTGTAGGCCAATATGAATGCTAGTTCTTCGATTACATACTCGATTCCGATTGAGAGAACGGACTGAACGTCCTTGTCGATACCTATTCTGTGCAAAAGCACACGCTGCGAAGTATCGTCGATATCTTTATGGAATTCAGCGCTTGTTGCATACAAATCTTTAAGCGTCTTGTATGAGTCGATGTATGCCGGATCTTTATAAATATCCTCCCACTCCATGAAAGTGATTGTGCGCTGCTCCTCGGGGGGAAGTGAGGCATTGATGCGCACCAAACTGTCCGTGCACTGATTGCGGAGTCGATTGCGGGCGAGCCGCGTTACCGCCGGTATTTTAGCCTTCGCTTTACCGAGTGCCTCGTAATTATGTTTCGCCGGCCCGTCGGTGGTGAATATTTGTACGCGCTTAGAAAAGTTCAGAGCAAATTTCAGCATTCGGTAAATATTTTCGCGATTGTAGTAGCCGTTGCTGAGGCACATTGCAAGTAGTAAATCACTTTGATCGTCTATATATTTCAACCCGTTCTTAAGTATCAAGGTTTCGTCAGCAAAGCTAACGTTCATCTGCCAACCTTCTGGTCGAATATCTTTGTTGAAGTTTTCTATTTTTTCTTCTAATTTCATAGGTTAGGTCTGGGGCGACGTCGGAACCTTTTTAACTACCAACTGAGGATATCAAGATGAGGTTGAATATGCTATGGCACTCGAAAATAACGCTATCCTCTATTCCAGTCTTTTGCAAAAGACTAGCATAAGAAACTATGCTCGAATTGAAAGGGAGTGAGCGTACTGCTTACCCTTTGGCGGCGGTGCTGGGCCGCAGAGGATGGAATCGGTGTCGGGTACCGTTTCTTTATGTGGTTCTCCCCTTACCCCCGGCGTGCTGCGTCAATAGCGGCGACGTCGATTTTTTTCATGGTCATCATCGCTCGACACGAGTACGACTGCTGCCAGCTTGTTCTCAGAATTCTCGGACACATTACTTTCTTATTCGCGCGAATAAGAAAGTAATGCAAGGATGTGCGAAAGCAGCTTGGGGGCATCAGGTGCCAGCCGGTAAAAAACCTGCAAACTTTTTTGTTCTTTTTCACAAAATCCCGCACGCTCGAGTATGAGAAGATGCTTAGATGTGGAGGTGAGCGAGAGCTTGATCGCATCCGCGATATCCCCGACGTTCGCTTCTTTGCGTTTGCGCAGAAGCTCGAGGATGAGGAGCCGCCGACGATTGGCGAGCGCCTTCAGCTGACTCTCCAATGCTGCAACTTTCATTCCTACCATGGTTCTATTCTAACACAACTATTTTCTTATTCGCGCGAATAAGAAAGTAGAACGGGGCAACGATCGTCCGGCATCTCGCCTACCTTCTGATCGTCTTTGGGCCCACGCGAGTGTGCGAGGGGAATACTCGTACATCACAAAGCGTCGATCGGATACATCGTCGGTTCGGATTTTAGGAGCCAATATTTCTTTGCTGCCATATATCTCAATATAGCAAAATAATGTTATCCCACGAGAGGGAATGGTGGGGATCATTTAGACGCTCGGTACAATGAACTACCGCGCAGCAGAGCTGCGCGGTATTACTAGAGAATAATTAATCGCCTGCAAGCAAAAACGAAATTATCACGGGCACAGAGGCCACTATGAATAACCCGGTTATAATCCAAAAAAAATATTCTTCTGCTCCGAGAATTTTTTTATCACCGATTTTGATGCTTTGCTCAAGTTTCTCCCTCAAAAAGCCGTCGAAGTCTTTTTTGCTTCTTATGGCGGTTCCTACTTTCTTATAAATATCTTCCCGTAGACTCTTATAAAAATCCAGATGTTTGTCCAATTTCGTTCCCTCTTGGGACATGATTGCTGTTAGCCATATAGATGCACTCACAATAAATAAACCGTAGAAAAAGCCACTGAATTTAGCCAAAAGGGTCGCACATCCTATTGGAATATATTCTTTAGAGAACATGAAGAATAAACCAGCAATTATTGCGGCGGATATTGTCATAAGAGTACTTAAAAATGTTCTTTTCTGAGAAACGTTCTCATTCAGTAGCGAGAGAAGATTGGATTCCGTCTTGGTAATATCAGCAATATTCTCGTCTACCATCTCAATCATCTTTTTAGACTCGTCCCTCCATGTTTCGTATAAACGCCAAAATTGTCCGTTTTCCAGTCTTTGACCCATATCATCTTGGATGAGTCCTGCTAGCTGGTCATAATGAGCAAGTATTTCAAAATCAGAGGCATTAGGCCCAGCTGTAGATTTGGCACGATCAAATTTTTGACTATTGTTGTTGAGAAAAAGTCTTTTGTTCCCAAACTGTATCTGTATATCGTTCATATATAACTACCGGGAAACGGTGCCTGAGATCTTTATCGTTTATTTGCCAGATTTCGTCCGGTTGTCTTGCTTGCACAACATTTGGCAGTTTTCGGCTGTCGTTTTTCCGCCCTCGTGCCATGGTTTAATATGATCAGCTTCCATTTCTGAGATATCATACTCTTTCTTGCAGAATGGGCAGATACCATCTTGCCGCTCGTACGCTTCGCGCTTCATTTTGTCCGTAAACGCGCGGATAGAAAGCTCCCTTTCCTGTCCCGCCAAAACGTAAGGATAGATGCCGGACTTTTTAGTCACATCCTCGTCTTGCATCAACTTTTTGACTTCGGATTCTAGCTTGGTCGAGTTAAGTTTCTTGTCCTTAAATTGGTTATGCAGATCGCCCCAATTGACGTGCGCCATTTCTTTTCGATAGTTGGGAAAGGTCTTTCGCACCCACGCAATCACATCTTGGAAGTATGCCCACAATTCATCAGCGTTTTTGTCATGCTGATGCTTCGCCATATAATCCGCAACCTCGCCGTTGTTTATCCACGAGAGCGTAGTTTCGAGATATTCCTGACGTATCGGCGAGCCGCTGACTAACCCGCCGCCGTCATTCGCTAAGTGATATGCCGCACAGCCCGTTTTGCTGAATTTGAGTTTTGCGTCGGAAAGCCACAGACCTGTGTAGACGGCGTTGCGTAGTTCCTGTGGTGTCAACTTTTCGCCAGCTGTATTGATTACCTCAAACCAGTCAAGTCGCTCTTTGTCGGTACCATCGCAGAAATAGATCATCAGCTCGTAATCCAATATCTGATTCTGCTCTTCTTTGGTGAGGTTGAAGAAGTGGCGGTCATCAATTGAAAAGTCTCCGTTGGCGTACTGACAAATGCTAAGGGTGCGCTGCTGACCGTCAAGCAACTCGTAATTGCCTGCATTATTTTCAATCCAGTACATAACATTTAACGGAAATTTGTTCCGTACGGACTTTAAAACAGCATCGCGCTGCTCGGGCTTGTACACAAATTCTCGCTGATATTTTGGGCGAACATCAAGCTTGCCCCCGTACGCCACCACGCCTTCTTCGGCACTGTCTTTGTAGCCAGCAACTACGTCGCGCACTTTGATTTTATTTAAGTCGATTTTCATATCATTTTTTTCGTTTAATTAAAATTCGATTGTACATTTTTCTACCTTCAATCAAAGTAAAGCATTCATAACCGATCCATCTTGCAGAATTAGCAATGCCCAATATTTCAAACTGCGCTGGACTGTATTTATCAACAAAGGTAATCGGTACGCCCATTATGCCCTCATAATCCATTGGTATATCGGCTACCTTATCAACATTTATAACATTGTAGTTATCGTATTTAGGAAATTCTTCCGGCGTATATTTCTTATATAACACTATTTTTTCATGACGTTTGGCAGTATCGAGGTTTGTATACCATACAATTCTACCCATGCTGAAAAACTTTGTTCCATTTTCAATTTTAATTCTTGATTCTGTCTCAATATCATAATCATTAGGAACCTGAAACCATTTTGTACCACCGTTATCGTAGCCATGCCATAGTTTATTTTCCTTGATGAAACCGAAGGTTTCTTTATAGGTTACTGCATTCTGATCGCCTAGAATTAAAAACTTTTTGCTGTATTCCACTAGCTGCGCAATATATTCGCGAAATAGAGAAAACGGCGGGTTGGTTACAACGATATCCGCTTGTTTGAGCAACTCGACGGACTCTTCGCCGCGGAAGTCGCCATTACCGCTGAGCGGTGCAGCGGCATTCTTGTCGTTCTTGAGTAAATATCGCACATCAGAGAGATCTATAGCACCATCATCGTTGGTATCGGGCACGGCGTTGATCTCTATCTTAAAGGGCTGTTTGCCGTCGGGCTTGAGTCCCTCTATCTCAAACAATGGGAGCTGTGTGCCCACGATGGGCGACGGTACGTAGCTTGTGGCAATGAGCTTTTTGAGCCCAAAATGGTTAAAATTATTCGCAAAGTATTTGAAAAAATTGCTTTCGTATGGGTCGTCGCAATTGCAAAATACCACCTTGTCGCGAAATTGATCCTTGTAGTGCTTGAGTTCATTTTCTATATCGACGAGTTGGGTATAAAACTCATCTTTCTTGGCTTGGCTTGCCTTATGAAGGTTTTTATTTAAAATTTTCTTTTCCATATTTATTTCAAAAGCTCATCCGCAGAAACTCCCAGCGCCTGAGTAAAGTCAAATGATTGCTCGCATTTGGCATTACCTAGACTATCCCACAAAACCCCCGTTTGGGGAATCATCCACCGCAGGGTAAGCGGCTTTCCCCTTAACCCCGGCGCGCTGCGGCAATAGCGGCGACGTCGATTTTTTTCATTGTCATCATCGCTTTAAAAGCGCGTTCTGCCTCCGCTCCCCCTGCGGCAAGCGCATCGGTGAGCGTCCGCGGTGTGATCTGCCATGAGAGCCCCCAGCGGTCCTTGCACCACCCGCAGTCACTCTCTGTTCCGCCGTTTTCTACGATCGCATTCCAATAGCGATCTGTTTCTTCCTGATCGTCGGTAGCGATCTGAAAGGAAAATGCCTGACTTTGCTTAAAATGAGGGCCACCATTGAGACCGATACAAGGAATTCCGCAGACAGTGAACTCTACCGTGAGCACGTCGCCTTTCTTGCCACCCGGAAAATCACTCGGCGCATGAAAAACGGCTCCTACTGTGCTATCGGGAAAAGTAGCGGCGTAAAAGCGCGCTGCGCTTTCCGCATCCTTCTCGAACCAAAGACAAATTGTATTTTTCGCTATCATGTTCGAATTTCATCCCCGCGTGCTCGGCGCGTATCCGAGACTCGGGAGAACTTGCATGACTACTTGTTCCGAGCTATCGGACTTCTTGAGTAACGATTGGAGAGAGTCGGAAGTAGCAAAGACGGTGCGATAGTCCCTCGACAGAGCAACCCACTTCCCAGCATATTCCTCTTTGACGGCAGAGAGATCCAGACCCTCTATGACCTGTTCTTCCATATCGACCACTATATCATATGGCTCATTTTCAACGATGGATACAGCCGGCCCAGCAGCAGGGGCGGCGCATGCCGCCCTTCATCTTCGAGAGCGCTTTCTCAATGCGGATTCCGCGCGTTTGCGCTTTTTTGCCAGAGATGACCCAGCAGATCCACTCGTTGCGTGCCAGCGGCGTAATGTCTTGCCATAGCGCCCGCGCCGCAGGCGTCTCTATCAGAGCCTTTCGTAAATCCGCTGGCATGTTGTGCACCGTACCATCGGCGATCTTGTGGTGAGCTAGTCGAACCAGCTCGTTTTTGGCCATTAGATTCATAGAGTTAAAGAAACTTTCGGGAGGCTGTTTTTGATGTATGGTGGCTCAACTACAAGCTAAAAGTCAGAATATTTACTATGCGAATTAAAAAAAGGCGAAAATATGCCCATTTTGCGTTAGTCACTACA
>Ga0209542_10003408_pt1 | contig 34032 bp, 38 predicted proteins | sample RifCSPhighO2_01_FD_184028 | JGI IMG/M metagenome (GOLD analysis project Ga0209542, IMG submission 184028) | Soil microbial communities from Rifle, Colorado - Rifle CSP2_plank highO2_0.1 (SPAdes) (version 2) | ecosystem: Environmental > Terrestrial > Deep subsurface > Rock core/Sediment ...
ACAGTTTGAAAAGTTTCCGAGAAGTTTTGCCCGATTATTTAAACTACTACAACAAGGCGAGAACGCACATGGGAATTAATTATCAAACACCGCTCGAAGTGTTGCGAAGCTCTTGATTAGTTAACGTTTTGTAAAGATCCGGGCGGGACGGCGGGAATGTTGCCAGTGGTGGATGAATTGGATCGTCGGGGTCACAAAGTGATTTTGATTGCCGACGATCACAGTAAAGCCGAAGAAATTCTGACTAAAGAGAAGAGACCTTTTCGGCATTATTATGCCGAAAGAGGAGTCCGCGATGAGACTGATCCGGATGTTTTTATTACCAGTATGTGCTCTCGGGGTGGTGGTATTGGCCGTCAATTGGTACCGACGATGAGGAGTAAGAAAATTCCGACCGTGGTTGTTCAGGACTTTTGGGGCGGCGGTGATGAGTGGAGGCAAGCACAATTCCAGCCTGATTACATCACCACTAATGATGATTCGGGCGGAAGATTTTGGCTGAAACCTGGCGGGGATTTAGTCCGGACAGGATTATCGTTACCGGTTTTCCGGCTTTTGACCGATACACCAAAATAGATTTTGGCGCCGTCCGCGAACAAGTCCGAGCCAAGCTCGGACTTAAAGACAACTTGCCGGTGATTTCTTTTGCCGGCGGCGGCGATCTGACCAATCTGGCGCATCGGATATTGTGCGGCGCTCTGGAAAGTAATCACTGGCTCTCCGGTACGGATTATTATTTTATCCCCCGGCCGCATCCTCGGACAATGAATGATTTTCCAGCCGAAGCTGAATTGTGGCAGAAGACTTTGGCGGGATTGCGGGGGCCCGTGGTAATCTACGATTTTTTCGGCCAATGCAATATGGTTGAAATTGTCGCCGCTTCGGATGTGGTTTGTTCAATCTCCTCTACCGTATTGCTTGATGCGGCGGTAATGAGGAGAGGGGCAATTTCTATCATGCTCCCTCCAATCAAGGAGCGGTTCCGAGACCAAATGGGCGGGGTAATTGAACAATATCCGCTTGTCCCTTTTGGTTGTTGTCTGGAAGTCGTTTCTGCTGGTGAGTTGATAGCGAAATTGGCAGGATTTATCGGATCGAAAGGAGAAGTGCAAAATCCACTTCGCCAAGCCCAAGAAGAACACATCAATATCGACGGTCAGAACGCCGCTCGCGTGGTCAATTTGATTGAATCAATCAGCCGCGTCTGACCTCTGTCAGTTTGCGGTGTTTCTTCAGTTCCTACCAGCGCCCGCGGAGCAATCCAGCGGGCGTTTTTTTAATCCAGCCAACATATATTCTGCCTGAATCCAGTCCAGCGGCACATCAATATCGATTGAACGTTCCCAGGGCACTTCATAACCGACAATATTATCTCCATACAGTCGGTTATCGTTCATCACTAAGTCGCGCCGCATGGCGTAGACGGCGCCACTGCGTTTGTACGCCTTCGGTAAATCCTGGCGACGAATTCCTTCCGGTTCCGGAAGACAGTACGGCAAAACTTTATTCCCCTCCAGTTTTTTTGCCTTGATCGGATGATTATCTTTCATCTCGACGACACTGACGGCTGAATCGGCTCCCGTTGTAATCAGTAAATTAATGGTCCCATCCAAATCTGCCACAGTGCGGAACGGCGAGGTCGGTTGCAGAATCACCACATAATCAAAGCGGTAACCGAGTTTCTGCTCCATAAATTCAATGGCGTGCCGCATCACCGGCAGGTGCGGTATTTGATCTTGAGCCAATTCTTTCGGTCTCATAAACGGCGTCGCGGCGCCGTATTTCTTGGCGACCGCGGCGATTTCTTCGTCATCGGTGGAAAGAATGGTCTGAGTTAACAATTGACTTTGCTTGGCCGCTTCAACCGTATAAGCAATTAGCGGCTTGCCGCCGAGTAATTTAATGTTTTTACCCGGAATACCCTTGGAGCCGCCGCGCGCCGTAATGACGGCTAAAATTTTTGGCGAATCGGATTTTGACATTGTTAAACTAACATCAATTATAAGAAAAGCGCCGAGTTTAGCAACTCGGCGCTGAAAGTTGATGTGTGACAGATTCTAACTGGCCTTCAATTTCCAACCTTGAGTCAGGGCAACCGAAACGAAAAACAAAATCGTGCCGGCTATTTTTCCGGCGGTCAACGGCTCATGATAAGCCAGAACGCCGGCAATAACGGCCGTGATCAAGTAAGTACCTTGCATAATCACTTTCTTCATCGCAATCGTGCCGCCGCCGGCATAGGACAACAGTTTCCAGGCAATCATCGGCACCACCAGTACGCCGAGCATCACCGCTCCAAGTATAAAGGTCGAAGTAAGATCAAGTTTAGCCCCGTCGGAGAAAATGACCAAAACGAGAATCGCCCCCAGACAAGAAACCATCGTCGTGCTTCCGACCCAGAAGTTGTTGACCCAAGGGCTCAACTTGACACTCGCCGCCCGGGTAAGGGCCTCGTTGATGGATTGGGTAAAAGTAAGGACCAGTACCGCCGGCACCCAAACCGGCAAGGCGATTAACTGGCCCAGATCGGGGAAATCCAACATCGCCCAAGCGGCGGCCAGAAAAACGACAATTCCCAGAATTTGCGAACCGGTCAATTTCTCCCGCCAAAAGATGCGGTCCAAAATCGCCCCGGGAATAATTGACCCCATAATCAACAGAGTTCGGATCCCGATATCGGCGCCGAGAGTGAAAGTGTAAATGCTCCAGATGGTACCGAAGATTGAGGCCATTAACCCGAACATAATCGCCCGGCTGACGGAATGAAAATCGGGAAACAGAGAAGTTTTACTTTTACCGCCCTCTCGGTTACCAACAACGAAACCAAGGAAACCACCGATCATCTGAATCGCGCCGATGACCACGCCGGCCAAGGATGCCATAACCAACGAACCGGCGGCCACACCGACCGACTTTCCGACCAGGGAACTGATGGTCTTCGTCAATCCTTCCCCCACCGCATATTTCATCCAACTCCGATTACTCATATTGCCCTTCCTTTATTCTAGGCCAGATTTTCAAAGACCAAGACACATTTGCCAAATTAGCATATTCATAATTTTAGTCAATATTGGTGTTGCTTGTCTGCTGGAATTTTGATGATCACGAGTCGGGCCGTGCCGGCACAAGTGTGTTGATGCGGGACACCGGCCGGGATCCACAACCAATCGCCCGGCTTCAAGACATAGGTTGTGCCGCCGCGGATGAATTTGGCCTTGACTTCGCGCCGATCTTCGGAATTGTCGGCCAATTTTTTGTACCACGGTTCCACCATTTCACCATCGCAGACAAAAACGACCTCGCCTTCCAAACACAACCAGAGATCAGCCTCGTGCTGATGCACTTCGGCATCGTTGGCGGTGAGTTGATGATCTTCCAGAATGTTGAACGGTAAATTATTATTCTTGGCGATCTCTTTAAGCGGCTCTAACAGTTTCTTCCCGATCGTCGGACTGACGGCCAAAGTTTTTTTGACTTGGGTTTCAGGAAGATAAAACGCTTTTTGATTCATGCTTTCAGTTTAACAAAAAAACCGCCCGAGCAACAATAGCCCGGGCGGGATGAATCAAGACGGCGCGATCACCTTAAACCGCCACGCGACACTCACCAGATGATCGGCCAGAATAGATGCTGTGTCCCAATTCTCGGGAACTGGAAAGTTCTTTTCCTGGGTGGCAAGCAAACTTGCCAGGACACCGGCGTCCCGTGAAGATTCCAGTATATCCAGAAAATCGTCCTCATCCGCCACCAGCGCTCCGCCTAAAGCGGGGACAAACCATTGGCCGTCGGGTAAGCCTTGGTAACGATTACGGTCAATTACCGTCCCACCTTGATACGAGCCGGCATAGTAAATCACCGGCAAACGAGCGAAAGCGCAAACGATGCTTTCCATTGGCCCACCGGAACAAATTCTGACATCCGCCACCCGGAGCGCGCGGGTAATGGTAAGACCTTCGGTTATCAAACGTGGGACATGGGCAAAGATTTCGCCGGCGCCCGGCAAATCAATCGCCTGATTGACCTCAAACTGCTTCAGTAACGCTGGATGGGCATGATGCCCGACCACGAAACCTTCGCGACCAAAGAATTTAGTGGCGGCGGCAATCGCCTGGCGTAACATCTCTAATTCCAGCGCCAGTTCCTTCGTTCCCCAGACGACGATGAGCGGTTCATGGTCTTCTAGTGTCCGCTTTTTCCCGGCCAACTCAACCATCAGACCGTCTCGGCTGGCGGTTTGATCCACCATTGCCTGATAAGACGGCCCCCAGTGTGGCGGAGTGATGGCGACCACATCAGTAAATCCCAACTCCTTAGCTTTGCGAATAGAAGTAGGTAAAGCCACAACCAGACTATCGACCCCGGAAATAAGAGCTGGTGCACGTTCAGATACTCGGCCGACCACTCCATCCGGCACATCTTCAACCAAGACATGCGTCACTCCACCCCCATGGAGACAGCCAATTAGAAACACTTCCTGATCGGATTTAATACTTCCGTAGCCGGTCGCCACCACATCGGCGGTTAATAGTTCATCAACCAGATCACTAGGCCATCTTTTTATGGCCGGGGCGATGATCACTTGATGATCACCTTTTTCAAGAACCGGGACCACCATCTTAAACATATTGCTCGGCCCCACATCCGTCGCTGCCATTCCTATCCGCATGACAAACCTCTTTCTGTCCGCTAACTGGACTCTAAAAGAAACGACCCTATCAAGGTACTATCTTTTAAGATGGTAATTCATTCATTAAAATAAGTCAAATATTTTCAATTTATTTCCACCGGCGGCGGAAAGGACGAGGGACGGCCAAACGAGCGGCTACCTGACGGTCGTTGGCTAGATCGGAATGACGGCACGGACCGATAAAACCCAATTCCCGAATGTAATCATAACGCACTTTGCCCAACCCGAATAAAGATTGCAGGGCGTAACAAGTGGTAATCCGCCGGTCAACGATAGCTGAGATTGGCCGACCATCTCTCGCGTGTAAAATTTGGTAGATGAAATCAAAATCACAGCTGATGGTTTTATCCGAATGAGTTTTGGGATTAGGACCGTCAATGAAGATAAAATCATAGGCGCGCGGCGGCACATCGCGATAGCGCAGGCCGCGGATAAACATAAAACTATCTTCCACTGTCGGACTAAATTTAATTTCCACATAGGGAGCTAAAGTCGCCGGCAAAAGTTTCCGGGCGAGCGTGTAAAATTCTGACAGTTCTTCCATTGAAATTAAATGACCCTTAACACCGCCAATCTGTTCATTTTCCCGCAGGGCTTGACCGAGGATGATTGTTGACACACCGGTGCCGCATTCCAAAATCTCGCGCGGCCGATGATGGCGAACATAATTGTACAATTCCAAATAATCGCTGTAGGCGCAGCCGGAGGAACGGGTCGCCTCCGAATATGATTCCAGTAACGGCCAGAGCGCTTGATTTTTTTTCAGGATTTTTTTAGCGCGAGTTTGCAAATAGCGCCACCACCAACGCGATAAACGACAACGCCAGCGCTTAACGAAGGAGATGATCATGGAACTTTTTTTGACGGTAAAGCGGGACGGTGGCTAAGATCTTTACAATTTCCTGACTGGAATTTGGCTTATAGTAATAATGATCGGGTTTATAACGCCCGATTTTTAATTGCTGGCGAATCGCTTGAATAATGGCTTGACGATTATGTCCGACATCATGAACATGCCCGCCTCGATAGCGGCCGTTCTGCCGCGTGCCGATGTTAACCACCGGCACACCGAGGAAAGAGGCCTCTTTTAAGCCGGCTGACGAATTGCCGATCAGGCAGGCAGATTTCTTGAGTAAGCCGATAAATTGTTCCGCCGGCAAATATTTGAGAAAACGAATATGGGTTGGTTGATGTTTTTCCCGAAAGGCGCGGATACCCTTGGAAATGTCGTCCGTGCCGGCGTCGGCGTTAGGCCAAAACCAAATGGTCGGTAAGCCGAGTGCGCCGATTGCTTTCAAGGTTTCTTCAATCTGCCGACGGGCTTGTTCTATCTCCGTCGTCACCGGATGTTGCATCACCGTCAAGAATTGTTTTTTAATGTCAATCGCGTCCCCCACGCCCAAATAATTGATAAATTGGTTTGAAACCTTAAAAGAATTTTTCTCCACCAATTCAATTTCCGGTGCGCCGACATAAAAAACATAATCCGGCGGCTCCCCCATCTGAATAATCCGGCGGCGGGCTTCCAGAGTTGAAGCGAAATGAATGTGCGCCAACTTGGTCACGGCATGACGCACGCTTTCATCAATCGTGCCGGTCACATCGCCGCCCTCCAGATGGGCAACAGGAATGTTCATATAAACGGCGGCCATCGCGATCGGCAAAATTTCATAACGATCACCGCGCACGACGACCAAGTCAGGATGCAAGTTTTCAAGGACGGTGGTAAATTCAAGCGCCGCCAGCCCAGCCGTTTTGGCCATGGCGGCGGTCGTCCCGCCGCCTAAATTTATTAAGATTCTGGCGGCCACTTCATAACCATCGGTTGTTAAAGACGATTCCACATTACCATACGGTTCAATGATCGCCGAGCCGCCCACGACAATCTGCAATGCCAAATCGCGATGGGCTTCCAGCGCTGCCAGCAATAACTTACTCCGCGAGTAATGGACATTGCTGGTGATGACAAAACAAATTTTTCTTTTTGATCGAGACATCGGATAAACCATTAAGATAACTCACTTCTTATTTTTCGTCAATGAAAAAGCAATCCTTATTTTGTATGATTAAAGTAAAAAGATCGGGTTATAATTAATCTATCTGGCTTCTTCTCAATTGATTCAGTCGGCACCAATCGATTTTTCATCAATTCTTGTTCAGTAAAATATTTGGCACTCGGCACAGCCAAATAGGAGGATTTGAGGCCATAACGGACTTGTTCTGGACTAATAACGGTTTTTATCGTATCAATAATTTCCACTTGATTTTTTTGGTAAGTTATCCGGCGTTCAAATCGTAGTGAGGTTTGCTTACGATAACTAATCATCCGTGGGCGCAAAAATCGCTTCACCGCTTTTTGGACGAAGCTAAAGCGGCCAAACAGTAGTTGGAAAGATTTGAAGACAACAGCCATCGGTGTTTTCATTAATGGTTCGTTAATTGGCTTGAAGGCGCCAGAAACCGTGATAGAATTTCCACCAAAACTAACTTCGTTCTGTGGATCAAGTAGCCCACTAGACAAACACCGGCCGTGCCAAGCGAGCTCCAACCCGCTGTCATAATAAACCCGACCCCCGACATATAATCGGAATGAGCCGCCCTTTTGTCCACTAGCCACCAGAAAATAGCGCTCATTGGCCACTCGAAAAAACGCACTGTCAGGAAAATAATCTTTACCAAGAGACAACACTATTTTTTGCGGTGTCACCTCCAACCCGGTCCCTAGCCAGTTGTATAAAATATAACAAAGATAACGGTCGTCTAAGTTAGCTGGCTTGATTGCCCCAAAATAAGGCAGGGCCGTGGAGGGAACGAGATACTCGGTATTGCGAGACATATATTCGCCACCAGCAGTTTGGTCTGGGTTGATAAACGCTCCAACAAAAGCTTTGGCTTTCAAGATCGCGGTGGTGGTTGATGTTGATCCAGTCAATTTTTGGTACTTCTCAAGATAACTTATAGCGAGTGATAGATAGCCAATATCGGGACCGCCATATTCTCTCCACCAACCCTCGCGATTTTGCTCGGCTAGTAATCGTTGTTCGAGTTTCTGAGCCGCGACCGCAAAAGTTTGGTTGCCGGTCACCTCGGCCGCGGCAGCCAAAGCAAAGGCCGCCCCGGCCACTTGATTCATCACGGTTGATTCCTCGGCTCGCACCAACCAACGCGCGGTGCGCTTGATCGTCTCCCCGACCAGGGACAACTCCGGAACGACTATCTGGTTTGTCTTTAAAGTAATAATGGTTTGGCTAAGAGCGGCAGTCAAAAAAGCCGTGCCAACATAAGATCCCTCATGAAGATACCACTCGTCAAAAGACCCGTCCGGTCGTTGAATAGTGGCCGTGAAGCGAAGAGCGGCGCGAAGCCATTCTAAAATCTGATTATCCCGATAATACCCATTGCCGGCAAAATCATTGGTATACAAAAGAGCCAAAGTTAAAACCGCTTCTTGGTAACGACAACAACTGATATCGTTGGTCCGGTAATGCCAATAAGCGCGATCAAAAGAACCGTAGGAAACGGAGCCGGGATTACGGTTTAATTGGCCGAGCAAGCGGGGTATTTGGTCAAGAGTTGAAGCGAGAAAAGGATTAAGGGAAATCATCGTTCAAAGGTTTCCCTTATCTCATATAATTTTTTCGCACCCGATTCTTGTCTGATTAAAAGCTCGCCCAAAAAACCGGAGAAGAAAAACTGGAGTCCGACCACCATCAACAGCACCCCCAAGAGCAGAAGCGGACGGTTGCCAATAAGTTCGCCCAAATACAACCTGACCCAACTTAAATAAAGCAAAGTGGCAAAACCAGCGCCAGATAAGAAAAATCCGGCTAGACCAAACAAATGCATCGGCCGGTCCATAAACCTGTTCAACAGAATCAGACTGACAAAGTCAAAAAAACTTTTGAAAAATCGGCGGGAGTTGCCGTATTTGGAAACGCCAAAAGTCCGTGGCCGATGATGAACCGGTATTTCACCGATTCGAAAACCGTGAGTGGCCGCCAGAGCCGGAATATAACGATGCATATCGCCAAACAAATGGATGGTGGTAGCGACTTCGCGGCGGTACAATTTGTAACCGCAATTCATGTCGTGTATTTTCACTCTCGTAAAAAAAGCGGTAACGACATTGGCCGCCTTGGAAACGAGGCGTTTGGACCAAGAATCTTTTCGGGCTTGTTTCCAACCACAAACCAAATCCCAATTCGCCGTTTCCATCAATCGTAAAAAATTAGGAATTTCCGCCGGGTCATCCTGTAGATCTCCGTCAATGGTAAAAATATATTCGCCCTGCGCAAGACGAAAACCAGCCTGGAGCGCTTGCGACTTGCCAAAATTCCTGGTAAAAGAAACAATCCGCGCCGGGGAAAGCTTTTTTAGTTCGGCCAAAGTGGCGTCGGTGGAGCCGTCGTCAATAAAAATAATTTCAAACGGTCGGCCGAGGCGGCGGAGAACGCTCACTAATTCTCCGTGGAGAATCGCCACGCTTCGCACCTCGTTAAAAACCGGAATAACAATAGAAAGTTGTGGTTTTGGTTCAGATATAGGCATAATCAAGTGATTTCAAAATAATTAAACAAAATATACCGGCCGATAAAGGTGCTGCCGATCACCAATGTTGTGGCCAAGAGAGTTGGCACGTCCAAAAAATCAATCAGGAGCCAAAGGGCGATAATATTGATTACCGAAATCAAAATACTAATCCAAAAATAATTAAAAAAACGGCGGCTGGCAAATTGCGAAAGTAATTTTTGAATCATTTTTTAATAAGTAGGCGACGATAAATCTCCATCACGCCACTACCACGCGTTTCTTTGCGCGGGTAAACTCCGGCAATCTGTCCCACTAATTCATAACGCTCGGCGAGAATCGCCTCAACTTCGGCCACCATTGTCGTCGTTCCCCGCTCTCCAGCAATCGGTTCCAGCCGAGCCCGCCGGGCGTCTTTTTGGGCGACGAACAGGTCGGCGTCTGTTTTAAGCCAATGTAAAAACATCTCCGTATTATATCGCGCGAAACGCTTAAGTAACTCGCGGTTGGTGCTACTAGAATAAGTGTCGTGGCGATTAATCCGCTCTGGAACCATCAAACGACCGGCTAGAAAAACCTGGTCTGGATTATCAATGGTCAAAACTAGATCGTCGGGACTGGTCAGCGAAGCCAAATATTCACCCCCACGCCTAATCCGGACCAAATCGCTGTCTTGGTAATTCCAACGATTGAAAAAGATGATATCGTTCCCAGAAATCGCCACCGAAATCGGCGTCAAAGCGAAGACGGAGATTAACACGGTGGCGTAGATTGAACGCAGATTTTCCCGATAAAGGAAGGGGAGCAAGAAACTAATGGCCAAAACCAAAAAGGGGGCAAAGTAGAGTGAATATATTTTATGCTGAAGCGGCCCAAGAAAAAAGTGGGTGAGGAAAATGACGACGACTGAGACGATCAGAAAAATTAACTCCGCCTGTTCCCGCCACAGGATTCTGATTTTCCCCCAGTAACGGCAAAATAAGGAAATAATCCCGGCTAAAAATAAAACGAAAAAAGGGTAGTAAGTGGTGAGCACATTGAATAACAATTTAAACCGGCTCTCGCTGAAAAGTGAAACGAAAAAGGTCCCGTTTGACGCCCCCACTCCGCCTGACAATTGAAAGAAGGGCAATGGTAAAGCGGTGGCTAGAGGACCAAACATCACCAAAATCACCGAAGCGGCGTATTCCCAATCAATCAACGCGTAGGGCGACCAACCGAGACCCGAAACTACGATTGAAGCAAATAAAGAAAGCAGGAAATTTTTAAACCGGCCGGTTTTGAGCCAAATGAACAACCACCATAAAACCAAAACCGGGAGAAGGTTGTAGCGGACCAGCGCCGCCAGGGCCATTGCCGCCGAGGACAAAATAATCCGCCACCGCAACGACTGGCGGTCCAGAGACCAGAACCAAAGCGACAGAACCAAGAAAAAAGCGATTAATGAATAGGGTGTACCAGCGACATATTTGCCGATAAGGTAGGGGTGGAAAACCAGAAAAGCAACGCCGATTAATCCGAGCCATCGGCCGCTCCGCCGGCGGAGTAAATCAAAAACCAAGGCCAATAAACCGAACAAAAATAAAATAGAGAGAACTCGTGGGGCCAAGACGCTAGGGCCGAACAGCCATTGCCACAAAACTTGCGAGTAAAAACCGATCGGGCCGTACTTTAGCGCGAAATCTTGGAAGGGGAAAGCCAAATCTTCGGCGGTAAGCCAGGCTTTGTAGGCGTGGTCGGTCTCGTCAAACCAGGTGTCGGAAAACACCAAATAATAACTGACGAGCGCCATTAAGAACAAGCCGGTTAGCAAAGCGCAAACCAAAAATTGGTGCCGCTTGAGCCAGATCATTTAAAACGCATCTTAACACACTTGTTACCTTATCTCAATCTTTTCTCCCCCACCAAGAAGTGCGCTTGGGCGACGAGCGGATTGGTTTTAAATGGGTAAGACATAAAGAGCGAGCGGAGGCGGAGCTGGGCGCGGCGGAGGGCAGTGATAAAGCGGTCAAAGCGAAGACTGACCGGCACCCAAATCGGGAACGGACAAACATAAACAGTTTTTACTCGGCTCAAACCGACCCTTTCAGCCAATTGGGCAAAATCAGTCGCCGACAAATCGTTGCGATAATAATCTTTTTTAATATTGTCTTGGTGGCGACCAAAGATCTTTTTGAAAAAACGCATTATCGTGTTTAGCGACTGGATAGAAATTTTTTTCGGAATATTCAAAGAAATCATCACTCCACCGGGGCGGAGAAGACGGTATTGTTCAGCGAATAATTTCAAGACTTCGGTGGATTCAAAATGTTCGGCCAGGCCGATGGAGACAACGGCGTCAAACGACGAATCGGGAAATGGGGTGGCGCGCGCATCGCTGACGACAAATTCCGCCGACAGTTCCAGTTGCCGAAAATTATCGCGCGCCAAGTCAATCGCCGACGGTTCATTGTCCAACAAGGTCAGCCGGAGACCGAGATATTTCGCCAAATAAGAAGCGATTGTTCCCCGACCGCAACCGATCTCTAAAACCTTTTGCGCCCGAGTTTGTTTTAAGATTCGTTCAATGAACAAAAAATAATAATAGAGATTGAGCTGGCGCTGGGTCCGCGGCCGTTCGCCCGGCGCCATAAAGAGCGACTTTTCATCCCACTTGGCGACAAATTCCGATTGGCTCATAAAAGAGAAGTTACCGCTTCGGCGACGCGACAACTGGATTGACCGTCGCCGCGGTAGCAAAAAAGGTCTCGCGCCCTTAACCGTTCCGCGCTTTTGTTTTCCGGATGACGAAAAGCGTCGCCGATGGCTTTAATTAATTCCTCTTTGGAGTAGACCAAAGTAACCGCCCCGACCGTCAACATCGGGCGGTAGACATCGTACTCGTAAAGTTTCGGTGAGATATCGTTACCGTCTTTATCATACCAACTACCGAAAGCCAAATTAATAATCGGCTTATTAAAATTAAGCGCGTCCAGGGCGATGGATGAACAAAGAGTGATCACTGCGTCGGCGTGATAAATAGTGTTGGTAAAAAGCTTAAGGCCGTCGGCCGTCAAATCATAATTGTCCCAAAAGAAGGAGGCGGGCTGCCAATTGTGGTCAAGCACCACCCGCGGCGGAAGTTTTTTGGAGTCCATTGCGTTTGAACCGCTACCGGCTTTAAAGTGAGCGCGAACGAGAAGACTGGAGGGAATTTCTAATTCGTTATTTTCAAACAGAGCTAGCATCACTTGTGAGGCCCGAGTATCGTCCGGCGTGGAGGCCCAAAAAACTATTTTCTGCGTCGGATCCAGTCCGTACCGCCGGCAATAATCTTCCCGACTCATCAGGATTTCGGAACGATAGTACCAATCAAATTGGGGAAAACCAACGACCTTAATTCTTTCGGCGGCCAAACACTGGAAGGCGATGGCGTCCCTCTTCATCATTTCATTCTGGACCAGAAAAAGATCCGGCGCCACTTTGTAAAAAATCGTATTGACATTGTCCCAGCCCCGCGGCATAGAAACGGTTTTTATTCCTCGCCGTTTAGCTTCCTTTATAAATTCCATGTCAACACTGGCGATCACGGAAGTGGAAAAAACAAGATCTGGCTGGTAGCGATTAAAGTAATCAGCATAGATGTCTGAAGTAAAAAAGAACGTCTCAAAAAATCGCACGAGATGTTTTAGAAAGTGAAGTTTGGACAGCGGGTAAAATAAAATCCGCTCCCAAAACAGCCACCCCAAGCGGCGCTTGCCCCAAAGATAACGGATTTCCCGAATTTGATTATTATAAACCAGCAACGAAGTCAGTCGCCCAAAACGGCGGTAAAGAGGCGCGGGTTTTAGGCCGGGAACAGTCTCTAAAATAACATTATCGTCCTTAAATTCGGCGCGAAGATAGTCCGGGAGGGGTTGGTTTCTCACATTCCAAAAAATCAGTACGATTTTATGACCCGTTTTTTTAAGTTCCGCCAACACGCCGCTCCGGAGAATATTCCGAGTAATGGAGCCGCGGCCGATGATGATAAAAATCGTTTTTCCGGTTTTAGATTTCATACCTGGATAACAATTTAGCTTTCCTCAATTTTTCGACAATCGACAACAATTCCCCCACCGGCACTTGTATCTGGTTGCTGATATCCAACAAGTCGTTTTGCCCGTCGGCGTAAGCGATAAAGTTGAGCAAATCCGTTGGTTTTTTAGAGAGAACTTTAGTGGTGGTAATAGTCGGATACAAACCGCGCCGTCCCAGCTGCGGTTCCCCCAAGCAATTTAACCGATATCGATAATTCCCCTCTATCGCTTCCAAACACTCCCACACCAACTCATAAGAACCGAACAACCCCTCAGGACTGATAAAATCCAAATTATCGAGCGAAGTGTGATATTCCGGATAAGTGCCGTATTTGCTCCGAGAAAGGGACACGACCGGCAAATCAACACCTGGCGCGTTGTATTGCCGCTCGTCGCTACCACGGTCAAGAAAGGAATACCGGAGGAAATTAGGGTGTTTGAACGACAAAACGTTTAAGGCTATTTTGTCCGCGTAGGTATTGCCGGGCCGCGTCGGCAGGTAAGAATAAGCGCCGTCGTCGCCCAAGCAAGACAAATTAAATCCGGCGATCACCTGCCGCTTCATCGCCCTTAAGTGACGGCTGAGGTAGACGAGAGAACCGATGGTCTCCGGGATAAAGATCACCCGATAGGTATATCGCCGCGGTTGCTCCAAAAGCTGTTTGACTAAAAAGGCGGCCACCGCCGGTCCGGACAACTCATTGTTAGCTAACGAGGGGTGGCAAATGTAGGTGGAAAGAAAAATTTCTTTTTTGGACCGACCAGGAATAATCACTTCGCCGTAGGTTAAAGAACCGTTTTTTAATTCGCTGTCAATGACCACTTGATAATTCCCCGCTTTTAGCTTTACCCGGTCCCGGTGGGCTAGGCAAAAACCCCATCGCTTTTGGTAATAAGAAGTGATGTAGGGAATGGCCATTGGTTGCTCTGGGAGGGAATATAAATGTTCCTCTAAGTCCGCCAGCGGAATGGTCTTATTGATTGGTATGGAATAACTTACCAGGTGAAGATTATTTTTCCGGAAATCAATAATCTTCTTACCGGTCGGATCAAGCAAGTAGGCCTCCTGAACATTCCATTCCATAGGGACCGTCCAATCAAAAACTTTAGTCCCCGTCGCCACTTCAACCATTTTGAGCGGGATATGGTGTTGTAAAATTTTCAACGTCTGTCTAACGCCATTGCCGGTAATACTGCGGCAAATGGGAAATAATTCTTTCACTAATTCATACATCTCATTTCTCATTGCAAAAAACCCCGAGGATTGATTTTGATCGGCCGGTTAAAAATCGTGGTGCCCATTTAACTTGCCCAGTAAAGGGAAGTAGGGCTCCGAGGTAAAATTGCCAACTTGCCGGCAATTGCCACAAGCGGTAGGTCTTTTTAACCGTCCACAAGCCGATAAATTTTTTCTGAAAATTGTACAAACCCATCAATTTTTCCAAACTGACTGGGTTGTAAGGATGGACGTGGGTGGGATCTTCGTAAAATCGGCGGTCACTGATTATTAAGTTGGCCAAATTAAGGTGAGGGGTAATCACCACCAAAAAACCGCCCGGTTTTAAAATTCTTTTTATTTCTTGGAGAATCACACCGGGATCGAATAAGTGCTCAATGACCGAATACATTATAACAATATCGAATTCGCGGTCGTTAAAGGGGAGCTTGTCCGTCTCAAAATCCACCCCATGGTTAATATCAATCCCTTGGGCTTTGATGTTTCTTTTGGTACTGAGTAAATTGACCAAAGCTCCGTCGCCGCAACCGACATCCAAAATCTTCCCTTCGAAGGGTGCTTTCAAAATGTGGCTAAACAAGCTCGCGAAAGTGGCAAAAGTTCGTTCTTGCCACTTTATTCTCTCGCTCATCAGAGCGTCATGGTGCCATTTTTTTTGGTATTCGGCGGTAACTTGGCTCATATAAGTAATAGTTTGGGGTTGGCTTTTAGGCCGGCGGTGATTTCGGCATAAGCGTCTTTCGCTCCCACCAGCCGGAGGCGCGAATAACCGAGTCGGCCGGTCTTGAGCACTCCCCGGCGGTTTAAAAAATCGGCGACGGCCTCCAAATTATAATCAATACTGCCGTCGAGTGGTCTAACATTATAATCAAAAGCAAATTCTTTCAACTCCCCGTCAATTATTATTTGACCGGTAAACTTTTTCCGATACCGATAAGACACGCCGTAAGCCTGTTCGATAAAGTGTAGGTAGGTTAAGTCAAAAGTTTCTCCCAAAAACAGGATTTTAAAATCGGCATCGTAAATTTTTTGGAAAATTGACTTGTTACCAAAACAATCACCACCGACCATCTGATAAAATTTCTGGTCGACGCCCCAAACCGCCACCGAAAAAATCGGGTCTATCGTCCTAACTACGCCCGTCATTTTTCTAAAATGCTCCGTCAGAATACCGACAGTGGACAGAGTCCTTTGGGGGTCATAAACCTCCCCTCGGCAAAAAGAGTAGGAAAATGTCGGCATAATAATTGTCCCGCTCTCCCCCACCAAACCGGTTAATGCCCCGACAAACGCATCAAGATATTCTTCTTTGCCGATTTGGGGATTAATTTTGCCGAATGATTTGAGGTCGGCGTGGACAAACAACTTGTCGCCGGATTTAATTCCCACATCCTTTAATGCCCTGACGATGTCGGCGGGAAAAAACTTTCGCCCGTCGTGTTCAAACAAACCGGCCGCGGTCTCTTTCATATTGTGATATCTTCGGGGTAGCGCGAGAGCGGCCCGGTAATTATTTTACTAACAAGAATCGCGATGTCTTGGGGTGCCACAAATCGCTTTCCGGGCAATTTTCCCCTTTCCAATTCTAACAACTTCGGCGGAAAGGCGGCAATCAGTTTTGTCTCGACGAAAGAGGGCGAGACCGTCAGCAATCTGATTCGACTTTTTTTCAGCTCTTCCCGAGCGCACTTGATAAATCCCCTAAGAGCGTACTTGGAAGTAAGGTAGGAGGCCATTCGGGGGGGTGGAACTCCCTCCTCCCCAACCGTTTTGGACAAAAAACTGATAATTAGCCCGCCCGTTTTTTGCATCGCCGGAACGGCGTTTTTGATGATATTGATGCCGCCCAAAGTGTTGGTCCGCAAATCTTCCCAATAATCGTCCGAACCAAGTTCCGCGAAGGGCCGCAACTTTAACTTGGCCACGGTGACATTGATGACAACGTCAATCCGGCCTTCGGCCTTCACCACCGACCGAAAAACGCGCCTTACTTCGCGTTCTTTCGTCACATCGCATTTTAAAGGTTTTGTCCGATCGGTCGCGTAAACAATCATCTTGCCCGCCAACCGTTGCCGGAGAGCTCGGCCGATGCCGCCCGACCCACCAAAAATAACCACGACCTTTTTAGTCATCGGTCAGGACTTTAACTTTGGCTTCGCCGGTAATCACGGCCTCGTGGTTTTTAAAAATCTCGGTTTTTAAAGTGATGATTTCCAACGAGTCGTTTTTGCTCGTCACCTCGCCCACCACCGTTAACCGGTCGCCATAAAATATCGGCCGCTTAAAATTCAGAGTTTGACTTAAATATAAACTTGATCGGCCCGGACAATACTTGCCGACCAAGGCGGAAAAAAGGGCGCCGGCCAACATCCCGTGGACGAGTTTTTGGCCAAACGGGCTCCGCCCGGCAAACCGCCCGTCAAGATGGAGGGGGTTTGAATCGCCCGTTAGCCGGGCGAAATTTTTCCCCGCCGATTCGGTAATGGCTCTCCGAAAACTAAACCTCGCTCCGATTTTAATGTTTTTATATTTCATCGGTTTTAACGCCATGCTTCTTTAAATATTTTTTAATGTCGGCGACACGCTTGACCGCAACCACTTCCGCCATGGTAAAACTCACCCCGAAAGCTTTCTCCAATTCCGAAACCAGCATTAGTCCGTTAAACGAGTCCCAAGACGGGGTATTGTCCGGAGAGGTTTTATCGGTGATTTTTTCGGCGGGAATCTCCAACACTTGGGTGATAATTTTTTTTAGCCGACTCATTTTTTTATCACTTTAATAAACTTAGGGTAAGCCAACTGGCTCGGCTTGGCGTGACGCCAAACTTCTTGGCCACGAGTGCGACTGGCTAACACAAAACCCTGATTTTTATAAAAATCTTTCGCCGGAGCGTTTTTGGCGGTGGCGATGAATTCGCCGACTAACTCCTCGATCCCGGATTTTTTGGCCTGCTCGGCAATGTGAGTAATCATCACCTCCTCCACCCGCCGGCCAATAATCCGGCAGCTTAAGAGCAGAGTTTCCACCCGCCAAGCCAACGGCTCTTTTTTGACCAGCGCGACGCCGGTCAAGCCGTTATCGCCGAACTTATCCCTCACCGCCACCCCAAAAATCAAATAATTTTTGTCCCGGGCCAGTCGTTCTAGATCCTCCGTCAAATACCGCCTCGTGGTCAAATTAAATTGGTTGGTTTTTTGCGTCAATTGCGCCAGCCGCGGGATAATCAGGGAATTCGCGCGAACCACCGTTACTGTCATGCCTAGTGACGCTAAATACTTTTCCAAACTTCCGGCCGCGGCGCCAAATTGCCGACGACGGCGCTCGGCGGCATACATCTCGCCGCGCTTTTTGTCCTCCGCGGATAAATCGAAAGAGTCAAAATCATTGAGCGCCGCCAACGTGCTGAGGTAGAGGGCCGGGTCGTCCGGCAAGTCAACCACCCGGACTTCGGGTAATTGGCTTTTGACCAGCTCCCGATTCAATTTATCGTCATCCATAAACACCAAACTATCCAATCCCAAATTCAATTCTTGAGCGATCGCTTTCAGGTTAGCAACCTTATCGTCCCAATTAATCCGGACGGCGGCAAAGTGTTCTTCTTTTAAAATCATGTGGGGATGCTTTTTAAACACCGCTAAGGCGTCGGCGAGATTATTTTTACTATTAACGGCCAAAATCACTCCTCGATGGAACAAAGACAGGAGATGTTGTTGTAGTTCCATAAAGGGTCGCCCTTCTGGCGTCGGCCCCAATTTAATTTTCTCCAACCCGTCCTCCCCGATAATACCGCCCCAAAGGGTATTGTCCAAATCAAGCACCAAGCATTTTTTAGTCAGGAACTTGAGCGGCTTAATGTAAGACAAGTATTGGTCCGCCAAAGCCGGCCAGTGAGGCAAATTAATTTTAATGTCCGCTAAATAATACATTTTAGGGTTAAACACCTCTCGCCAGCCGAGGTGAGAAACAAAACTATTATAATCAAAAACAAAAACCCGCGGATCGGCCCGGTACCTTTGACGCAAGTCGGCGTTGATAGTTTCCACCAACTCCACCAAGCCGAGTGTTTGTTTGTTTTCCAAAATACCGAGGGGGGAGCTTGACGGCGTTTCAAAATTATGAATAACAATTTTGGCCGAGAGCCGTTGGCCAACGATTCCAACCAACTCGGCCAAGTCTTTAGTGGTGGCGCGGAGCAATTTTTTCCTGGCCGGAACGGATAATTGGTAGAAATTAAAGAAAGCGTCGCCCAAGAGCGCCCGGGTGTCAATAAACAAAATAACCAGATCGGGCGCAAATCGGTAAAACAAACTTTCCGCGTTCAAAATTTCCTGCCGATATTGATTGTAGCCGCCAACATAAATCTCCGGCGCCAAGCCCAAACCTTGGCACTTTGCCTTTAAAATCTTGTCCAGACCGCTTATGGTGGAACTGGAGAGAATCGCTATCTTTAATTTACTTTGCTTCATGGGCGTGGGTAACGAGAGTGAAGGCTAGAGCTTGACCGGCGCCGTGGGACAAACTGATTTGGATTGAATAATTTTTAAGCCGCGCCGTTGGCACGCCGCGGCGGTTATTTAAAATCTCAATTTGGTTGAAAGGGACGGCTTTTTGGTCCAAACCAGCTAAAGCTTTACGAATCGCTTCTTTGCCGGCAAAACGAGCCGCCAGGTGTTGGGCGGGATTCTTCTTAGCGTAGCAATAGGCCAGTTCTTTGGGCGAAAAAACCTTAGCGAGAAAGCCCTTGTCCTTGCGCCACCCCAGTTTATTAAACCTGGCGACGGATTCGATATCAACGCCAATCATTTTGACACTATAACATCTTTATGCTAGTTTACCAAGCGGACGCCTTCTAAAATTCCACCCTGAATTAGGACACTCTATTTCCAAAAGAAGGGAGAATTTGGATTTGGGAGTGGTCGTGGCCAGACAACTCTTCGTCGCCCCCAGCCACCCACTCGTAGTGGCTCATGCTGGTTATGGCGCCGGTCCCAAAGATTACGTGGCTAGAAGCAGAATCATGGACATATTACAGGGTCGGAATCACCGAACCATCACCGTGGAGAATATCCCAGCCATCATGTTGGATAACAAAACAGATTTAAGAGCTTTGAATACACTTGTGGAAATGTATTTCCACTTATGGTAGTTTTATGTTGCTCAAATGCAGGTAAAAAAAACAAACGGATCGCAAACAAATCACCCTAGCGATAAAATTCTTGTTTGCGGTGGGGCTGGTTATATAGGTGGTTATCTGACCGACCTTTTAAGTCAGCATGATTACGCGGTCACTGTTTATGATAATTTGACTTATGAGATGCAATATCGTAAAGATGTGCATTTTGTTTTTGGCGATATTAGAGATCGGGAGAAATTGATTCAACTCATGCTTGATTATGATACTGTGATCTGGCTAGCAGCGTTAGTCGGTGACGGCGCCTGTGAAATTAATTCTACTGTTGCGACAGAAATTAATACTTTGTCGGTGGAATGGCTGGTGGAAAATTACCCGGGGAAAATAATTTTTATGTCGACTTGCTCTGTTTACGGTTCCAATGACAATCTAGTTGACGAATCCGGGGAATTAAATCCACTTTCACATTACGCTAGAACTAAATTAGAAGCCGAGAAGATCATCATTGGTCGGTCAAAAAATCATTTGGTTTTCCGTCTTGGGACTCTTTACGGTATCAGCGATATCCACTCACGGGTCCGGTTGGATTTGGTTGTTAATGTGCTCTCAAAAAAAGCCGCCTTGGGTGAACATTTGGTAGTTTTTGGAGGCGGACAATGGAGACCACTTTTGCATGTCAGGGATGTGGCCAGGGCGGTGCTTTTTGGGTTGAAAAATAATTTGACTGGCTTGTTTAATCTAAGTAATGAAAATTACCGTATTCGTGATATCGCCAGAGAAATAGCTAAGGTGGTTCCAGGCGTAAAGATAGAATATGTGAACCAGAAATTTGAGGACTTGAGAAATTATCGAGTTCTGTCGGAAAAATTTAAGGCCTGTGGTTGGCAGCCGGAATACAACCTGGAACATGGCATTCGTGAGATTTGCCAGATCGTCGCCGAGAGACGTCTGAAAGAACCTGATGACGCTCGACATTCAAATGTTGCTTATTTAAGAGATAAAATTATATGATTAGGAGTTGAGTTAGATTATTATTATGAGAGTATTAAGTTAAAATAAAAAAAATGGCTTATTTAGTTACTGGAGACATGGCAGTTGACGATCGGGGCAAGGTCAAATTTGTCAATGACTTTGATTTCAAAAAGGTGAAAAGGTTTTATCAGGTTGAAAATCATCGGCAGGGATTTATCAGGGCCTGGCATGGGCACAAGACGGAAGACAAGTACATTTATGTTGCAAGTGGTAGCGCCTTGGTTGGGGTAGTTAATTTGAAAACCAATGAAGTGGAAAAATTTATTCTTACCGGAGAAAAACCCATGATCTTGTGGGTCCCTCCTAATAATGCTAATGGCTTTATGAACTTAGAGGATAACACTATCGTCATCTTTTTTTCGTCGCACACCATTGAAGAAAGTCGCGCTGATGATCTCCGCTTCCCTTACGACAAATGGAATATCTGGAATATAGAGTATAGATAAAAATAAATATATGATTCCCTATGGCAAACAACATGTGGACGAAGATGACATCGCTGAAGTCGTGGCCACCCTTAGGTCAGATTGGCTTACCCAGGGACCGAAAATTTTAGCTTTTGAAGAAGCTCTGGCCAAGCACTGCGACGCAAAGTATGCCATTGTCGCAAACAGCGGTACTTCCGCTTTGCATTTAGCGTACCGTGCTATCAATCTTGGCAGTGGAGATGAGGTGATTACTACGCCAAATACTTTTGCTGCAACATCTAATATGTTATTGGCCGTGGGGGCGAAACCGATATTTTGCGATATTCGTTTGGACACTTACAATATCGATGAGTCAAAGATTGAAAAATTGGTGACCCTACGAACTAAAGCGATTGTTCCAGTCCACTTCGCAGGACATCCTTGCAAGATGAAAACTATCAATAAAATTGCCAAGAAGCATAAACTTAGAGTTATTGAGGACGCTTGTCATGCCCTTGGTGCTAAATATGACGGTCGTAAAATCGGCAGTACGAGCGACATGGTAATTTTTAGTTTCCATCCAGTAAAATCAATTACTACCGGAGAAGGTGGCTGTATTGTTACTGGCAATAAATCATTGTACGATCAGGCGGCATATTTACGTTCTCATGGGATTTCAAAAGATAAAAATGGAACTAACGTTATGAAAGATCTTGGTTATAATTATCGGATGAATGATATCCAAGCGTCTCTCGGACTGAGCCAAATCAAAAAACTGAACCATTTTGTCGAGCAAAGACACCAAGTAGCGGCATGGTATCAAAAAAATCTTAAAGAAACTAGTGAGATTATTTTACCCGTCGAAGAATCGTGGTGCTATTCGAGTTGGCACCTTTACATTATCAGGACCCGGGAACCAAAAGAACGGGATGGGTTGCGAGAATATTTGAAGCAGAACGGTATCGGTGTCAATTTCCACTACCCGGCCGTTTATAAACATCCCTACTACCAAGAACATGGTTACAAAAAAACGAGTTTAATTAATATGGAGTTGTACCATCATTCTTGCATTACTATTCCTTGTTTCCCTGATCTAAAATCTGGGGAAGTCAAATATGTGTCGGATAAAATAAAAGAATATTTTAACCAAAAAACAAAATGACCGTGTCAGGGAATACGAGCAAGAAGAGTTTTGATACTTACGATTCATTCTTAGTTGAAGGGAGAATTGATCGCTTTACTAAAATTTTCGCTCGATACGAACTTTTTAAAATGGTGATCGATTTGCCGGGAGATATTGTTGAGTGTGGTGTCTTCAAGGGATCGGGATTATTTTTCTGGGCAAAAATAATTCAGATATTTAATCCTCTTTCTTGCCGAAAAGTGGTCGGATTCGATACTTTTTCTGGCGTACCTAAGACCGTCCGTGCGGAAAAAGATCGAGCTGGATCAATTATGCATCACAATTACAGCTATATTCTGCAAATAATAAAAGAAAAAGCCCAAGAGTTGAATTTAACTGGCCGAATCGAATTTGTTCTTGGTGACGCTTCTAGGACGATTCCTAAATACGCCAAAAACAATCCTGGTTTTAGAATTGCCTTGCTTAATCTTGATTTTGATGTGTACGAACCGACTCTCGCCGCCTTGGAAAAATTTTACGACCGGATCGTGGGCGGAGGCATCGTAACTATTGACGAGTACGCCGTTGCTAACTGGCGCGAATCAGACGCCGTTGATGAATTTATTAAAGGGAAAAAGTTAGAACTAAAAAGTCTGCCTTGGGCTCTCACTCCGACCGCCTATTTCAAGAAGCCATTGGCCTAGGCGGCAACAGGTTAATATTTTGAATCATTTTTTTCGTCTCGGAAGGGCCAAGGTTGATCAGCGCATCAACGATTGACAAATAGGGGGTGAAAGTATGACCGGCCTGCCTATATTCTGGATGTTTGAAATCAAGAAAAGTGACCGTGATGCCAGATGCGGCAAATGCCGTGATGTTAGTATACTCCCTGGTGCCAGCCTGAGTTAGGTATTCAGTCGTATTGAGCGATTTAGCGAAAAGCAATGGCCGTGTGCGTTTATCACCAACAATTTTAGGTGAATCTTTCGAATAAGAGAAATTGGCTTCCACGCCGATATATTTTGCCAGAACCTTGGTTAATTCAGTGGTCAATTGGGAGAGGTAGTGATACTCCTTTTCGTAGACATTAGCCAGAATGCTCATCACTTCTTCCCGAAAATCATTCTGCGGATAATTAACCCTAATTTTTTTTAACTGGTCCTCATAAAAAAGCGGGTTAGCGATTTTGATTTCATAAATTAAGGTCTTTTGCGGCACTTTTTTTACAGGAACAATTAAATCGAGTGGCGCTCCAGTTGATCGATTAATAATTCTATTTCTATTTTGCCAGCTTTTTCGTTCATATTGGACATCATCATAAAAAACAAAAAGATCGCAGTAATCAATGGCTTTGAAAATACCGAGCCAAGGCAAGTAGGTCGGTTGAGTGATAAAGATTTTCACATTTTTTTTTGAATTACATCTTCATTAATTTCAGCTAATTCTGGCTCGTTCTCAAATAATTCAAAAATATGGTCAGTATCCAAATCCCCATTCAGTTTGTCAAATACGATGCGTAATAACCGTAGGTCATTCTCTTCATCTAACGCTAAACGGATTCTTTCATTCTGATATCGCAGCGCCGTCTTTTCAATTACCACTCGAAATAATTCCGGGTGAGTAGTTAAGTAAGTCATTACGTGCTCTCGAAAATACGTCTGACCGGGGATTGTTTCTTGAAGAGCGCGCTGAAGAGCCGCTGTGGACATCATTTCCACACTACCAATACCGATGGGGTAACCGTCGATAAAATAATAATCTGGCTTTTGTCGACGGAAATAGCCATCGACCGTATCAACCAACGCCTTTTGGGAAAAAAATGGGGAATCAGCTGTCAAACGCAGGATATACTTCACATGCCAATGTTTCGCTGCTTGGACGAAGCGATCCAAAACATCAATTTCGCTACCACGAAAGCACGAGATGTGTTCAGCTAAAGCAAACTGTTCAATCACGTCATCAATTGGCCGACTGCTTGTTAGGAGAAATAAATGCTCACCATATTTTGTTTGTTTTATTCTTTCCGTCATAAGAGCTAGGACGCTTTTCCCTCCAATCTTCATCATTACCTTTCCAGGCAAGCGAGTGGAGCCCATCCGAGCTTGGAGGAAAAGCCCTAATTCTTTATTTTCTTCCAGCGTAAACATTACAAGTTTTAATGATATGCTTGACTTCTTTTAATGACAAGCTAGGGTGAAGAGGAATTGATAAGGAATGCCCAACGGCCAACTTTGCTCTAGGAAATTGGTGCTCATCAAGGTTAAGATAGGTCGATAAAAGTGGATAAACTCCCCGTCCACCTTCGATGCCATTTTTGGTTAGCCAAGAAAGAGCACTAATGACGTCTCCTTGTCGTAGTCCAACCATGAACCGAAAATACACATTGGACTCATCAAAGTCCGGAAGTTCATAAAGATTAGCATCTAGGTTTTTGATGTAATAACGAGCTAAACGCTGACGTTCTGCGATTAAATTATCGAGACGGTTAAATTGAAGGAAACCCCAAATAAAATTTAATTCACTCGGCCTAAAACTAAAAGCGAGTTCATAACGAATGTCGACTGTTTTTTTCCGCCGTTCTTCTCGATTCGTCTCGTCAACGTTACTGACGTGCCGCAATTGCTCCAACAATTCCGGATCGGTAGTGGCGACAATTCCCCCCTCAACTGCCGAAATTACTTTGGTGGAAAAAAAAGAGGCAATGATAATTCTTCGCTGATTACCCATAATGGATGGCGATGGTGAACCAAGAGAAAGAGTGATGTCTTCAATAATTGGCAAACTTAAATTAAACAAATTTTTATAATGATGAATTTTCCCAAACATATAAGGCAAAATTATCGCCTTCACTTTTGACGAAGCAAGTCGATAGCCGACATCCGCCTCATCAAGATTAAAATCAGCCTGCTTATAGTCAAGATAATTGTCAGCAAAAACTGGGTTAATCCCCAAGAGTACCAGCGCGTCAAGAATTGCCTTACAAGTATAAGTAGGCAATAAAACAGCATCACCAGACTTTATCTGGAGAGAGTGAAGAACCATGATCAAAGCATTGGTGCCTGAATTAGTGCATAAACCGCCAATCATATTGTACCGACGACAAAAAGCTTCGACAAAAAAATTAATATAAATTTTCTGATCAAAGGCATATTTCTGCAGAATGGCGACAAGTTTTTTTCGGAGCGATTGATCAGAATATTGGGCAGTAAGAGAAATCATTTTCGGACGTTAACAATGAAATCCGAATCAAGAAATTTTCGATTGTCATAGGTTATATTCATGGTGTCAATGGATAAATTTTTAAAATTTTTAAACCGTTTTTTAATTTCTGGCTTAGTGAAGAAGTGTATGAGCATGCCATTTTCATTCTTGCTCTTTATCCTATCTTTCCCATTGTCGATGGCGCCAATAATGTAATCGCCGTCGCCGATGGGGCGAGAAGCCACTAGACGGTGATCCTTAGACGAACGAACCACCGCACACAAGCAACCACCTGGTTTCAACACTCTAGTCAGTTCTGCCACTGCCAGATTAATCTGTTTGCTAGAAAGATAATACAAAACACCGAAAGAAATAATTCCGTCAAAATAACTGTCTGGATAGGCCAATTTCTCATCTTCCGCAATCTGACTTAACGACGCCTCCAATCCTCGCTGTTCAAGAGATTTTTTGGTGGACCGTAGACCGGCCTGAGAGATATCCGCTCCAAACGCTTGGTAGCCATTTTCCGCCAGAAAAATTGTGTGTCGTCCACCACCACAACCATGGTCAAGAATTGCCGTCTCTCCCGCTCGATCTCGCGGAAAATGTTTAAAAACAAATTGGACGACCAGTTCATGAGGATAGCGCGGACGGAATTGTGCATCGCCATGAAGCTCTTCCCAAAGTTTTTTGTTTATGCTAAGACGTGTTCCCATTGTAGACCTTGATACGGTTTAATATCTTTCTGGCATTTGGCGCCTAAAAATTCTTCAAATAATCGTGGATGTAGACCGGGTTTAAGGAAACGTTCGGCTCGTAAAACGGCAATATTTCCCTTCGAAAATTTCTCCCCTTTTTTGATCTGTTTAATACTGAATATCCAGCGTTTGTCTCCAGGGTAAATTTTTTTCTCGCACGGAGCAATAATTTTTTCATATCCGCCCATTATTGCCGGGTGTCTGGCTAAATAAACTACTTTCTTTTTGATCGGAAGTTTTTCCGTTTCGCGGATTCTTTTTACCATGAGCGCAAGTTCATTTGGCTCGAGAGCGTAAATATGATCGGCTCCATTTAGTTCTTTACTGAGGGTGAAATGTTTCTCTATGATCCTTGCCCCACTTGCTACTGCAATAGTTGGAACCAAAACCGGATCAAGCGTGTGGTCGGAAAGACCAACCACAACACCGAACGCTCGTTTAATAGTTTGCAAAACATTGAGATTGTATTCTTCTGGCGGAGCTGGATAATCAGACACGCAGTGGAGAACAGCGATTTGTTCGTTCCCTTCCCCTCTCACTGTTTCTACCGCTTCGGCGATATCACGCATAGTACTCAAACCTTCCGACATAATCATTGGTTTTTGCTTGCGAGCAACATGTCGTAATAAGGGAATATGGTTAAGCTCTGACGAAGCGATTTTATACGCTTGGGTCCCTGCTTTCTCCATCGCGTCGGCACTTTCCTCATCAAAAGGTGTGGCAAAAAAAATAATACCCCTTCGGTCGCAATAGCGCTTCAGTTTCGGGAGCCAGTCGTAGCTTACCTCTGATTTGACGAAAAACGCGTAGAGATCTAACTTTTTGCCACCAAAATCAATCACACCGCAATTGGGCGGGTAGAGTTTGCTCGCCTTGAAGATCTGGAACTTGACCATGTCGGCCCCCGCCGCAACCGCGACATCAACCAATTTAAAAGCCTGTTCTAGTTTGCCATCATGGTTACTCCCCGCCTCGGCAATAATAAAAGCGGGATAATCGTCGCCAATTTTACGGTTGCCAATTTTCATTATTTCTTAAAAAGGAAAACTATATCTATCTTATCTGTTTGTTTCTTATAGAGATAGCTTGCCTTTTTCACCAGTTTGAGGTCGGGGAAAAGATCTTGATACATTTGGGCGAAATTGGCTTTCCAAAAACAATTTTTGTTGCCGCGATATTCTGTCTCCTCATAATTATCCGCGTAAGATTCAAACCCCCAAATATATTTCTTAGACGCTCGATAAATTTCCCGCAACACTGTTTTGATGTCCCGAGGATGAATGTGCATCAAAACGCCCGAAGTGTAAACCAGATCAAAATAACTGTCCTTAAACGGGAGGTCTAGAGCACTACCCTCAATCACATTTAGTTCCGGGGACAACTGGTGGGCCTTTTGCACGGCGTAAGGCTGAATTTCTACACCATAAAGAAGCTTGGCGCGGCCATCTTGATTAAGCATTCGCAAAATATTCCCAACATTGCAACCAACCTCCAAGATGGAGCTCGTTTTCAAACCGCCCAAAAAATCCTGGTTCACTTTTGAACGCTTAACTCCGTTCACTTGCCAGTAGAGCTTATCGACTTGGGCTGGAGTCAGGGTGGATCGATCAGTGTATTTTTTGCCAAAACTGGACTTCCAAAAGGCCTGTTGTTTCGTTTCTTTCATCGGTCTAATTTAGCATAAGTTAACAAGAAGGCAAGACCCTCCCCGTAAGAGGCGATGTCGGCGCGGTATTTGTCTATTTTATTAAGTTCAATCACTAGTAACTTTAACGCCGTCTGGGTTTTACCTGCCGGTGGCTGGTCCCAAGGTAAGTCAGCCGCTTGCATAAAAATCCGGCTGGAGAAATTCCGCTGGCGCGTCGCCCGGACAAAAGAGAGAAAAGAACGCAAGAGATGATAAGGTGAAGTAACCACCGCGAGCGTTCGCCAATTTTTGCTTTTGGCCAATTCACAAACGCGCCCGGCTTGCTCTTTGGTGTTAAACGCTTGGTCATCCACGATAATCAAATTCTTCGGCACGCCAGATTTAACGAAAGACGCCACCCACTCGGACAACAACGGATCTTTGGCTTCGTCGGCTCGATAGCCGGGTCCAGTAAGATCGTCGTTGCCAGTCAGCAAAATCGGGGCCCGAAAACGCTTAGACAATTCAGCGACAGTGACCAGCCGGTCAAGCCGATCGCCCTGAAGGGCGACAATAACATCAACCGCGGCGGGTAAGGATTGGCTAGCCAGCCTCTGAAAAAGTTCCCGGGCTTGGAGACCATTTTTTTGTCCAATTAAATTGCAGATGGTCTGGTAATTCATATTTTATTTCTGATGGTTTAGATACTGTCCGCAGAGACCGGGGGTGCGGGCGATGATAAAGACCGCTTGACCAAGTGCGACCGGCCAGCCAAATGCACAAAGAGCAACAGCAATGGCACCGTCAATGTTTAAAGGCAAGGTTTTGCCTGACTGAGACGACAATTCGGTCGCAAGTTTCCGAGCAGCAGCAATAAAATCATGTCCCAAACCTTCCTGTTCCAAAACAGTCAAAATTAATTCTGCTCGTGGGTCAAGCCTCTGATACAGCCGGTGGCCAAACCCCGATAATCGGGCTTGCCGTTTTAAACATTCTCGCACAATTTCAACCGGAGAAATCTGTTCTTTGACCATCCGGTAAAGTATCGGCATGCATAACTCTTGGGCACCTCCGTGCGTCTCGTTGATTTGGTTAACTCCAGCCGCCACAGCCTGACTAATTGATTTTCCTGTTTGCCCAGCGGCAATCGTTGCTTTAGCTGAAAGCGTCTCTGATCCATGATCAATTGAGAGATTAAGAATCAATTCAAAAATTTTTAGTTCCCCGTTCACTGGAGCACGCTCTGACAACAAATGAAAAATCATTTCTGGAAAAGAATAATCTCGGCTTACCGCCAAGTGAGAATTTCCTCCGAAACTGGGATCATTATTTTTATGTGTTACTGACAAAGCCATCGAGTTTAATCTTAACGCGGTGCCGCTTGCTCTATCAGTCTAATTAAATCATCGAACTGGTTGGCAACCAGTACACCAGCGGTTTTGAGCACTTTCCGTTTAGTGGCTGGTTCGCCCTGCCCGTTCTCAATCAAGGCGCCGGCGTGGCCAAACTGTACATCGCTTGGTAAGTGAGTAGCAAAGTCGCCCACCACAAGAGCGATAACGGGTTTTGTTATTCTCCCGCCCCTAACCAGATCTGCCACTCGCTCTTCGTAAGTACCACCTAACTCACCAAAAATAATCGATGCTCGAGTCATGGGATCTGTCTCAATGGCCATCAACCAATCAGCAAAGTCGCTGCCAATTAGGCGATCGCCGCCAATGCCGATGGCCCAACTCACTCCCCGATTGAATCGTTTCAGTAGAAAACTAATTTCTGCCGTCATCCCGCCGGATTTTGAAATAACGGCAATATCGCCCCCTTGATAAATCGTTTCTGGGTGTCGACCACCGATAACCCCGAGTTTTAATTTCTGCCGTGGGTTAATTAAACCAACAGAACTTGGACCAACGATCACAGCTTTATAATGTTCGGCCAAAGATAAAATCATCGCGATGTCTTTTGTCGGCACCCGCTCGGCCCCAATTAAAATGAAATGAATTCCAGCTTCTAGGGCCTCTCCACAGGCGGCGTAGGTCAGAAGCGGCGGCACGAACTGAACGCTTGCATCTACTGGCCCCACCATAGCAAGAGCTTCCGCCACTGTATTAAAAATCGGTATACCGTCAAGCGTCTGACCTCCCTTACCAGGTGTCACACCAGCAACAATTTTAGTTCCATAGTTAACCATTGCCGTCGCCGCCAATCGGCCTTCTCGACCAGTAATGCCCTGGCCCAAAATTCGTGGATTATCCGGTAAAAGCAATTTCATGAATTGTTCTTTTGCGCATGCGCGCGCGCTAATTTAGTCATCAACTTAGCTGATTCACTAATTGAAATTTCGGGGCCGAAAAGATGGAAGTCGAAGTCGGTAACTGATTGGAGCAGAGTAAAAGCTTCTGCGGCGCGTGGTCCGCCACGCCGTACCACGATGGGAAAATTAAGCGGCCGATCGCAAACCGAACGCACTCGGTGCAAACCGTCCAACACCCCTGATAAAGTTTCAAAAATGTCAGTGAAATTAGCCACTGCTCCCACCACCCACAAGCCGTTGAGGTGTGGTTTATCGAGAACTAATTCAGTCAATTTTTCTACTTTTTCGCGCGTTGGATTACCTGAATATTCGGTGTAGTTAGCCGGTGCGCCACCCGACGCCACCAAGGCATCAACTGCGAGTAAAGAAGCACCACCGCCCGACGCTAAAATTGCGATATCGCCCGGTAAATCGAAATAAGTGCTACCAGCCACACCACGATAATCGCTTGCATCAATTTGTTTGGCCGCTAATTCGCGGACTGTGGCCGCTAAGTGTTCCGCCCGTGGTGGGTAAATCCGAGCAGGATGTCTAACCACCGCAGAATCGTCTAATCTTATTTTGACATCCAAGGCATACCAATCTTTTTCACCATTTGATCCAGAGCCAAATACTAACGGATTAATTTCCAAGAGCAGGCAATCTTCTTTGAGGAATAGTTCCAGCAGTGCTCGTAGAAGAGATGATGGGATGTTTTTAATCGCTGGCAGTTGAGGTGCGAGGAGATTAACGATGGCTGACTCTACTACTCGCTCCTCAATTCCCGTACCACCATCTGCCGACCAACTTAAGATCAAGCCTTGGGGTGATGTATTATAAGCTAATGATAAATACCAAGCTTGTTTATAGTTGATCCATTCTTCCGCTAAAACTGTTTCAACGGATGTTCCGCTAATTTGCCGTTTTAACATTGTGGCTAATACTGATGCCGACTTTCTCGGCTGGCATACTTTAACGATTCCCCCGCTCTGAGCTCGCTTACCAGTTAAAGTTTGAGCTTTAAGTACAAGGGGTGCGAGATTCTTAGGTAGAGGTGAGGAATGGGTTAGTAATTGACCACGCGGCGTTTTGAGGCCCGCCTGACGTAACAGGGTCTTACCCTCGTGCTCATATAAAATCATACTACCATTAAATCATTGGGCACTTGCTTCTGTCTATTGGACTGGCTAAACTAAATACGTTTTGATTCGATCCAAACTTCATAAATTAATTCAGGAACGAGTTTGGTTATTGGCTATTTGCAGCACCAGTTATTTGGTATTACTGATCGGGTTGACGACGGCTGCGCAACCAAACTTTATCACCCTATTAATTTGGTCTATCTTATTTTTTTGCGCGTTGGAAATTATTTTGCGTTTGCTCCTGCGCTTTACTTATGGTCAGAAATATCGCTACTCGCTTTACAATTATTTTCTGATTGACGATCAAGTTTATGGCAATCGATTTCGGCCGAACATTTCGACCGAGGCAATCAATTTTCTGGTTTGCGATAAGTATATTTTCCAGTTTGACCAAAAAATAGATAACATCGATCTTGTCGAAAACAAAAAACAGAGGGTCAATTTTTCTATCAACTCCCGAGGGTTTCGAGGACCAGAATTTTCCACTCAAAAAACACCAGGAACGATTCGAATTTTCTGCAGTGGTGGTTCAACTACCGCTGGCAATTGGGTCGACGATGATAAGACCTGGCCGGCTTTTCTAGAAAAATTTTTGCGAGAAAAAGGTTACCGAGTTGAAGTCATCAATGCGGGTGTCCAAGGTTGGTACTCGTATCAAGAGTTGTTGCGATTCCAAACCGAAATTATCAACTACCAACCAGATTTAATCTTGCTCAATCAAGGGATCAATGAGGAATTCGCTTTTAGTTCACAAAACCTCGGCCGGTGGTGGCAACCGCGTGTCGCTCGACATTTTATGGAAGAAAAATATCTTTTTTGCCCGCCTAGCAGTTTTTTCTCCAACATTCGTTTTCTTCTTTATTTTATATTGATGCGCACTATTTTTAAGAATTTTATCTTCGATCGTAAAATGCCTTTCACCAATCCTGCCCGCTGGCAATGTTTAAGGCGTCCAGAATATTTAGCCGCCTGGTTTGATAATCTAGTTGATTTTGCTCGTCAAGCAGCAAAGTATAAAATCTCGATTCGGAGTGTGACAATGCCCGGATTAATTAATCTAAACGACAATCCAGAAGAACGAGATCGAATCATTGATTCCGCTGGACTACCGGCGCTTAAAACCAATTATTTAGCAGCTTCAGAGAAACGAAATGAGCGGGTGTTTGCCGCGGCGAGCGAATTGATTCCGGTTATTGATGCTGCCATTGCTTTCCGATTAGCCAATAAAAAAAATAGTCAAAGTTTCTTTCATGATAATATCCACTTCACTGTCGAAGGGAATCGACAATTTGCTGAAACCGTCGGAAATAGCCTTTTGGCTTCCGGAATATTTTTGTCACCGACGGAATTAAAAAAAGAAAATATCTCATTGCTAACAAAAACAGAACTTCGGCAATTACGTCGACAGGCTACCACCAACGATAAATTTTTGGATGAATTTATTGATCAAAAGATTAAAGCGTTGGGCGATTGATGAGTTCGACTGTTTGATTGATGGCGTTGCGATGAATTAATTTTTCGTCATACTGCATCGGTAATGTCCCCCTTTGCCACTCTCTTACCAGCCGGTCAAAGAGAGGCCAGTCACTAACTACTTGTTTGATGTGGTGGTGTTCCATCATTGGTTTGTTTCTTTTGGGCCAAGGTGTAAAATTTTCAAAAATGGCGGGGCGGCCGCTTGCCGTCACTAGATAGTTGGCTGAAGTCCAGATCCCGGAAACAATTAAATCGGCCAAGCAAATTAATTCTTCTGTTTTCGCCTCATCACCGAGCACTCTAACACCCCGTGATTCCAGAGAACTATAGAATGCCGGATTGTCGGAGGGGTGTAGTTTGATCATCACCGCCGCGTTGGACGCTACGTCTTTTAAATGTTTACTCAATTGATCATAATATGCTAACTGATAATCAAGTTTTTTCCCCGTCCAAGAGCGAAGATGGAAACCATGCGCAATAATTAAAATGTATTTATTGGCCGCAGGTAAATGATATTTTTCTTGCCATAAGCGACCGAGTTCTGGGCTCTTTTTTAATTGCTCGACTAATTCAGATACTATTTGTGAGTCGGCCATACCTACGACCGTGATTCGTTCGCGAGGGAATAGGTAACTGACAGCATACCCTTCGCCGGCGGCGGCATCAAACACGCCAATTTTGGCGGGCAATTTGTAATGCTTTAGGTAATGAGCCCCAACAAAAATTAAATCCATCACCCAAAGAAGGGCGGTCACTATCTTAAAATAAATTAGGCGATAATTTAAAAATCCAGGTGGAGTGGTCTTCAATTCGGAAATAAAAACTGGATCATGCGAATGGAAAGACCATTGTAAAATAATGACCTCTACCCCGGCCCGCGCCGCTTCGCGGACAATTGTGTCGTGGGGCGGCAAGGTTTTCATCAAAATAATTTTGACCGGTTGTTCTTGACGCATAAAACGACGACAGACTTGAATGTGTCGGAGATGTTTCCAAACCGGAGTTAGTACTGGAATCCACCAAGCGGTGCGGTTTAAACCTTGATCTAAAATCCGGTAGGGCAAATGTTGTTGTTGAGCATAGACAACCATTTGGACCCGCCGTTGGTCCGATCCACGAACAAACAAAAACTCGGCGTCATAAACTTCCTGTAATCGCGGCCAAAAGCGAGCGAAATATTTAAGTGATCCGATATAGGCTGGCACCAGAAAAAGTTTTGGTTTAGCGATCATTTTTTTAAAAGATAAAAGTGATGATACTGATTTTCGTAGGGCACGAACTCGGCCAAAATTTGAAACTGTTTTTTGAGCGCCTTCCGAATGCGACGCGGCGAAT
>Ga0209542_10003410_pt1 | contig 34030 bp, 38 predicted proteins | sample RifCSPhighO2_01_FD_184028 | JGI IMG/M metagenome (GOLD analysis project Ga0209542, IMG submission 184028) | Soil microbial communities from Rifle, Colorado - Rifle CSP2_plank highO2_0.1 (SPAdes) (version 2) | ecosystem: Environmental > Terrestrial > Deep subsurface > Rock core/Sediment ...
ATGTCCGTTTTCGCCAACGGCAGCATAATGAACTTGATGAACTCATCAGCGAACGGCGGAGCTATCGTGAACGGTATCAGGAATTTTTGTCACGGGGGCTAGAATTGACAGAATATTTGCCGCTGCTGCAGAGAAGAATTATACCTATGGACCGTCCTTTTTTTAAGCCAAATCCGTATAGGTAAAAAGCCGAAATGCTCCCGTCATATATCCAGTTACTGCTGTGGGTTGTTATTACTCATAAGATTTATTAAGAATAGCTGGTTTTGCCAAAAATAAGGTGAATTGAAATGAATCAAGCTAGTATAAATCTAGAAGTGTTAGCAAGTGATGGAGCAAATTTTGCTCATAGTGAAAGAGAACCAACAAGTAGGGATCATTTAATTATAGGGCCAAGGCCATTTATGTATCGGTGGACAGTAAACAATGGAATGGAAATTCTTACTTTTGAAGATCCAACAAGACCATCCACGGCTAAGCTTTTCAGATATGATCAAGCTCAAATGCGCCAGGGTATTGATTTAGAGCATGACACGCCTGTCGCTGTTGGAGATCAGGTAGTTACCGCTCTTCAGCAATATGGAAGCAGGTAAAAATTGAAGACCTAAAATAGTTTTAGAAATATTTATTATTATTATTATTATTATTATTATTATTATTATTATCTTGGAATCACCCATTTGGCATATTCTCTATATTTTTCACAAAGCTTTTTAAAAAAGCTGTTGGTAAGGTTAGGTATGTCCTCTGATATCGTTGATGTAGAGCCGCTGTATGCTGCCGTTGGAGGTAAGGAACCGGAACTGCTGGAAGCATACGTTGAGCGGCAGATACCTGCACTTAACCAGCAACAGCAAGGAGCAGTAATGAAGTGCTTAACAGACATTTGTTACAGCAGAAGGGCTTGCAGCTTCTTTGGCATAGATTATGACAATCCACAATACACCCCTTTAGCTAGAGCCTATGCTGTTTTTGAGGCATTAAGAACAGGCTGAAATGTAGAAGTTATAAAGAAATAGAGCGACCACCCACGTACATATTTAGTTCTATTAAAATAGTGGCTTGGTCAAGAGGTAAAATCCATTTAGAGCCTCGTAAGAGAAGATTTGTTGCGTGGCTTTCTGCTCAAAACAAAGAGATGTACTACTGTTCGACATACAGCCACGCTGGATTTTACGACCTGCCACTATTTTTGGTATGGAAGTAAATACGTACCCACCCACGCAATCTTTAAAAACCATCAACTTATTTCCATCTTATATATGGCATTAGACTGGAATATCATCCAAGAGAAGTGGCAGAAAGCCTGGGAAACAGCTCAGATAGGCAGAGCTTCAGTCAGGAAGGAAAAAGAGAAATTTATGATGATCTTTGCTTATCCCGGTATTTCAGGTTTTCTTCACGTTGGCCATATGCGCGGCTTTTCTTATACTGATGCCATCTGCCGCTTTGAACGTCTGCAAGGCAAAGAAGTATTGTTTCCTGTTGGCACACACGCTTCAGGCAATCAGGCCATAGCTTTTGCCAATAAAGTCAAGAATAAGGATAAGACGTGGCTAGAATATCTGCAGAGAAATGGCTGCCCATCAGAAAAGATCAAGCAATTGATAGAGCCAAGCAAGGTTATTGAGTATTTTAATGATGTTTACGTGAACCAATATTGGAAAAAATTTGGCTTCTTAGCAGACTGGGAGAGATTTACCTGCACGACATTTCCGGATTATGAAAAATTCATCCAGTGGCAGTTCAGGAAACTGAAGCAGAAAGATCTTTTAGTACAGAAACCCTACTTTGCTACTGCTTGCATCAAAGACGGTCCGGTAGCTGTCGATCCATCGGAAACAGACATCTCCAAGGGTGGAAATGCGGAAAAGAATGAGTATACCTTATTGAAATTTAAGCTTGGAAAAGAATACCTCGTTGCTGCTACGCTACGACCTGAAACGGTCTATGGCCAGACAAATCTCTGGATAAATCCTTATGCTGAATATGTTCGGATAGAGGTGGATGGTGAAATATGGGTACTCAGCAAGGAAGCTGCAGAGAAGATAAAGTATCAAAAAGATGATGTTATCTTAAAAGGTGATGTTGATATCAAGGCGATGATCGGCCAATTGGCTCTCGCTCCAGGAGCTGAGCGAGAGATTATGATCCTGCCTGCATCTTTCGTCGATCCAAAGATAGGTTCTGGCATCGTCACTTGCGTACCTAGCCACGCTCCTTATGATTGGATTGCCTTGGAAGATATCAAAAAAAATAGTGCTGAATGCAAAAGATATAGGCTTAACCAGAAAGAGGTGCAAGCCATTTACCCTATCCCCTTAATAAAAACAAAAGATTGGGGTGTTCATCCCGCAGAAGAGATCTGCAAGAAGATGAACATCACCAGCCAGACAGAGGTTGAAAAGTTAGAAGAAGCGAAACGTGAAATTTATCGCGCAGAGCATCATACTGGCATTATGCTAGAGATCAGCGGGAAATATAGCGGCAAGAATGTAGAAGAAGCAAAGGAATTAGTGAAAGCAGAACTTATTGAAAAAGGTCAAGCAGACCTCTTTCATGACCTTAGTGAGGAAGTTGTCTGCCGTTGTGGTTCGCAAGTTGTTATCAAGAGAGTTGATGACCAATGGTTTATCAAATATTCTGACCAAGAGCTTACCGAACGCAGCAAAGAGCAGGCTAGAGAGATGAGGATATTTCCTACAGAATATCATCATAATCTGCCCTCTGTCTTAGATTGGTTCCAGGATAGGGCTTGTGCCAGATTAGGAACCTGGTTGGGAAGCAAGTTCCCTTTTGATGAAACCTGGACTGTTGAGCCGATCAGCGATTCTACGCTTTATCCGGCATACTATATCGTTTCAAAATATGTTAACAATAGTACCATCTCCAGCCAGGACCTTACGGAAGAATTTTTTGACTATGTCTTTCTGGGAAAAGGTGAAGGGAAGAAAGAATGGAAACCGATCAAGGAAGAATTTGATTACTTCTATCCATTAGATATGAATCTCGGTGGAAAAGAGCATCAGACGGTGCATTTCCCTGTCTTTTTGATGAATCACATAGCTATTCTTCCAGAAGAGAAGTGGCCACGAGGAATTTTTGTCAACTGGTGGGTCATCGGTAAAGGAAGCAAGATCTCTAAAAGTAAAGGTGGCGCTGAGCCTATTCCTGAAGCGATAGCCAAGTATGGTGTTGACGCCATGAGGTTGTACTATGCCCATATCGCCAGTCCTCATGTTGATGTGCAATGGGATGAAGATGTTGTCTTAAACTACAAGCAAGCTCTGGAAAGGATCTTTGTAGTATGTCAAGATCTTAGGAAAATTGCTAACAAAGAAGAAGCCGTCATTGACCGCTGGCTGATTTCCATGGCGCATCAGCAGCTGAAGAAAATCCATACTGTTATGGAAAAATATGATCTGCGCGAGCTTGCTTCTATCGCTTATTTTACCTTCTATGATAACTTTCGCTGGTATTCTAGGAGGGGAGGAAGCAACCGGCAGGTTATTGAGGAATATATCAGTATCTGGTCTAGAATCATGAATCCCATCACTCCTCATCTGAGTGAAGAGCTTAATAGTGATGGAAAACTAAGTAATGGAGAACTAGCTTCTACTCAAGCCTGGCCGCAGGTGGTGCAGGAAAAGATAGATCATTCAGCTGAAGCTGGGGAAGAATTGGTCAAGTCTACTCTTGAAGGCATCAGGCAAGTCGTAAAGCTGGCCAAGGTGGAGAAAGTAAAGGCCTGCACTCTTTTTATTGCAGAGAGCTGGTTGTATGAACTCTTCAAGATATTGTCCTCAGAAATAAAAATAACCAGAGATATCGGAGAGATCATGAGAAAAGTCTTGGAAGCAGAGCAGATGAAGCTGAAGGGTAAAGAAGTTACCAAGATTGTTCAGGCTATAGTAAAGGATGTCTCAAAGCTGCCGAGCCATGTTACATCAGCGGAAGATGAATTGAACGTGATGAAGGAAGCTAAGGAGTTTCTAGCAAAAGAAGCTGGCTGCGAAATCAAGATAGTTTCAGCAGAAGATTCTACTGAAGCGAAAGCGAAACAGGCTTGGCCGGGTAAAGTTGGGATATTGCTAGAGTAAGATATAGTACGTATTTAGTTCTATTAAAATAGTGGCTTGGTCAAGATGGAAAATTCATTAAGAGGTTCGTAAGATCATAAAAATCAACAGATTTTTAGGATGCAGAAATCATAGAGATTTCTTGCACAAGATTAGCTGCGAGACTTTGAGCTTAAATATAGTGTTTTTCATTCCTTTCCTACGTAAAGTCTCGCTGAATTTTCCGACCTGCCACTATTTTCTTTATGAAACTAAATACGTAGAAGAAATAGGCACATTTATTAATTTTAAATGTTATTTATGGCTTATCATTATTAAAATGATACCTCGCCACAATGCTCATCAACAATAATAAGAAAATAGTATTCTCTACTAAAGAAAAAATATGCAGGACTCACCTCACCCAGATGCTGGGTTTGATGTTTAGAAAGAGGCAGAATCTCGTCATGATCTTTCCTTCTGAAAGAAAGATCTCCCTGCATATGCTGATGGTCTTTTACCCCATTGATGTACTGCTGTTGAATGAACAACGAGAGGTTATAGAAATAAAGCGGGCTTTCCAGCCCTTCTCCTTCTGGAATTCTGATACAAAAGCAATGTATGTTATCGAATTGGGAGATAAAGATTCTCGAGAAAAAGCAAGGTGTTGTAATGTAGGGGACAGCATCAAAATACCATTATCAGAGAGTATCCCTAGAAACTCTTAAGATACTATAAATAAAGAGAATAGTAAAGAGAATAAAGAAAAATAATAAAAAGAAAGAATGATCTTATTCTTCCTGATCTTCGTCAGAATCTTCAGACTCTTCGTCAGCTTCTTCGTTGTCAGCTTCTTGAGGAGCAGCTGGAGATGATCCACTGCCTGCCAATTCACTGGCCTTCTTCAGTAACGTGACATTTTCAGCCTTCAATCCTCTATCCCCTTCAGAGCCGTCAAATGAGACTACGTCTCCTTCACGGATAAAAGTTCCTGGCGTAATTCCAGAATAGTGGACAAAGTAGTCCTTACCGTTGTCTCCGGTGATGAAACCGAAGCCTTTCACTCTGTTAAAAAATTTTACTTTTCCTTCCATTTTACTTCTCACTCCTTCGATGCTCTTTCTTGAGCACTTTTATCGATAAATTCTAAGCCTATTTTTAAAGCTTCCTTTCATTATTGTAAAAAAGCAGGATTGTGGATCCATCAAGAATTTACTCCCAGAACTCCACTTCAATCTCTAACTGGTCAGCAGTAGGATATTCGATGACCGCAGCCGGCTTTAATCCCATCTCTGAAAAGTACCCTGCTTTTTTCTTGCATAATCTTCTGGAAAGGAGAATCCGGCATTTTTCAGAATCAAGGCTGATCTCATCATCACCTAGCTTGAACTTCTTTTTGATCCTTTCATAGAATACTTGCAGCTTTTTTAGGATTTCCTCTTTCTCTGTTGCTGGAAGCAGCTTTAATTTCTCCCGATAATTGAAGCCAGGCATCAGCTCTGGGAGATATAATGCCCCACGGATAAGCATTCCTTCTTCATCTACCTGATCAAATTTTCTTCTCATCATCACTGATTCACGCTTTATCCTTTCCGCCAATTGGACGCCATCCTTGAGCTTTGCTGTGCAGAGATGTGCATTGAGCTTGTATGCATTCTTCTCCACATAATCCAAAAGCCTTAAGCCTAATCCTTCACTCCCTTCGATAGCATAACTAGTCTCATTCTTCGCTTTTCCTTCTTGAGTATAATGCTCATTATCTGCCAGCTCTAATTCATTCAGGTTCAGAAAATCTGCTTTTAGGATATGGTCATCCTTTCCAGAGATAAAATCGATCATCTCTTTCAATTCCTTTTCCTTTCCCACAACTAAAGGCACTTCAACCCCTACATCCCAGCTCATTTTTTTGGTAAGAGATAATCTATCCCAAAACTTCTTATCATCAAGATCGAGGTGGAAGCGTATTTCATCTAAGCCAGAATCATATAATTTTTGTAAAGTATCCATGGTGATAAGATTAAGTGACGTATAGAGATGAATATGAAAACTTTTCCCAAATTTTTCTTTTAATCTCTGGATATAAGAACAGGTCCTATCTAATCTGGCTAAAGGATCACCACCGGTAATACCAGCACCTTTCGCCTGCATCATTTCCGCTTCTTTCATCAGCTCTTCAACAGACGTTGCTTCTAACATTTTTCTCTCATTGGCAAATTGAACGTCCTTTTGATATTTTTCATCAGATACTGGACAGAAATGGCATTTTCTAGGACAGATTCCAGTAACAAACAAGACTAATTTTTCACCTTTGACACAATATTGGCATCCTTTCGGCAACTCGCCATGCTGGTAAGAATGATACTGATTTTTTTTCATGCCCTGCTGAGCTGCCCGAAGCTTTTTAAACTTTCTTGATATCCTTTGTAAACGAATACATGGTAGCCATGGATAAAAAACATAAAGTAGACAAAGAACATAAACTAAATAAAGCCTATTTTGCTGGTGGCTGTTTTTGGTGCATGGAGCCGGCGTTTGCAAATTTGGAAGGTGTCAAGAATGTTCTGCCAGGATATTGTGGTGGTGATGAGCTTAATCCAAGCTATGAAGATGTTACCTATGGTAAGACAGAACACCGTGAAGCGATTGAAGTGCAGTATGACGCAGTGATAGTTAGCTATTCCCATTTAGTCGAGCATTTCTGGAAACAGATCGATCCGACAGATAATGGGGGCCAGTTTGCTGATCGTGGCAAATCATATAATACGGCTATTTTCTACCAGAATGATGAGGAGAAAAAGATCGCTGAAGCTTCAAAGAGGAAGCTAGAGAAATCAAAAAAATTTGATAAACCTATCGTCACGGAGATTATACCCTTAAAGAAGTTTTGGAAAGCAGAAAGCTTTCATCAACAGTTTTATAAGAAAAATCCCACTCACTATAAAGCGTATGAAGCCGGTTCAGGAAGAGTGCAGTTCAAGAAGAAGGTATGGGGTTAGATGCTATGGCTGCAATGAAAATTATGACAAAGAGAAAGCATCGTAGAATAAAATATCCTAAACTACTGTTCCTACTCTTCACCTTCATCGTTGCTTACGTTCTATTGATTGGCAGTAATGTATCTGTTGTTCATGATCTGCTATCAGCGTTAGGATATTTAGGAACTTTCCTGGCAGGAATATTCTTTGCTTATGGCTTTACTGCTGCTCCAGCAACAGCTTTGTTATTGATTCTGGGAAAAGAACAACATATTTTTTTAGCCGCTTCTCTAGCCGGCTTTGGTGCATTGTTAGGAGACTTAATCATCTTTAGATATATACGATATACTTCCGCAGACGAAATAAAAAAATTATCTCAAGAGAAAGCGATACAGGCAATGCAACGCTGGAATAATCATCTTCCAACCGTATTTAAAAAATATCTTCTGACGGTCTTTGCCGGATTTATTATCGCTTCTCCTTTGCCTGATGAGATCGGCGTTTCTTTATTGGCTGCTTCTAGAACAATTTCCACAAAGTATTTCTCCGTGATATCTTACCTGTTGAATACGTTAGGGATACTTGTTGTCTTATGGATCGGCAGATCAATCTAAATTATTTTTTCTTTTGTACGTATTTAGTTCGATAAAAGAAAATAGTGGCAGGTCGTAAAATCCAGTGAGGCTTTCATTAAGAACCATATGATAACTATCTGTTTAAGCGTAAAGCCTCGCAACTAGACTTATGCAAGAAATCTCTCTGATTTCTGCATCCTAAAAATCTCTAGATTTTTATGATCTTACGAAGCTCTTTATGGATTTTACCTCTTGACCTTGCCACTATTTTCAACCAAACTAAATACGTACCTTCTTTTCCATTCTCCACAATCCCACATCAATATTCCTTACCAGCTTCTTATGAAAAGAAAACTGCGCTTTGATCGGAAATTCATAACGCCAGACTCCCGTAATCATAAATCCATAATCCTTACTGATCGCTTCCACAAATTGTTTTGTAGAGAATTTATGCATACTATACACTAATGGTGCAGCAACAAATGCTTTTTCTAAAAAGAGTTTGTCGATATGCTCATCTTTCGTGCCAAATGGCGGATTCTGCACGACAAGATCAACATGCTCATCGAACAAGCTGATGTCTGACGTAATAAACTCTGCTTCTCCAACTTCATATTCCTCTTTAATTTGATGGTAATTATCACTACAAACCTGTAAAATTACTGGATCTTTGTCAACAAAATACACTTTTTTAGCACCCATCAACAATAATCCCAGGCCTAAAATTCCCGGACCGGCAGCTGCATCAAGGATGGTTCTTCCCATAACTTCTCCCCTCATGGCCATGATCCAGATCCAATCTGCAGCGATATGACTAGGGGTGGCATATTGTTCCAGCTGAAGAGATGGCTTTTCAAAGACCTTTAGCTTGCTTAACTCCAGCTCTAACGATTTTTTTGATTGTATCATGGGGACGATGAATGGGTTATAACAGTAAATAGAGAATCATTTATTAAATATAGCCTTAGAAAAATCAGCTGATAAACTAGAGTATACCTCCAAGAAATCCCGCTTCTCATCGGCAAGATTCTAGATGCGGAAGTGCTTCTCTCAATGTTTGTGTAACGTACCCAAAAGAAGATGTTCTCACCGCATTAACCTCAAATTGAGGCGTGCTTGCACGAGGTGTTAAGACAATATTCATACCTAAATGTTCCGGCACCAATAAATCCAGTTCATAAATATCTCCTACAACGGCAACTTGTCTTGGATTCAAACCTCTTTCACCCATCAATCGTAAAAGAACATCATTATACTGCTTCCTTTGTAAAAACAATGGTCTTCCATAACCTGCTCTTTCAACACTTTCAGGAACATCTTTCCATTCTAAATCCAGAACGTATTTTTTAGCATCTCCATGAATTCGAAGAGCCGAATGATCTGTTGGCAATTGTGCAACCTTCTTTGCGACTCCCTCCGTTCCAGAATTTGTTACAATAACAACATCATATCTTGCACGAAGTTCTGTCAAAAAGGTATCAGCATCTTCCTTAAAAACAGTAAGCATTTTAGGATAATTTCCCAAAAAGAATCTGTTCTGTAAAATCTCTTCTCTTTCTTCTCTATTCATAAGAACTCCTGCTTCATCAAATAATAATTCCGTGATCGTTCTAGCCATGATAAGGGGATCAGCATAAGCAGGAGCAACGATTCGCTTCTCTTTACCAAAGTACCATCCATATTTGCCTGGATGCGCTTCTATTGTAGCTTGTGCTGCTGACCATCTTCTTTCAATTTCAAAGGTAGAAAGTTTCAATTCAACACCAACATCTTCTCTCCAACCATCAACCGCAGGACCAGCTTCTTCATCTACTTTTGTTACTGTTCCATCCCAATCCAGAACAACCAATTCTATACCCATAAATGATCAGCAAATATTCCTATTTATAATAGTTATTGTACTATTTACACTACTATTTAGAAAGAGAACTATTTAGAAAGAGAATTCTTCCTCATGCACGATAACCCCCTAAGCACTCCTTCTTGCCCTCTCTTCTACAATAATTTTCTTACCCACGAGCTGGTGGAGAAATTGTTCGCGGACAGATAAGGCATTTTCAATAGTATGCTCTTCTTTTGCAAGATGCCTTTCGATATTGATGACACCTATCTTCAATCTGTTCATACGTTCTGCTATATCCCGAACTTGCTGGCGAAACTTAATGGTAAAATTTCGGTCATATCCTTTTGATGGATTATACTCCTTTAATAATGCGAGAAGAACGGGTAGAAGCCCTTTTTTTCCTCTACCTATGATAAACAGCTGCTGCAGACGCTGTAATGCTAAAGATAAATTTTGAATGTCCTTACTAATAAGTTCCGCAACTCGAGCCATCTCTGCTTCTTCTTCATCAGTCAATCCACTTATCCTCCCCTTATGATAATAATCAGCAACCAATAATCTGATCCTATGCTCATCTTCTAAAAGTTGTGCTGTCCAAGCTAATGCTTTGGTAATAAAATCATAAGCTGCCCTCATCATCGTCTCTATCTTTTCGATGCAACGGCGTATACCACTATTGGTGGCAGCAAAGTTTTCAAAAGTTGTTGCTTCAGAAAGCTGCTGCAAAAAATCATTGAGCTGCCCTATAGTATTTACAAAGTTATCATGAAAAAGGCCTGTTCCTTCCAATAAGAAAATTATTTTTCTGTCGGTAAAAGCGGTTAGTGAAGTTAATCTATCTTTTTCATGATGAAGCAAGTCAATAACCCCCTCAATGCCTCGAAAAGCCTTATCATGCTCTTTATGACTTAACATACCTACTTCAACATTCACCATATCCAAAAAGAATCTCTAAATCTATTTAAATTGTTTGTTGGGTCTGAATTCCTACTCCTTGCAATGGAAACATGATTCATCTCCCGCTCAGAACACGGTATTGTACTTCTGAGGGTGAAACGATTCTATCTTTTCTTTCATCAGAATCAGCCAGTAGAACAAGCGCCATCCTCCCCCGAGATAACCGAGAATAAACATGTACTCCAAATACCCCCTCAACATTGGTATTTGCCGCATCACCTCTGCTTCGTTCAAGCCAATGATCAAGAGCGCAATCAGCTAAGCGTTCACCAACTTCCTCGTTATAGCGCTGCAGCGAAGGATTTCGAAAATGAGGGTCATGTCTTCGAGAATAAGCTACTACACCAGTTACATCAGGATCTCTTGCTGACAAAATACAGGAGATCTCACCAGAAACCAACAACGCATAATCAAAACGCACAGCATAAACATCAATAGAACCTAACTCTGAAGAACGAAGATGGTCTTTTGGACCACGAACCATAGTGATACCTAAATGCCTTGGCCTACCTATCTCAAAACCTCTATCTACCAATTCCAGTAACCCAATGCTTGTTTCAGGAAATAGTGGTATAGCCATCGATAAGGATTAACCTCAACGTGCTTGAAAGAGGTGTAGTTTATAAATGTTACTTAGAAGTAATAACTAGGATGCAGAACGAAGGTTTTTCATATCATTTTCCCAATCATGTAATAATTCCTTCAGTTGAATATATTCATCTTCCGTTTGGCTGATCAACGGCTCTATCCTAGCGCAAACAGCACGTAGAAAATCGGTAGCATTTCTTGTTTTTTTAGCAAGGGAATAGTTTAGCTTATCGACTTCTCGCTGAACAAGTTCCCAGTGGACAACCTCCAATTCATACGTTTCTTTAAGATGGTTTGGAAACACAGGAAACTCCGCTTCAATGCTTACTAAATGCGCAAGGAGATTATTTTTGGACAGCAACACAAAAGCAGAAAGCTCATTTCTCATGTGAGTTACATCTTTTTCCTTGGCTTTTCCCATAACATCATAGAATGCTGATATCTTTGAGCGAATATTTCGAATATCCTTCTTGATATATCTATTAACCATATCTGCAAATTGATCGATAGCTGAAATTTTAGTCATCTCTTTTCACCAATCATCGCACAAATATATACTAATACCTTCCTAAAAAAGAACGATCCTATTTATGTCTTTTCCTCATAAGAATCCACAAAATAGAAATCTATATAAAGGCGAAAAGTTTTCCAAAAAGCAGGGGTTGTGGTAGAAATTAGCAAGGAGAAAGGCAGCTCAGCCGGTGTTTTGTCGTCGGTAAGTTGCGTTATCCTTGAGATGTACTATTTCAAAAAATAGAGAGCAGGTGATGCACTATCGTTCACGAAAGTTTTGACAGCATAAAAAAGATTTTGGAAGAACATCTCTCCTCCATCAATGATAACACCGGAGAAATCCAGGTACTATTTGATTACCTCAACGATGTAGAGAAAAAAGTAGACAGATTATCAGAACGGTTAGACCGCCTTCAGCTCAATCAAGATCTCTCTGCTGAAAGATTAAGTATCGAGCCGTTGACCACAACAGAAAAAAAGATATTTTTAGTGTTATACACTGAAGAGCATGCTCTTACGTTTGAAGAAGTAGCTCAAAAGAGCAGGATAGATCTGGTGACAGCAAAAGAGAATATCTCTTCGTTAGTAAATAAAAGCGTTCCTCTGCAAAGATCATTCTGCAACGGGCAATTCTTCTTTGCCTTGAACAAAGATTTTAAGGATTTGCAGGCGAAGGAAAACATCGTTAACTTGAGCTTGAAGAGCTTTATTTGAAGTTAGCAGAATCTATATATAGACTCAAAAAGAGGTAATCTTTTAAATGGATTCTAAATAACTCTTATTATGGATTCAGGTTATACTCTTCTTCAAATTGTTGAACGATATGATCACGTGCTGATAGACAATAATGTTCTAAGTTCTGTTCCTGGCATGAGATATCTCCACAGAGACTTACAGCAAATAGAAACAGCAAGTGACTTAGCACCACATCTTGATCGCTTGGAAGATTATCTTCGAAGAGCAGAAGAGCTCCAACAGCTATTAAGCGCAGAAAATGTTCACACTACTATTGGTGTTCTTTTAGAGCATCGCAGATTTTACGCTGCATTAAGCAAAAGATGCGCAGAGTTCTTTGAAGAAGTTACTGGCTATTTCCCCAGTAAAACAAAAATGGCCGATGGGAAAACAAAGATGTTTAATCCATTGGTTCTAAGAAAGGGAATGGATCCTAATGTTATAAACGCAATCAATGCACTTATGGATATCACCAATGTAACTGCAGCTTATTTTATCGATCAGGATTTACCCTATGGGGAAGTTTTTGGAAATGATGATATTGATCAAAGCTTAGTTGCTGCCACATTAGGATATGCCCTAGATCACAGCAACACGAGTGGGAGAGTTGCCTTGGTTACTTATGACTTAAGTGTTGTTGAAAGACTGCTTAGCGCTATCGAATGCCTAGACCATACTACGAAAAGACTCATTTCCTGGAGAACGCAGGGATTTTACTTCACACAACAAGAATCAGATAATCCCCGAGCAGAAAAATGGGAAGTAAACCTGCAACGAAGAGCTAGAGAAGCAGCACATCAACAGACATAGAAGATTTAAGCAAAGATTAGTAGTTTATAAAATATAATATTTCATTTAAAATTAGTTTTAATAGATAAAAGATAATAGAGTAAGATAAAACAAGCAATCAACAGTTATTATTTTTATAATCTAAACATACAATTGTTGATTAAACATTTTAGAACAAGGGGAAGTATCTCCGTAATGTTATAATAATCAACCTGTTCTAACTACTGTGATCCTTGGGCGACCAAATCTTTCTTTCTTGAAAAAAGCTTCACCTCAAAATATCCCCCCTTATTTCTCTACCGCAAAGATTTAGTATTTTTCGCTAAAATAACCCCCCCTATTCAGCAACAAAGACGCCTACCATTTTCACTAAAATATCACCTCCGACGCATTACGTAACACTTTATACAGAATGTTACATAAAAAGTAATAAAATATGCTAAAAACGTAATATTTAAATAATCTGTTACATTTCTACCCCCTATGAATGAAAAAGTGGTGAAGAAAGGACATAGCAGGAGCCAGTTTCATCTTTCTGAAGAACAGATTCGACAATTAGTGAAACATGCAGATAAATTACGAGATAAGGTTATCATCAAGCTTTTAGCATACTGTGGCTTGCGGCGGTTTGAACTGGCAAAAATAAAGATTGAGGATATTGATCTCATAACGAATAAGATAAGGATTCTAGGAAAGAAGAATATTGATAGGTTAGCAACTATGTTTTCAGACCAGCTCGTTGAAGATCTCAAGATTTATATGCAATATGTTCTCAATAATCCAAAAACGGGCTATCTTTTCCCGGCAGTCTCCAGTTTAAATAACCAGGGGCATATTACTCCTACTCAAATCAATAGAATCGTGGCTCAAGCAGGACAACGCGCTCAGCTTCATAACCCTATTCCTGAGCTTAAGAACATCAATCCCCACATCTTACGGCATTCCTGTGCACGAATATTAAAAGATCGAGGATTAAGCTTGGAAGTGGTACAAAAGGTGCTGGGACACCTTTCTTATAAGACAACGATGGACCTCTATGGAACGAAAAGTATCAGCGAGATGGATAAAGAATTACAAGAAAAGGTAGGAAATGTGTTTGGGTAGTCTTTTTGTTAGTTTTTTCACCCTTCTTTTAATAAAATGTTTAAGCAAAGATTAATAATTATTATGATAATATTTATTATTAAAAAGTAAACTATATATTTGTTTGAAATCATCAAAATCTAAAACATTTAATCTTCAACTACAATATTACACTAGTATAACCAACAAAAAACCAGATTAAAACTAAAAGTATTTAAAACTAAATAATTTAATCAACAATCATAAATTAAATAGGGTATGCCTATCAAAAATAATCAAATATACTTCTTCATCAATGCTCGCCGTCGGTTAGAAGAAGCCGAATCTACCGATAGCAGAAGAAACCAAATACCTGAAAGAACCAATAAAATATGAAGAACTATCTTAGGGATAGTTGGACCTATCTGCAGATAATCTGCTACTCCTACGGCAAGGAGAAGAATACCATAGAGAAGCCTCTTCTTTGGGAAATAAGAGATTGTTTTTGTTCCAGGAAGAGAGATTACTGGCTTCTGTGGAGGCAGTTGAATCTCTTTTTTTGCCATTTCAATCACTTATCCAACGTAACTTAACTTCTTATCCTCATGGATCTCTTCTGCTTCCTGACTTTTCTGAAGGAGTGACTTCAACTTCTTTTCAAACATTTCTGCTTGTTTTAGCAACGGCTTGGGATCAACTTTTAATCCGGTATAAGCATCAAGTGCCTTAATGATCTCTGCTGCCGCCTGGCTGTCGGGGAGATTACTCTTCGCTTCAGCAAACAAGGCAACTATAGGCACTGATATTTGCTTCGCTAACAAAGCACCGGTAACACCGACGATAATGCCCTCCATCAACGGCTGTGCTGCTGCAGTTAATTTCTGCGACACTTTCCCATTGCGGCTGCTGTAAAAAAATACTCTTCTTCCTGTCGACGGATTCGGCGAGCCAACACCCTCTAATGAAATGATCTCTTTAGCTTGAAGCACTTTTGCTAAATCCTCAATGACTGCTGCTACTTTCCAACCCATATCTTTACCAATATTGATGGCATGAATCAAAACCATATTGTATTGCTTGTTATAGTGGATAGAAATAGGCTCAATTACTTTATTTTGATGGATGGCAATCATGGCAGGAATCTCCTCCATCTCAATGATGCCAATCTTTTCTGTCTGAAGATGCTCCATCAAGAATTCTGTGGCAATAGTTCCAATGAGCCCAAAGCCCGGAAATCCTTCAATGATGGTAACATCTTTAGGTTTTTTATTGAGGATAAGTTTCATCGTATCACCTTTTTTTCTCGAATTATTTATTCAATTCTAAAACCTACTAAAATTTTGATGTTTTTAAGCGTTTCGATTTATGAACTTCAGAAGGCCATATCTCCATACTCCCAAAATCCGCAAGCCTATAACCCCAGCTTCTTCATCTTCCTATACAAAGTTTCCACACGGATACGGAGCTGCTTCGCTGTCTCAATAACATTTCCTCCATGTTCCTTCAGAGATTTTGCCAAGAATTGTTTCTCAAACTCTTTCTCCGCTTCCTTCCAGCCGATGTCCGTATGAGGCAGCATCTGAGCGATGTTTCTCGATAATGCCGGAACTTCTGCATACATCTTTTCCATCTGCTGAGGCTGAATAAACTCTTTATATTGCTCTAATGATGTTCTGATGGTCGCATTGATCTCCTCCTCTTTTGCCGTCCTCACTTCTTGATAGCGAGCAGATTCAATATCTATCTCCAGAGATTTTATCGCCCGATGGATGCTTCTTCTATCGATACCTAATGTTTTGGCAAGATGAGATATATTCCCCAGATGTAAACGCAACTCTTTCTTCAGAAATTCTGATTTAAATTTCTTTTTTGCTGTAGAAAAAGGAAGATGAGGAGAAACATAGATCTGCAGCTGGGGATTTTTAAGCTTATCCGTGATGTCTGACTCTAATTGAGGAATAGTAATCCCCCAGCTTTTCTCCATCGTCTCTTCTAAGAGGGGAGAAATTTTTCCTTTCAGCGTCTCTTCAAGATCTTTCTTGCTTGCCATAATAATGTGCCCGTCGGCAACCCATAGAGGAAAAGGAATGATGACAATAGCAGATGATAATTCCCGTTGGAACTTAAGGCATAGGCAAGCACGACAAAAGCATAATTGCCCAACTCTTTCCATGATGACTTCCCATAAAATTCGATGGTGAACAACAATACTGCAGCAAGGAAAAAGATGATAAGAAATACTATTTTTTCTCTGAAAAAATAAAAGATCAAAAGAGAGATTATCAAAAATAGCATCCTCTTCATCAGGATAAAATATCTTCTTCCAGCAACGAGCTCTTCAACGGCGATAAGCGATAAGATCGCGCCTCCAACAAGCCCAAATATACCTATGATAAGATCAAACATCGTTCATTTCTCTCTTAAACTGTTCTAAAAATTTCTCCCAATCTTTTTCTTTGATGACAGCACCGCAGGCATCCGGATGGCCGCCACCATGTCCTTCAACTCCTTCTAGTGCTTTCTGGAGATAGGTAAGAACATTTTTGCCTCGTAAGCTACATTTTACTTCACCAGATTTTCTTCTGGCGATGATGATCATTTTCTTAGGATAAAGACCAAACAGCTCATTGGAAAGATTAGCCGTAAACGACCATTTCTTCTCCGTATAGAAGAATAAAATGAAATGCTCTTTCGTCACCACTTTTTTTGCTTCTTCTAGCAATTCCTCATACATCTCATTGATCTTAACAAAGCGGCGGTACAAGAATTTTCCTTGCGCCGTCGTCTGCTGAAATATTTCATCCGGCGATTTTATTCTGGTAAGGATCTTCACTGATTTCCTTACCTCGGACGTCGGACCTTTCTGAATAAAAAATAATAGTTTTACTAATTTCCCCAGCGGCTTCTTATAGAGGATCGTCGGCAAGTCATAAGGCTTATCTAAATACTGTGGATATTGCTCGATAAATTGATCCAAATATTCCGGAAGATAATAATCTGCTAAATTTCCTAAAATGGCTATCCACCTATCTTCATCTCGCTGAGAAACCTGCCAACACATCCTGGAGGTAGGAATATAAGCATCGGGATTTTCTAATCTCGGGTTAAAATATTTGACTTTTGTCCGTTTTAATGGGGGATGATGATCGATCCAAAAGACGGGCCGTTTCACTTGATCAAGAAATTCCTGGGAGATGATGGGAACATCTAACACAAATATCTTGTCTGGCTCTAATTCCTGGACTTTCCTTAAGGCTTCAACATCAAGTTTAGAAGTCATCGTCAAGGCAATGCCTTTCCCTTCCCGATGCATCCGGTACAAGAGCAAAAATGAAGATAAGCCATCGCCATCACCATCATAGAAGAACAATGGATTCTGGGCTGTAGCTAATTCTTCCCGTAAAAGTGCGACATCTTTATCAGTTAACATAAGCCTATGATTTCTGCCAGTATTTTTAAAGCTTTGGGAGAGGATGGTTTTAGGCTGATATTGGAGGGTTTTTTTATCTATAGTTGAGGATTTTGGACCTCTATTTGATGCTTTTCCCAAACAATTCTCAGAGCCTCAATGAGGAGAAAATGGAGAAATAGGAGTGATAATTTATAAACTTTTAAATTTTTTAACTACTTATGAGTATCTCTCGCCAGCTGAATCAAGTATGGAATTCTTTAACGCCGGAAGACAAGGCCATAATAGAAAAAAAAACAGGAGTGCATCCAGATGCCTGTACCACCCGAGCAGAAAGATATGGCTTATTAGCTGAATTTCAGGCACAAACAACAAATAAACAGGCTTTTCAGTTACCACCGATGGGCACACCGTCAGGAAGAAGAATAGCTGTTTCTCCTCTTAGAGATTCTTCCACCATAGAGACTGTTCTAGGGGAAGAGGAGCCCTATCAGGAGGGCGTTCGCCATTATATGGTACCTGCTAATTATCCAGAAAGAGGAATGCAGAGAAGAAATCTTGCCACTATTCCTGGTACTTTTCTTAAGAAAGCAGCGGAATATACTCTGATCTTGGCTTTAACTTTAGGTGGTGCGTATGCTGGTTTCTCCGTAAGCCGTTATACACCATTGGCAGAAGAATTAAGGATTATGGAAAGTAATCCCATTATCCGTGCCTATGGAATAAAACAAGGTTTTGAATCCTATCAAAAAATGAAAAAGTGGGATGTTTTTTCTCCGGACAAAGAACAAGGAGATGGAGATAAAGAGCTTATTAATGATGTACAAGAAGGAGTGGAAGGGGCTGTTAATGGGGCTATTAATACTGTCAAAGGAGCAGTAGGGTGGATACCTTGGTTTGGAGGAGTTACTACAAGTATAATAAATCAAGCACAGCAGGAGAAAAGACAGGAAATAAGCACGTACCTGCAAAAATCAGATGAGCATTCTACTCAGATGGGAATATATACTGCCGCAGGTGCAGGGAGCGGGCTGGCTCTGGGCATAACCCTCTCACTCTTGTGGAGAAGGAAGAATAGGTAAAGATAACCAAAATGATACACTATGGCTGACAATCTGGAAAGCAGGATAGGGACAGCATTACGAGCGACTCATTTTCAGATGCAGATGAGCGATGCCAAAGAAGGCCTCTCGTATATGCATGAGCAGGTTGAAGCGCTGCGACAGTTTGGCAACCCTATGGCTGATATTGAGCAATTTTATGGATTGCATTTTGAGCTGTCATCATTCTTACGGCACTTGGGATTTGCTGAATTCAGTGAAGAGTCATTGCGGCAGATTTGCGATTTTATTGTAACGTCAGTCTATCATCCAAAAGTGAAAGATGATCCCATTCCCAGGGCTAATACCATCTTCTTAAGAGAAGAAGAGCAACGATTGCAGGGCGAGCTGAGCAAAGCTGAACAATGGGTAACCTACTTTGCAACCCATGATCCCACAGAATATCCTGATGATCAAACAATGATAAGAAGCGTATCAACGGGGGCCTACTTTGAAGGAAACGAAGACTTGGTAGCAACGGCAAGATTTGTTCAGTCAGAACTCCACCAAGCAGAGCTAATCAAGAAAATGATTGATTCATTTTATAGGGCAGCTTCCGAACCCCTTCAGAAGAGGATGGACCAATGCCTAGAAGAATTAGATAGGTATGCCAAAGAAAAGCCAGGATTAGCAAAACGTCTGACTATGATTGTCGAGGGGAGGTTTAGGATTCCTGGTTCAGGAGTATTCAGCGCCATGAATGATGCCCTTGACCTGATGGCAGGAAATTATGCCGGCATTCGGTTCAGGATTGAGCGTAAAAAACACTGGGAAAGGAATGAATATTTAGATATTTTTCCAGATGTCCGGAGAAAATTAGAGAAAGCAGTGGGGGGAATTGCTAAACCTATTCACGCTGGGTTTCCATCCCTTGAATTTTTGTCTCTTTTTGAAGGATTTGGAGCTGCAGAAAGGCGCAGGGAATACGCTCCTGCACTTTTTCCTGGTGAGATTTTCCCCGAGCAAAAAATGAGAGATCAGGCAGTTTATGGGGCCACTCCCGATATTTTATATTACCTGTCAAGGCTAATGGAAAATTTTCAATCAAGGGCTGAAAAAAAATTAGATTACTGCGTTCAGGAAATAAAAAAGCAGCATCCAAAATTAGTTGAAGCATGGTCAAAGAAGAAGGAAGATGCTCAAGAGCAATTAAGAAATACTGTGGAGAATAAGGACGGATGGGGTCGTGCTTGGAGAATTAATTTTGACGGAGTTCAGGAATCTGAACAGTTAAGAACAGAAGCCATATCCCATCCCTGGCTGGCTAATAGGCACCCTATCTATAACACTTCTGCCTATTCCGCAAAATTAACCGCTCTTTCCGTGCAGTTGGAAGCGATACAAAGTGGCGTGCCTATCCCCGGCAGACGACTGCTTACCTGATTTTTGGGGGACTATACTTTTTTTCTAGTGGTATCCCTTAACTATTCCCCTGTTATAACCCGAAACTATTCCCTGTACTTCCTCACTATCCTGAAGCGGAGGGCGGCTTAGCTAAAATGTCTGACGAGTGTTACGATATGCCTGGATGAAAACCACCTGAAAATTATTAATTACTTTCATCCTCTATGATATTATCACTTAAGATATTATCACTTAAGATATTATATACTATGACACTTATCTCACGAAGCGAGGAAGACGGAAGACGGCCCTCCGCCACGGTGAAGTGCTACTGTCTCTCTATCTAAGAATCAAAAGCAACGTTTATAAAATAGAGGATAGCTCAGCCCTTATAAAAAAACAAATGACCACAACACAACCCAAAAAGACAGCAAAAAGCAAACTGTTGGCTTCACCTCGAGAGATCAAGAGACAGTTTCCTCTCTCTGATAAAAGCAGGAAGCTCATTCAAAAATCAAGGAAAGAGATCAAAGATATTATTCTGGGAAAAGATAAAAGAAAACTCCTTATTGTCGGTCCCTGCTCAATCCATGACGTAAACGAGGCAAAAGAATATGCTCACTTACTCAAAGAACTTGCTGACAGAGTACAGGATAAATTCTTGATTGTGATGAGAGCTTATATTGAAAAGCCCAGGACAAAGATGGGATGGACTGGATTGATCCATGAGCCAGACATCAAAAAGCCATTTAATCTCAATAAAGGTCTAAAGATATCACGACAGCTCTTGGTAGATCTTACAGCTATCGGAGTTGCATTAGGAGTAGAGATCGTAACCCCCTCATTGATCCCCTATTATATTGACCTAGTTTCCTGGGCGACTATCGGAGCAAGAACGGTGGAATCGCCACACCATCGCCATGTCGTCTCTAGCCTAAATTTACCAGTCGGATTCAAGAACACCCCACAAGGAGAGATCATTCCCGCGATTAATGCTATCAGTACAGCACGGGAACAGCAATGTTTTGCTCTCGTCAATGATGAAGGGCGGCTGACGGAGCATCATTCTTCCGGCAACCCATATTGCCACCTTGTACTCAGAGGAGGAGCAACACCTAACTTTTCTCAAGAGCATATCCGGCTATGCCAGAAAGAGCTGCAGCAGAGTGGTTTAGATCCATTGATTATGGTAGATTGCAGCCATGGTAATTCTGGAAAGAATCATATCAATCAGCCAAACGTCTTTTTCTCTGTCATCCAGCAGATGAAAACGAATAAACATATTTTTAGCGTGATGATAGAATCAAACTTAGTGGAAGGAAGCCAAGATCCACATCAAGAGCAGCTGCAGAAAGGAGTTTCTATCACTGACAGCTGTTTAGGCTGGGAAAAGACGGAAGAGATTATTTTGAGAGCGTATGAGATGGTGTAAGTATTTGTAACCTTTAAGAAAAACTAGTGCATCTATCCCATATAAACTTAAATTGACTTTTGAATGATTCTGCCATACCCTTACTCGTAATATGAACTGCAGTTAATTGGCTTTTTTTCCATTCAAATAAGACAACATTATCTCCATAGATATAAGTGGTCACTGGTTTATCAAAAGGAAGAACCCTATACTCCCCATTCCCAATTTTTACAATCTTTTTTGCATGAGATATAGCTTTTTTTGTGGTATTCACCAATATTTTTAATCTGATCTTCTTCCTTAATCTTGCCTTATGGAACTTGATAAAATTAAATCCCTGTAGTACTTCAGTGCTTTCTCCTGTACTTCCAATAACAAATACCTCCTTACCTTCCCTTAGCACTTCATTCCAAATCGTTTTTATACCCTCAGTTCCTTCATAAACCTCTACTTGAATGCCATGATAAGGCTGATAATAATTCAAGAAAGAGTTAATATTTGTGGAGAGTAATTGTTCTCTCTCTTTGATTATTTCCAATAATATCTCAGGATTTGCCGCCTTAAAAAACTTCTTGCTTCTCTTAATGATGTAGGTTACTAATCCTCTCTTTATTAATGAAAGTAAAGTAGAATAAACATTTGTTCTTGATTCTTTGATGTCTTTACTGACTTCAAAAGCTGAACTTTCCCCTCTCTTCAGTAAAGATAAATAAGCTTCAGATTCTCTTGAAGTTAACCCTACTTTCAACAATATTTCCTTCAGATGTATATCCATAGCTTTAATGAAATTATACCCTATTTAAACTTTTCTTCTAATTTTAGACAACAATGATTTATATAGTATCTCTCAACATGAATTAATATGAAAGTATTGATAGTCGACGAAAGATACTCAGAATCAGATAGTCGTTATGGGACAAGATATTTTGGGGATAGGATCTTCTATTTTACTGATCAATCCCTAGCAATTATTCAACAATGGAGTGGTGCAATTGGCGGAGGACAGTCAATAACATATTCTAGGAAATTTGATGGTTTTTCTTTATCGGAATTAGTCCAAAAAAATGCTTATGAAGAAAAAGAAAGAAGCACCGCGTGTGTGCCTTTGATGGATGGAAGATCATATGAAAAGACAACGAGAAGAAAAGTCATTCAATTAGATATTCCTGAAGATATTCTTTCTTTGGAGGGAGATACACACTCGGAAATAGACTCACTTTGTTCTCTTGTTTTAGAACAAGTAAGAAAAGACAAACAACCTACACCACATCCCTGAGATTCACAACACCTTTCCTGAACTTCTCGATGTCATCCAATCCTATCCTGGGGCAAGCCGTATTCACCCAGACATCGATGAATGGAAAATTTTCCAGCTGGTCAAAGGATATCTGGTCATCGACAAAATAATAAAATTTCTTCTGGGGATACTTCTCTTCAAGTGAAAAAGCTTTCTTCATGAACTGCTGTCCAGGCTTTGTAGAGATAATAACCCCTATGTTTTGATGAGCATAAAACTTTATCAATGCCCCTTTCTGCTTCTTTTTGATATGATCGATAAGAGTGGGAGAAAGAATCTCCATCCGTTGAGCGATAGGATCATCACATATTATTTCTGCTTTCTGCCCATGCAATAAAGCTAATGGATGAAATTTACCATCACCAATGTATAAGAAAGCATCGATATTCTCTCGTTCTTTAGCAGAAAGATGCAACGAATCTTCATAGACATCACAGCCAAGAATCTGCTGATGGGCATCCGTCCTCTTTGGCTTTGAGGAGATGACAGTAACGCCAGCATCCACTAATTGCTGCTTAATCAATTCAAGATTATTACAGAACTGCACTGCTGCATACAAGGCAACAGTTTTCACTTTTTTTTTCGCAAGATAATCAAGAGTCTTCTTACAGAGCCGCACCTTACCTAAATACGGCGCTTCCAAAAAGATCGTTTTCATATTTGTAAAGATATCAATACTGTTTTATAAACGTTGCTGAGAAGTATGTATACCCACTAGCCACTGGACACAAGAAATATGACAAAGATCATATTTCTGTGCAGAAATTAGGTAGTTTCCTAATTTCTTGCAAGTGCGGGTAGAATATATAAAGGAGTAATACTCTATAATATAAAAGAAGAAGCTGGAAGGTAAAGTCTACAGAGAATCCGAAAACCACCTTAAAAGATAGACCATGAAATTAGCACTTATCGCCACCTTACAAAAGACCTTTGAAGAGTATGCTCATAATGCAGATGGTATAGAATTCTGGTATGCCCGTGATCTTCAGAAACTCTTAGATTATGATGAATGGAGAAACTTTCTGAATGTGATAGAGAAGGCAAAAACATCCTGTAAAACTGCTGGACAGGAAATCAATGATCATTTTGTTGGCGTCAACAAAACGATAGCTATGCCCAAAGGGGCTTCTAAAGAGATTGACAATTTTATGCTCACTCGCTATGCCTGTTATCTTATAGCCCAGAATGGTGACCCTAGGAAAGAGCAGATCGCATTTGCCCAAAGCTATTTTGCAGTACAAACCAGAAAACAAGAGTTGATAGAGCAAAGGATAGCTCTCATGGAACGATTAACAGCAAGGCAAAAATTAGTAGCTTCTGAAACAGAACTCTCAAAACTTATCTATGAACGAGGTGTAGATGAAGCAGGTTTCGCCAGAATCAGAAGCAAGGGAGATGAAGCATTATTTGGCGGATTTTCTACTTTGGAGATGAAGAAGAAGTTACAAATTCCACAGAAAAGGCCTTTAGCTGATTTCTTACCAACAATTACGATAACTGCCAAAAACTTAGCAACAGAAATAACAAACTTTAATGTTAAGAAAGAAGATATGGAGAAAGAACCAAAAATAACTAGAGAACATGTTAAAAATAATAAGGATGTCAGAAAACTCCTCGCAAAAAGCGGTATTAGGCCAGAAGATCTGCCTCCTGAAGAGGACATTCAAAAATTGCAGAAGACAGTAAAATCCGATGAAGAAAAGATAGCTAATTCCTCAAAAAAGAAGCCACAACAAAAGTTATGACTCAAAGCCAAAATCAACCTATCACCACAATCTTCACCGCCTCTGTCGTAAATATCCCATCAGATACCCAGCATGTTTGTTCCTCAACAAACGTCCAGTTATAACTCTCTCCACTATTAAAAAATCCGCTCTTGAGATCACGGCAGACCCTGTTTCCAACCACAAAGCCCAGCTTATAATGCCCCTGGCGATCATTCTCAAAAATGACGGTTTGACCAACTTTTACCGTCATTTTCTCTTTGTCTAAGCCACCATCAACTAAACGTATCACAGGCTGAAGAGACTCTTCTGGAACGTCAGAAGCAACATCTGTTTCGCTTTCATCAACAGCATCGCTTTCATCTCCATCACTACCACCTTCCACAGCATCTTCTTCATCTGGCAATTGCTCTACGCCAACTTCTTCCGGCACTTCAAAATGAATTAATGCTGTTTCCAATTCATGAAGAACAGCCTGCAAAAGCCCAGTACGAAGGCTGGCGATCCTGGAAGCGATCATATAGCCATCTTTTTCCAGTTCATTGATCCCTCTTTCCATCTCCAGATAGCGTGGTAGTGTCAAAACGTCATCACCGGAAGAAACCCGTTGCAGCGTCCTGTTCAGCTCATTATACCTGTCAGCTAAACTTCCATCGATATCTTCGATCTTTCCTTCTGCTTCAGCATATGCCGCTTTAAACATCGTTTCAAGACGGGTAATTTTTCCAGGATCATATCCTTCTCCTTCAAGATAATCCATCGCGATCTTTATTCTCGTAAATTCGGCAATGTCCATCTCTTCATCACCATCAACAAATCCAGACAATTGCTGTTCCAGGGCAGTAAAGCGCTTATCAAGACGTGTAGTATTGACCGATTCGTTCCCTGTTAATTTCTTGATCGCTTGATCATACAACGCTTCTTTATCAACGGTAGAAGGAGCATTTTGAGGGAGTTCATTTCCATTATCATTACAAGAGGATAGAAGGAAGAGCAGCATTCCTATCAACAATATAGACACTATCAACAACCTCTTTTGCATGCATGGAGAATAATAAATGACTATAAAAAACCTACCACATCTCTTTTCTAAATGTATTATGTCCCCAACTGAATAATAAGTCAATCCCTAAATTCTTTAAGCCAACAGGAACATCACAAGCACCAAAACAGCTTCCCAGCCAAATAAGCACTTTTGCACCTGTTTTCTTAGTTATTTCCGCTTCAATAGCCTTCGCTTCTGGCTTTAAGCCATCCGGCAGCTGCAGACATACTAACTTAGCATCCGCTTTCTTGATCTCTTGAATGACTTTTTCTAATTCCAAATCGTAATTCATATTGTTGGAATAGCTGACTATTTTAAAAATGTAACGTTAAGGAGTTTATGCATCGCACCATAAGATCAAAATCTCTTCAAAAGCCTGCAGAAGAGAAAAGTTCATAAATCCCTTTTACTTTTGAAGCTAAAAGAGGTACATACTATGATCACTCAACTGTTTCTTGACCGTTTTGAAGCAGGTCTATTAAAGTCGTACAACAGATACCATCGCCAAGGCCCTACACCTGTTGCTCCAGGAAAGCCAGAATTCATGAAAACAGCGAATGCTCGGGAAGACTTCCTGCAGAAATTTATGGCAACATTTTCTGAACAGCATAATGTCCTTCTTGAAGAGGTCCAGCGCGGCGGTCACCGTGAAGCTGAAAAGATTGTAGATCAGATCAATCTTCTCGTACGAAATAAGATGGCTGCTGCTGATTTTGGAAAAGCTGTTCCTGATGAGCGAGCTTTTAAGAAAGCGATCTTAGAGCTAAAGACAGAAGTGCGAAGAACATTTTATTGATGATGTCTGGATTATAGTAGGTCTTTAATGAAGTTCTGATAGCTTTCCAAATATTTTTGCAAAGATAGTGGAGGATTTTTCTTCTTTCTTTTTCTAAACCTGTATCCTAACTCTTCTCGTAGAGAGAAATATAATCTTGCAACTAAAGGATTGGAATGGTCAAGAGCTTTTATCCTTTCAGCTTCTACTTTAGTAAGAGATGACCTTAACTCCTGGACATAGCCAGCAATAACATCCTGTGAAGTATTAAGGGCAGATAGAGAGGTAAGATGTTCAACAAGGAGCAAAATATCTAAGCTGGCAAGATCTAAATCTCTTCTGAGTAACCTACCAGGATCGATGGCTAAAGCAGTTTTTTCTTCAGGAAGATATAGAAAATTTGATAAGCTTGGATCAGGATGTAAATATCGAGGATCATCATAGCGCTTTGCCGTTTCTCGAATAGTAGAATAAACTGTAACTAACTGCTTATAACTCTCTACTGAATCGCTGTTGTTTAATAGGTTCCAATAGGATACAGCTTCAGGGAATCCAGTCGTTTCAATACGATTTCCACTAACTGATAAAACAATAGGACAAGGAATACCTGCTTCCTTCCATAAGCCTAGTGTAGTAGCCTCATGTCTTATAACATCCTCAACAGAAAACAAGATACGACTGACAGCAAAATCAGGATAAAAGAGATGTTGAGGAGCGCGAAAACCCCATCTCGATAAGAATCTTACCGGTTTCATCTCCTTTGAGAAAATAGACCCTTGCCCTGAATCTAACAAGCAGCAGTTCGACCCATCATCCCATTCTATGACTCTAACATTGTAAACCATACCTACAACTTTGATGTCTGATTTAAAAAACTATAGGATATTTTTAAGAGATAAAGATAATGGAATTAAAAAAAAGAAAAATATAAAAAAATTACCTGAATCTTCCAAGTTCCCTAAATCTTTTCTCTCCTAAAGGATCAAATATCTTTACCGCCGATCCGGTTGGGTTAAAGATTCTTACGGCAGATCCGGTAACACTATCGCCGGAACTCTCACTAGATGCTTCTGAGCCGCCACTATCTCCACTTGAGCCAGAATCTCCGCCAGAAGAACCGCTATCTCCTGATCCAGAATCACCACTTGATCCAGAACTGCCACTATCAGAAGATCCACCATCGCTTGAATCTGAACTCCCAGAATCACCACTTGATCCAGAACTGCCGCTATCAGAAGACCCACCATCACTTGAATCTGAACTCCCAGAATCACTGCTGGAGCCACTATCATCACGACTATCATCAGAATCAAAGCTGCCAGAATCACTTGGATGATCATCCCCCGAAGGACTTTCATCTCTATCATCCCCATCATCAAAGCACTCACATTGCCCATTATTACAATTCCATCTCCTATCTCCACATTTCTGAGAACAATCACGGCATTGATCTTCTTGCTGTTGTCCACGCTGATCTTCCTGTGGGAAATCACCTCTCCTCTCACCTTCTTTTCCAGGAAATTCTCCACGCCGATCATCTGGCCTAAAGTCTCCTTCACGCTGATCACCTTCTGGACGCTGCTGCTGTTCCATGGCCATCCGGATCTTATCACACTTCTTCCAGTCATCTCTCCCTGTCCCATCAAGACCAGCATCTAGACATTCTTGAGGAGCATCCATCTTAAACTGCACTGGTTGACAGGCCTTCCAAGGATCACGCTTATCAGCAAACTGCTTACATTCTTCTGGCGCGTCTAGGAGGAATCGTATCTTCTCACATTTCTTCCAATCGTCTCTGCCAGAACCAGTTAACCCTGCATCTAAACATTCCTGAGGCGCTTCTAGTTTAAATTTGATGAGCTCACACTTCTTCCAATCCTCTTTTCCTGTTCCATCTATTCCAGCATCAAGACATTCCTGTGGAGCATCTAGCCTAAATCGGATGGCATCACATTTTCTCCAATCATCCCTGCCAGAACCAGTTAAGCCAGCTTCAACACATTCTTCTGGAGCATCAAGCTTAAAACGGATGGCTTCACATTTCTTCCAGTCATCTCTGCCTGAACCGGTTAAGCCCGCATCCAAACACTCTTGTGGTGCATCAAGCTTGAACATGAATCTTTCACAGTCACGATGATCTTTCAATCCTGCTTCAAGACATTCCTCAGGGGCATTAGCCGTAAACATAATTTCTTCACATGCTGCCCGTGCTTCACGCTCATTTTTTGGATCAATTTTTCCCGCTTCTAATGCTTCCTGACATTCTGGAGGCGCATTTAAGCGAAACATGACCTTAAAGCAGGCTTCTTTGGTTAAAGCGCCTTCCTCAACACATTCAGGAGGCATAAATAAGTCATGCTTCGCTTCTCCATATCTATCTTCGACATCTGCCATAACATCTTGGAGATAATCTGGCAGTAAGTCAATGGGATCACCGATATCATCCATCTTCTTACAGGCTTCTTCATTGCCAGATTCACATTCCGCAGCCAAAGGAGCAATAACTGCACATTGCTCCGCAAATGGTTTTATGGAAATATCCTCACATTTACATTCTGCTGGATTCTGATAACAGCTAGACATTATCTCAAAAAATTTCTTTGCTTCCTTTTCCTGTTCAGCCGTCAACTCCCTATCTTGGTCTCTTTTCCACTGAGGGGCTTCATCACCAGTCCGGCAAACCTTTGAATACTCCAATGGATCTAATGACGAAAGAGCTTCACAGAGCTCAGATATTTTCTTAGAGACTTTCGCAGCTAAGGCTATCTTATCTTCTTCTTTAGCATTCTCGTCAACCTTTTCTTGAATATCCTCCCACTCATCACCCTCTAAATCTAATCCTTCCAAAATACCTTTAACCGCCTTACTGCTTTCCCTCACTTGCTTTTCCATATCTGGAGAAACTTCTCTCTTGATGATCTCATTATACTTCTCAACTCTTTCCAATACTTTCTCCGCAGCTTCTTCATCTCCTTGATCAACCATCTCCTGTAATTCTAAGATCTTCTCCTCTTTATACTCTAAGGCTTTCACCGGATCATCACCAACAAGAACAGATTCCACAAGATTTTCCAAAACATAGAATGAGCTGTCTGGTGTCAATCCAGCCTCCCCTTCTAAAGCGACATCATCTACATCCTGATAGATATCTTCTTCAATAACACTAGAAAATTCTTCATCAAATGAATCTGATCCTTCATTACTAGATTCATCATCACTGCCTGCTTCTTCAGCAGATGCATCATTTTGTCCATCAGAAATTGATCCAAAATCATCATCCATAATAGAATCATCAGAATCTTCTGAATCAACAGCACTATCATCTGAGCTCGGAAGAACATCATCAGTACCAGTCAAAGCATCATCAATACCTTCTTCATCTCCACTATCACTTCCTTCATCAGTTATAGTTATATCTCCAGGACTACCATCACCGACTTCAGCCAAAGCAGCAACTGACAGCAGCACAACCAACAAAGAAATCATTAACGGTATTATTTTCATCTTGACACCTCATTTTTAACACTTTGAATATAGACTATTATACTTTTGAGAAGGATACTCCTATAATATATAAAGATAACTCCATACTATTTCTAACAAAATACTGTTCCTAGCACAATTAGCAGTCACATCCTCAACTATGGAGCGGCTCTGTAGAAAATGTCTCGCAGGCAGCTGTTCAGTAGATATAATCTGAGTAAAATGAACAGCAATGTACTTTATCTGACGAAGCTTTTTAATGCCTGCTGGCGACATTCGCGATATTTTCTACTGAGCCCTATGGAGCAGAAATTATTTAAAGAATAAAGATTTTGTTAAGCCTATGACACCATTAAAATTCACGCAACAGGCGCCAGACTTCATTCTCCAAAACCAAGATGGAGAAAATGTTAATCTCCGCCAATTTCGGAGGAAATGGGTTATTTTATATTTCTATCCAAAAGATGACACACCGGGCTGTACAACGGAAGCAATAGACTTCACCAATGCTTTAGCCGAATTAAAGAAATTACAGGCTATAGTTCTGGGGATCAGCAGAGATCCACCTTCTTCCCATTGCTCATTTATCAAGAAACAGAAGCTAAAAGTGATGCTCTTATCTGATGAAAAGCATGAAGTACAGGAACAATATGGTGTTTGGGCACCTAAAAAATTTATGGGCAGAGAATTTCTTGGCACGGTAAGAACAACGTTCTTAATAGATCACAATGGGAAGATAGCTCATATCTGGAATAACGTCAAAGTCAATGGCCATGTAGATGAAGTAACAAAAAAACTAAGAGAGTTACAACAATGAGAATCATCGATCCTAGAGATACGATTCATCGAAAGCTTGATGAAGCAGAGAGACATATTCAAGCCAACAATGTTCGTAGGGCAGACCTTTTTCTTGAAGAAGCTTGCCGGTTATACACAAGTTTGGTAAGATTTGATGAAGCGATAGAAGACCGCTTGTCCGTAATAGCTATTGCTTACGGCAGATTAGAATATCGCACTTGAAACGAATTTAAGCAACATAGAGTATTGATTACCTCACCTTCTCAATCATCTCCTTAATGACATCAAACCCTTTCTGCCAGAATTCTTCAGAGCAGATGTCAATACCAACAGCTTTAGTGATATTTTCTGGACTATCGCTTCCCCCTTTAGCTAACAGCGCAATGATCTTCTCAGCAAACCCCTGGCCTTTCTCCTTATAGGTCTCATACAGCGCTAACGTCAAGAGATTGCCAAAAGCATAAGCATAGCAATAGAATGGCGTATGGAAAATATGAGGCACATAACACCACTCATAAGCAAACTCATCATCGATAACAACCTTATTTCCCAACTGCTTCTTTAATTCTGAAAGATAAAGAGATGACATCTCTTCAATCGTTTTTCCCTCTTTCATCATCTCATGAGCCTTGATCTCAAACTGGACAAAGCCTGCTTGCCGGATGATAGATGCATAAAGGTCATCTACCTTATAGAATAATAATTCCTTCGCTTTTTCTGGATATTTTTCTAAAATCTTTTCGGAGAGGATCATCTCAGCAAAGATAGAAGCCGTCTCTGCCAAAGGCAGACAGGCATGAAATGTAAATTCACTATGCTCTTTTGCCAAGATATGGTGTACTCCATGCCCCAACTCATGAGCAATAGTTGAGACATCACGCAATGTTCCGGTATAACTCCATAAGCAATACGGTGGAAGTTTTGCCGTGACGCTGGAACAGAAAGCGCCAGTTTGCTTATTCTTCTGCACGTTCGAATGAATATGGTTAGCTTGAATTATCTTTAATGCACCTTGCTGAAATTCTGGAGAAAATTTTCCAAAGACATCTATAACCATATCCAACGCTTCACCATAAGGAATCTTTTTCTCTTTTTCTTTTTTGAGAGGTGCATAGATATCTGTTCTCAACATCTTTTTCAGACCAAGCTTTTTGCGCTTGATCTCAAAGAATTCCTGAAAGATGCCTTTATTTTTCTCGCAGACATGAAGAAGAGCTTCAACTGCTTTATCAGGGATATCATTCGCCACATTACGAACATGAAGAGGTGTCTTATATCCCCGAAGTGTAATGCTTTCTTCACGCCAATCATTGATGATATTTTTGTAGATTTCGCCGATAACCTGGCTATTTTCCTTATATCTCTGAAGGAGGATATGATAGGCTTCCTTCCGTACTTTTGCAGATGAATCTCGAGCTAAGACAATCAGCTCTTCCTGACTGACTGCTTTTCCCTTATACGTAAAATGAAACTGTGATGTCAACAGGCTATAAATAGTATTTAATGCTCCAACACCGGTAACATCTTTAATATTGATGATCTGTTCTTCTTTCTCCTGAAGAGTAAAAGGCTTTGTCTTACGTATTTCTTCTAAATGATAACGATAATCGCCAGAATGACTGATCAGTTCCTTCGCCTTCTTATCTGGTAAATCCTTAAACCATAAGCCAAAGAATAAGAGCCTATTGCTCACTTTGGTCAAACTTTGCTCGATCAAGGACATCTCCGCAACTGCCTTTTGATTGGCTGAATTTTCGGCAAATGTTAAGCTTCCATAAGCCCCTACCTTTGAAGTTAAAGCACGAAATTGTTCTAATTCTTTGAGAAAGGCCATAAACGTCGAAACGGAAATAGTATCAGTCAGGATATGCCGCTTCTTTTCCAACAGTTCTGCTTTTTGCTCAATCTGCTTAAGCTCTTTCGCCAGATCTTTTGGTTGAATAGCACGTAAATCCCATGCACCGGTCTTTTTCATAGAAAAATGATTGCTGGAAGGTATATAAACGTTGCGGGAATGTGGTGATACCTATCGCACTAATCATACTCTCCTAACAGACCTGTTTCATAACTAATATAAATCAGTAAAAAGTCATAAAAAGAGATAATAGCTTTCTCATCAGACATTAGCAAAAAGAGGAAGAATAAAGATGGAAAGAGCATCTCAACGCCCTTGATAATAGTAGAACAATAAAGAATGAAGGGCCAAGTAGATGCTGTGGAGGAACATACAATGGTAGGATGCTGTAAAGAAGAAACAATGGAAAAAGGATGTTGCCAAGAAGGAACAATGAAAGAAGGATGTTGTAAAGAAGAAACGATGGAAGAAGGATGCTGTAAAGAACAATCTCCAGAATGGTTAGAGATCAATAGGCCGGCCCCCAATTTTGCGGCTCAGGCTTTCCAAAACAATGAAGTAAAGCAAGTAAGGCTTGACCATTATCGTGGAAAATGGGTGGTATTAGTCTTTTATCCTGCCGATTTCACCTTTATCTGCCCAACAGAACTGGGAGATTTAGCAGATAATTATGATGAATTCAAGAAATTAGGCGCTGAAGTGTTAAGCATATCCACAGACACCGTTTTCGTCCATAAAGCATGGTGGGATAACTCACCAACCATCAAAAAAATCAAGTTTCCCATGGTCGCTGACCCTACGGGAAGTATCTGCAAGGCTTACGGCACCTATATCCATCATGAAGGACTAAGCTTACGTGGAACATTCATCATCGACCCTGATGGAGTTTTAAAAGCATTTGAAATCCATGACAACAGCATCGGCAGAAGCAGCGCAGAACTTCTAAGAAAGATCAAAGCAGCGAAATTTGTCCGTGAACATGGCGGAGAAGTCTGTCCAGCAAACTGGCAGCCAGGCAAGGAAACATTGAAGCCAGGATTACACTTAGTGGGGAAGATCTAAGATGACATACAAAGAGCAAGATTATTCCCATCTTTTGGGAACACCTGGATTTAGCGACAAGCTCTTACAGACACACTTTAAGCTGTACCTTGGCTATGTCAATAATACGAATAAGCTTGTAGACATCTTAGGAACTATGATCAAAGAAGGGAAGGCAGCTACTCCTGAATTTGCGGAGCTAAAAAGAAGATTTGGCTGGGAATTCAATGGTATGAGACTTCATGAACTCTACTTTGGAAATATGAGTAAGGAGAAAAAAGTTCTTCCAGCAAATTCTCCTTTAGCTAAAAAGATGGCAGAAAGCTTAGGATCTGTTGAAGCGCGGATGAAAGCGTTTACTTCCGTGGGAAGCATGCGAGGTATCGGCTGGGTAGTTATGTATTATGATCCGATAGGTGACAAGCTGTTCAATGTCTGGGTCAATGAGCATGATGTTGGCCATTTAGCAGGAGCTATCCCATTATTGGTTATGGATGTCTTTGAGCATGCCTACATTACTGAATATAATACTGATAAGGCTGCCTACATTACTGCTTTCGTTAATGCTATTGACTGGGATGTTGTGCAGAAGAGATTTGCTGCGGTGAAGAGATAAGCTCTATTTCTTTTTTATTATCTATTGTCTCTTTCTT
>Ga0209542_10003411_pt1 | contig 34027 bp, 33 predicted proteins | sample RifCSPhighO2_01_FD_184028 | JGI IMG/M metagenome (GOLD analysis project Ga0209542, IMG submission 184028) | Soil microbial communities from Rifle, Colorado - Rifle CSP2_plank highO2_0.1 (SPAdes) (version 2) | ecosystem: Environmental > Terrestrial > Deep subsurface > Rock core/Sediment ...
GGGGGTCGGCAAGTCAACTCTACTTCTTAATCTGGTTGGTCAGGTTGGTGGTCTGTATGTTGCCGGTGAGGAGTCACCAGAGCAGGTGAAGCTCAGGGCTGACCGATTAGGTATACGACAAGAGGGCGTTCTGATAGTGTCGGATACTAATATTGAATCAATTATTGAGGCGATTAAAAAACTGCCTGAAAAGCCGCGCGTCGTGGTGGTTGACTCGATTCAAACCGTCACCTCCGATACACTTGACGGGATTGCCGGTTCAGTCGGGCAGATCCGGCAGGCAGCGCAATTACTGATTCAACTTGCCAAACAGGAGAACATTCCGATCTTCATTGTCGGCCACGTGACCAAAGAAGGCACGATTGCCGGGCCAAAAATTCTCGAGCATATGGTGGATGTGGTCTGTTATTTTGAAGGCGAACGCTATTATCAGGGGAGAATCCTGCGCGCGCTTAAAAACCGTTTTGGCCCGACTGATGAGGTGGGAGTATTTGAAATGAACGAAAAAGGGTTAAGTGAAATAGCAAATCCCAGCAAACTGTTTCTTGAAGGTCGAGTAAAAAATGTACCAGGGTCAACGGTGGGGGTGACTTTGGAGGGAACACGTCCATTACTCGTTGAAATTCAATCGTTAATTGTCAGTAGTCAACTTGCGATCCCGCGGCGGGTAGTGAACGGCGTTGACTTTAACCGCTTACAGGTGATTATCGCAATTTTACAAAAACGGTTGAATCTACCGCTCGGAAATTTTGACGTGTTTGTGAATGTCTCAGGCGGACTGAAACTGAAAGAGCCGGCAGTGGATTTACCAATTGCTTTGTCTTTGATTTCAGCATTTAAAAATAAACCACTTCCGGATACCTTAGCCAGCTTTGGTGAGCTTGGATTGCTTGGTGAAATTAGAAGAGTGCAAGGCGAAGAGCAGCGGATAAAAGAGGCAAAGCGGCTGGGATTTACAGCAACTGTTTCAGTTAATGACTTTAAATCTATTAGTGGCGTAGCTAAGGAGATTTTATAAAGAAACAATTTTTATAGGATCTGTTGATCGGAGCCCAAATATTCACACCAATCATCAGTATTTAGGTTAGCGGCAAATTCATTAAGCTCCTCTGTAGATTCAAATGAAATAACGCCACTCATATCGGCCACGTCAAGGAGGTTATCTTTCCATAGTCTAAAGATACGTGTGACAGAATTTTCAGATGATACCTCAAATCCGTACATCTCTACGACCGGAGTATGAGAATCCCAGTGAAACCGGTAAGGTTGTTCCGTACAAACTCTAGTAATCAATTCTTTTGCTTCAAGTGGTGTTTTTCCGCATACGTTTAAGCCTTCTAGGTAAGCTATATCTTTTTGCTCGTTCTGTCCTTCTCTGACAATTGTTGCGAAAGATCCATCACAATCAGTTCCACAATCTGCAATACGGTAATTGTAACCTGTTTCTATAATTTCGGTTTGTTCATGTAAAGCTAGTGGCCCGGCTGCGTTTATATCACGTAATAATCGTGCTTGTCTTTTGACATCTCGCGGTTCCAGAGGAGGATACCCATGTCTTGCAAGTACCCGTTCAACTTTAGTTATTCCTGCCATAAAAAAACCTTCCAATTCTAGGAAGGTTTTGAGTGAAAAGTCGATGCGCCTCTATTTCACACAAAACCGTCCTCCCAGACTCGGAAGGGATTGAGATTATTAATATGTTGCTGTAATAGGCTATTCATTAGACTACAGTATTGTAGGGGATCAGAATAGGGCTTGTCAATGCCGTGCCTCATCAAAGCTGTTTACCCTGCCTTTTCAAGGACGTAGACTGAGAGGTGGTGTAATTAAATAAATGGTTAACGAGCTTCTAAAATATAGTAACCGACACTATGGAGAACGCTTTGACCAAGTTCGTGACGGGCCATTGCCCGAATACTGTCTCGCTCGTCTTCATCACATGCGATTAATGGTTTATCTATAGCAAGTTTCTTTATAGCTACGGAAACTGATTTACTTACTCTTTCTTGGGCAAGTGCAATAGGAATTTCTACATAATTTCCATCCTCATTGAGTTCTAGGTAACGCCCTTTATCATCTTCGGTGGAAAGTGAATAGGGCATGATAAGGGGATCATGTTGGATTGGTTCTGTTTTAAACCGTTTAATAATTTCCCACCGATATCCTGGTTCATAATTTCCAACCGCCCGAATTATGAATTCTCGTGCATATCGTTTTACCCGGTGATTTAATGCGATGATTACTTGAGTTCCTGGTGCAACTGTCGGTCGCAAATATGCCAATGCTGCAGCATTGAGAGTAAATCCATAATCATCAATAGTTAACTCGTCTACCACCTTTGTTTCTGCGAATGGTTTCAAGAGCGGGTTTATTTCATATAAATCTGAAATAGTTGCTCCTTGTTCTCCGAGGACTTGATGGTGTAAAGCAACTTGAGGAAGACAAATAATAACCAGTCCGTAAAATAATTCATTATTGTTTTCTAATTGTTTTAAATACGAGATAGCATCTTGATTGTGTATTGCCCAAGGAACATTTCGAAAACTTGGTTCTTTATTCAGGTTATTTACACCAAGTGCGATTTTTTTTGGATCAATTTCTACTCCCACATACTCAGCGGGTTTAATTCCAGCGCGTGACAGTTCAAGCCAGTTTCTATTATCTCCTGGCCCTAACTCTAAAACACTTCCTTTGCTTTTTGTTCGAAATCGTGGTGGATTTAGCAACTTTTTATGTTCTGGTGTTCGAATCACAAGTGTAGCTCGCAGACCCACACTCCATAAGTCGCCAAGTGGAAAATCGGGGGTTTGTAAAAATCCGGGAGGTAATTCTGTAACTTTTAGTGGTACGGTTTCATAATCAATTCCGGAATACAGTTCAGGAAGTAAATATACAGGATGTCCGTACCGCAACTGTTCTGCTGCCACCATAAATTGTCGGTATTATACTAAAATTTGCGACTAAAATGGGAATGAGTTTTGGTAGCTTACATATAATTCTTCCCCGGATTGGTGATCATCAGGTTGTGCGGGTGGGATTCGATGAGGGAAGCTTGGGTGATTTTGATAAATTTGGCTTTTTGCTGCAATTCGCTAACTGTTTTTGCGCCTAAATAACCCATACCGGCACGCACGCCGCCGATGAGTTGATGAATGTGATCAGCAAGCGGGCCTTTGTGTGCAACCAGGCCTTCAACGCCTTCCGGCACCAGTTCTTTGGTCTTACCTTTTTCCCACTGTTGACCGTAGCGTGCCGCTGATCCATGTTTCATGGCCGCAACCGATCCCATGCCGCGATAGGTTTTGAACAATTTATCGCCCATTTGTACCACCTCGCCCGGCGCTTCATCAGTGCCAGCGAGTAGTGAACCAAGCATAACGGTACTGGCGCCGGCGGCAAGTGCTTTAGTAATATCGCCGCTCATACGAATGCCGCCGTCGGCAACAATATGTTTTTTAAATTCTTTAGCAGCGCGGACGCCTTCCACGACCGCAGTCAGTTGCGGCACGCCCATGCCAGACATGACGCGGGTGGTGCAAATACTGCCCGGGCCCATACCGATTTTGACCGCGTCTGCTCCAGCTGCAAACAAGGCTTTAGCGCCTTCATAGGTGGCGACATTACCCGACAAAAGTTCGAGGTGGGGATATTTTTGTTTAATCGTTTGGGTTGCCTCGATCACGTGTTTAGTATGTCCATGCGCGCTATCAATACACAGGATTTTTATGCCGGTTTTAACGAGCGCCTCTGTGCGTTCAGTGAAATCACTACCCACGCCCACGGCGGCAGCCACAGTTATTTTCGCCTTCAATACCCGTTCCACCTGGCGCGCCTGATCGAAAATTGTCAGATTGCGATGAATAATGCCCAGACCGCCGAGATTACCCAGGGCAATTGCCATATCCGCTTCACACACTGTATCCATGGGAGAAGCGACAATGGGAATTGCGACTTTGAGTTTGTTGGTCAGCTGCGAACTGACATCCGTGTGGGATGGCGTCACCTCAGAATAGTTTGGTAAAAGTAAAACGTCGTCATACGTCAGGTATTCAGGAATATCAGTTAAGAAATTAGCGTGCGGCATAGATGCTCCTTATATTACTATTGCAAACAATGACGTTATTTTACACAACTTGTTTCTATTTACCAAGCTCTTTTCTTCGCATGAGCCGATTTAAAAGCAGTGTCAGTTCAAAGAGGATTATGAGTGGTAAGGATAGCAGAATATCAGCCAGAATTGAATCAGGCGGCAAGAGAATAGCGAAGATAAAGGAGCCCAAATAAATCCACGGTCGTTTACTTGCGAGCTGCTGCTGTTTAAGAATGCCGATCCGCATCAGGAGCAAGAGAACTATGGGAAACTGAAAGCCAAGTCCCATGAGGGCCGAAGTTACCAGGACGGTGGTTAAAAGGCCACTGATGTCGAGGATATTGCCGATGCCGAGTGATACTGACCGGTCAAGGAAAATCTGGATTTGCCACTTCATGATAATTGCCCCGAACATAAATCCGATTAAAAACAGGATGATCGAAAATGGCAAATACCGGACGACCATTTGGTATTCTTTTTTCCGGAGCGCCGGTTTTAAAAACCACAAAACCTGGACAATAATAAGTGGCAAAGTCACTATCAGTCCGGTCGCCACCCCGCAGCTAATGGCTAAATTGATGAATTGGAAGGGGGAAGTGAAAACGATGTTAACTCCTTCGAGTGAAAGCAAATTGACTAAAAATTTAATTATTTTTTCATAAAAAACAAAACCGCCCGTGGTCGCAACTGCAAAAGCGAAAAGGGTAATCAGTAATCTTTTTCTAGTTTCTTTGAGGAAAGGGGAAAATTTGGTTATGATTGCAGTAAGTTCAGAGGACTCGAAAGGTTTGATATATTCCACCACAAAAACGTTTTAGCAAATCTTATTTTGCTTCTTTAGTATCCGTGTCTTTTGCTGCTTTTTTGAATTCTTTGACTGCATCAGCCAAACCCTTAAAAAATTCCGGGATTTTCTTGCCCCCAAAAAGGAAAACGACTATAAAGGCAACGATTACGAGTTCAGTGGTTCCAATTGAGCGAAACATAGTGTATTACGACACCCCCTTTTTATTTTTATGAGGTTGGTCATCTTCGATAGCGTCAGTAAAACTGTTTTTAATTTTATTGATTTCTCGCAAGGTTTCTCCGCCAGTTCTGCCCAGCCGAGCGACTGCTTTACTGCCAAAAACTACTACCAGGATTAATGCGATAATAAGTAATTCGGTGGGACTAATGTTTTTAATGACATTAGGAATGTTAAACATAATTTGACTATACCCCCCCAATAAAAAAAAGACAAGAGTCAAAAATTATTAATCATGATAGTTTGCTCATTGCAGCTGCCAACCAGTACGACCCGTTCCAGTATTCTAAGTTATTTGTTTCAGAATTAAATCCAATAGTACCCATTTTTGGTTTTTTTGGTCGGCCAGAAGTGTTCCAGGCACCAATTGTCGGCAAGCCCATCATCAGTGATAAACCCTGACCGACATCCATGAGTAATGTTTGGTTTTGAGGCATGGTGTTTCAGCTCATTATATAGCATATATTCCTTCGCGGTAAAATAACTACTCGATTTTTTCCATCGGTAATTTGAGCCACAGGGATCCATTCCAAAACTCCAGATTATCCGTTTCCATATTAAATCCGAGTGTGCCGACTTTTGGATTTTTCGGCCGGCCGGAAGTATTCCAGGAAGGAATTCTGCGTTGGCCGAAAGCCATTGATGCGCTCTTGCCGGAGATTTTGTGATGCATAATGAGCGAATTTCTGTAAAAAATAGATTGTTCCTGGGGAATGGGTTTGAAAACCGGGGCTGCCGCTGCCGGAGATGGAGAAGGAGATGGCGAGGGGCTGCGGCTGGCAGAGAAAATTGCTGTAGAAGGAGAAGGTGATGCGGAAGGACCACTTGGAGCTACAGAGGGTGATGACGAAGGCGATATTGAGGTTGATACAGAAGATACTTCAGACGGCGAAGGACTGGCTGATTCTGAGCTAGAGGGAGAAAGGGATGCAGAGGGTGAAGGAGATAAGCTTGCCGAAGGGCTAATACTTTCTGACAAAGAGACTGATGCGCTCGCGCTTGCTGACGGGCTCAATGAGGCACTTGGGGAAACAGAAGCCGATGGGGAAACGGATGCACTTAGACTGGCAGACGGACTCTCCGACGCACTTACCGATGGGCTGAGAGAAGCGCTTGGGGAAACGGAGGCACTGACTGACGGGCTGAGAGAAGCGCTCGGTGAAACAGAAAGACTGATACTGGGGCTGACTGATGCACTGGCTGACGGACTAACAGAGGGACTAACTGATGCACTCGGTGAAACACTTGGACTCAGTGAAGGACTCACCGATAGACTGACACTCGGACTCTCCGAAGGTGAAACAGATGCACTGACTGAGGGGCTAACCGATGCACTGGGTGAAAGAGACGGACTAACCGACGCACTCACTGACGGACTCACCGATGGGCTGAGTGAAGCACTCGGTGAAATGGAGGCACTGACTGATGGACTGACTGATGCACTCGGTGAAACAGAGGGACTGACACTGGGACTCACTGATGCGCTGACCGATGGGCTAACTGAGGGGCTAACCGATGCACTCGGTGAAATGGACGCACTCACTGATGGGCTGACTGACGCACTCACTGAGGCGCTCACTGATGCACTTTGAGAAATAGACGCACTTGGTGAAACTGATGCCGACACGCTGGCGCTCACTGATGCGCTTACTGATCTACTAGCGCTTGCACTTTCACTGGCACTTACTGATACACTTACGCTGGCTGATGGAGAAACAGAAGCAGAAACACTGGAGCTGACTGATGCAGATGGTGAAATGGATGCCGATTCACTGGCGCTCACTGATGGACTTTCAGAAATAGAGGCGGAAGGACTTATTGATGCAGATTCAGATGCCGATACACTAGCGCTTGGTGAAACTGACGGACTCACTGACGGACTCACTGACGGACTTTCACTGGGACTCAACGATGGACTGACACTCGGACTCTCCGAAGGAGAAACTGACGCGCTCACCGACGGACTCACTGAAGCGCTAGGAGAAACGCTTGCAGATCCGGCCTGAGATGGTGAAACTGATGCGCTTGGTGACTCACTAGCGCTTGGAGACACTGACGCGCTTTCACTGGCTGATTGGCTAACTGAGGGACTGATAGAAGCAGACGGCGAAATACTGGCAGATGGTGACACACTTGGAGATTCACTGGCAGACGGGCTTACAGAAGCTGACGGACTTACTGATTCGCTCACACTTGCCGACGGACTTACCGATGCCGATACGGAAGCCGAAGGTGAAACAGAAGCGCTAGGAGAAACGCTTGCAGATCCGGCCTGAGACGGTGAAACTGAAGCGCTTGGTGAAACAGATGCAGAAGGGGACACCGAAGCCGAAGGTGTAATTAGATCAGTTCCGGTGAATAGGATATTTGGGTAGTCCTGATCCCAATACGCAATATCTACATAGTTAATATTTGTAAAGTGATACTGTGCCCAGCGGGTGTTTATTGAAGAGTCATATTGTCCTGATACAAATAAAGTTTGATCTCCCCATGCAGCACCTCCTCCGGCTCCTTCAACATAATAAATATTTCCATTTGTGCCGCTTGGACCATGTTCCCAGAGACGTATTCCCCCTGATCCATTCGGGCCAATGGTGGCATTGTGGGTAATAATTGAAGTTGGGTTATTTGCAGTCCAGCTGGTACCTCCATTGTCGCTGTATTTATACAAAAGAGGTTGGTAATCGGCGGTTTTGCCTCCGCTGTAGCCCATGTGATAGCGGTTATCGGAATCGATGAGCAAAGTCACACATTCGTCAATTCCGGTTTCAACTGAAGTGTCGACAGAGACGGAGCTGTTCCAGGTTCCATTCGTTTCTCGTGTGCGAACATATACTGTACCATCGGCTGTACCGTTAAAGGTTCCCTTGACCCAGGTTGTAACCACACGGGCATTGACATCGAAAGCAATTCCCGGGTGCCAGGCTTTCTGATTTCCGGTATAGGTAACGTCACTGTCAACCTGTACTGCCGCGGCCCAGGAACCTGAGACGTTATTTGTGTAGTAAATGCGCCTATCGGTCAGAGTACCCGATCCGACTGTAGTCAAAAAGACAACGTGTGCTTTACCATCTGCATCAATAGCAATCGCTGTGTTTTCATCTCCCTGGCCGATGTCGTCGTAATCCAGGTTTGACAAGATAGTAGTGACCGATCCCCAGGTATCTGTACTTGTACTAAAAACTGCATAACGTAAGTAATGCGTGTTACTTATTGAATCGCGCGCGCTCCAGGCAATGTGGATGTTATCGCTCGCATCAACTGCCGCCGCACAACCGACGACTGCAGCCGGCTCATTCGCGCTATCCTTTCTGGTAAAGCTACTGGGAATGCCGGTTTGGTCGGCTTTGTGGACTCTTATTGTTTGGTCAAGGCCATTTGTGGTGAAGTCAGGATACGATTCACAGTTGGGGGCAATAGTGTAGAGAACGTTACCGGAGGTTCGAACAATTTGATGCATCGACCCGTCGACGTATCCGCCATCAGGATGCTGTACGTTGTGCGGATCACCTGCGGCCGAAGGGGAAGCAGACGCCGAAGGTGAGCTAGATGCAGAAGGGGACACGGATCTGCTTACAGAAGTAGACGGACTGACTGATGCGGAAGGTGAAACAGATGCTGAACCAGAAGCGCTTGGTGAGAGAGACATGCTAACGGAAGCTGATGGGCTAACGCTTGCCGATGGCGAGACTGATGGGCTTACCGACGCTGATGGAGATACCGATTCACTCGGTGAAACAGATGCCGATACACTTGCTGATGGTGAAACAGAAGCAGACGGACTGACCGACAGGCTTTCAGAAGAACTAGGACTAACAGAAGCCGACGGAGATACGCTTGGGCTTTCACTAGCAGATGGGCTGACACTGGCTGACGGACTCACCGATGCCGATACGGAAGCCGATGGAGATTCAGACGCACTCGGTGAAACACTGGCGCTTACCGATGCGCTTGGGGAAACAGATGCAGAAGGGCTTACCGATTCAGAAACAGAAGCGCTCGGTGAAACACTGGCGCTGGGTGAAACAGAAGGACTTATTGATTCACTTGGACTTACCGATGCGCTTGGGGAAACCGACGGCGAAACACTTGCCGATGGAGATTCAGATGCACTAGGACTCACCGACGCAGAAACCGATGCGCTGGGAGAGACACTTGCACTTGGTGAGACCGATTCTGATACTGATGCACTTGGTGACACAGAAGCTGATGGAGAGACTGAAGCAGATGGGCTAACACTTTCTGAAATAGATGCGCTGGGAGAAACAGATGCAGAAGGTGATACAGAAGGAGACTCACTCGCACTTGGAGAAATACTGGCTGAGGGTGAAACAGACGCACTGACACTGGCAGAGGGACTGACCGAAGCAGAAGGAGAAACTGATGGGCTAACCGATGCACTCGGTGAAACGGATGCAGATTCTGAAGCGCTTGGGGAAACGCTTGCACTCACAGAAGCACTGGGTGACACACTGGCACTCGGTGATTCAGATGCACTAACGGAAGCACTTGGACTTACAGACTGTGACACAGAAGCGCTTTCAGACGCACTCGGTGAAACACTTGCGCTTGGTGAAACTGATGCTGAAACTGATGCACTAGGTGATACAGAAGCTGAAGGTGAAACAGATTCTGACACTGAAGCAGACGGGCTTACACTTGCTGAGGGAGAAACAGAGGCGCTTACTGATGCACTTGGTGAAACACTGGCAGATGGTGACACACTTGCCGATTCGCTTGCTGATGGTGACACCGATGCAGAGGGACTAACACTAGCTGATTCAGAAGCGCTCGGCGAGACTGATGCGCTGGGGGATACTGATGCAGATACACTCGCCGACGGACTCACACTTGCCGATGGGCTCTCAGATGCCGATACGGAAGCCGATGGGGAAACCGATGCACTCGGTGAAACACTGGCGCTTACTGATGCACTGGGAGAAACAGATGCAGAAGGAGATACACTAGCACTCTCAGAGGAACTAGGGGAAACCGATGCACTTGGACTTACAGAGGCGGAAACCGACGCGCTGGGTGAGACTGATTCAGACGGGCTAACACTTGCACTTTCTGATGCAGAAGGTGAGACGGAAGCCGATGGGGAAACAGATTCTGACACGGAAGCAGACGGGCTTACACTGGCTGAGGGAGATACGGAAGCACTCTCAGAAGAGCTTGGAGAGACAGATGCACTAGGACTCACCGATGCAGATACACTGGCAGATGGACTTACAGAAGCTGAAGGACTTACTGATTCGCTCACACTCGCCGACGGACTCACACTAGCCGATGGGCTCTCCGATGCCGATACGGAAGCCGATGGAGATTCAGATGCACTCGGTGAAACACTGGCGCTTACTGATGCACTTGGTGAAACACTGGCACTTGGTGAGACTGATGCAGATACTGATGCACTGGGTGATACCGATGCCGATGGGGAAACGCTCGCTGACACTGATGCGCTGGGTGAGACAGAAGCACTCACACTTGCTGACGGTGACACCGAAGCAGACGGAGATACCGAGGCGCTTACTGATGCACTTGGTGAAACACTGGCTGATGGACTTACGCTTGCTGATTCACTTGCACTTGGGGATATCGAAGCCGATGGGCTGACTGAGGCTGATATTGATGCCGAAGGCGAGACTGATGCACTCGGTGATACCGATGCGCTCACACTTGCCGACGGACTTACCGAGGCAGATGGGGAGACGCTTGCAGATACTGACGCACTCGGTGAAATAGAAGCCGATGGGCTAACTGATGCCGAAACAGATGCTGACGGTGACACCGAAGCAGACGGAGATACCGAGGCACTTACAGATGCGCTGGGGGAAATTGATGCTGACGGGCTAACTGATGCGCTCACACTTGCCGACGGACTTACCGATGCACTTGGGCTCACTGACGCACTCGGAGAAACCGAAGCAGAAACACTTGAAGAAGGACTAATACTAGCCGACGGACTGATAGAAGCACTACTGGTCTCTGCCTTAACTATAAACGAAAACATTCCGGCTTTAAAAAATGTACCGCCAGCGGTATAAATATCAGTTACAGCTACAGATGTTGAAGTAGAATTTTCTCTTCTGATGAGAGAGATGGTTGCCCCCCCTTGGAGCCCGTTGTCATATATTTGGTTCCAACCTGCGGTAAGTGTTGGACTGGCTGGTTTATTATCGGAATCATAGAACCATGCGCTTAAAGTTACGTCCTCAGTAGTTGGAGTAGCAGCAAGAGTCTGGGTTTCTGCTCCATCTGCGATATCAGTGGTATTAGAGGTGACAAAACCGGTAATTGGATTTATCTGGTCGTAACCGGTGTATGCTACTACGTATATGGTGTAGCTATGAATGTTTTGGTTGGTGTCATCATCAACCGTTATGGTCATTGAAGAAGGGGAGCTGCCAACCGGAGCCGTGAATACGTTTAGCCTGGTGGACCAGGCTGCCTCTCCTCTTGCCTGTCCTTGCAAGGTATAGCCCAAACTACCGCCGGAAATAGTCGGTTCTCCTAAGTCTCCGGATGTGTTATTGCCCATCATGGAGACAAACACGATGAGGAGCGAGTTTGCCGGTGGAGTGAATGATCCGGTTGCGAAGCTGCCGGTTCCATAAGTGCCACCTGAGATCGAACCGCCGATTTCAGTTCTTTCTAGTGCCGGCGCTACAGAAGGGGAGACTGAGGCAGACGGTGACACGCTCGGTGACACAGATGCGCTTGGTGACACTGACGCTGACACAGATGCAGAAGGTGATAAAGATGCAGATGGGCTAACTGAAGCTGAACCGGGAGCTGCGGTATTTAGTTCCAAAATAAGGCTACCGAAAGCTGTAGCCGACGTGCCTCCCCAGGTAATAGTGGTCCCTGTAAAGCCGCTGTTGCGGAATGCATATTCACCACCCGCAGTTGGGTTAGCGAATCCCAAATCTCCGGTAGTGCCGTCTTCTGTCCAACCTGTAGGAGGTGTCAGCCCGGCAGGACTTGAGAGATTGCCGATTACTCCCAGGGTCGGGTTGCCTGTTAATGCTGCCACACCGAAGGCGGGAGCCGGTGTGCCACCAGCTGCCTGATTGCTTTGTATGCCGGATTGGCGAACTGCAGCTGTCCCTGTTCTGGTCATTCCCGCAACAGCATTAACAAAAATAACCGTTCCAGAAGCCGCATCTCCTGCATCATCAGTGGCAACCGTTTGTGAAGTTGCCGACGAGACTAAAGCATCGGCAACAAAAGCATAAATACGATGTTGGCCGGTGCTGCCGAAAGTGGCAGTTGCTACCTGTGTAAAAGTTAACCCGGCAGAGTTTGAAAGTGTAAACGTCGCGTCTGCCGTGGCTGTCGCAACCACAAAAGCTACCAGGAGGTCATTTAATGCAGGAGTAAAAGCTCCGCTTGTGTTTGGAGTAGCTCCAGTATCTGCTGTGCCTATTTCGTGTGTACAGGTGGCCATAGCTTATTAGATTTGTGACTTATTTGAACTTGTACTAGGGACTATGGTGGCAGCCACAGTCTTTCTTATTATGTTAATCTTAAAAAGATTAACTATATATAATAGCGACAATAAATGATGGATATTTTTGGGTATTCCAGGTGCACCTTTATTGTAATCGAAGCTATACTCAAAAGCATTTGCACAACTCTCAAACTATGTCTTTTGTTTTTCCCCAGCCGGGGATTTCGTCATCTGTCTCTATCCAGTTAATCAGCAGTTGCTGGTTTCTGAAGTCCTCCTTTTTCCATCTCTGGCCGGTGACATTTGCAGCGTGGCGGATATCAATATTTGGATATTCGGATTTCCAGGCGCCCAGTTTAAACATCTGTTTCCATTTAATTCTGTTATGGGTCATCGGTTCAAAGCCCATGGTTCGGGTAAACCCTTCTTTTTCAACCAGTTCAAACCGTTCCTTAAAGTGTATATATAAACTTTCCCGGAAGCCGCAAAGACCCGATAACTGGTTTACGTCATAATGCAAGGCGTGTCCGTCAGTAACCCGCAAAAACCAGACATTCTGGTTGTAGTAAAAAGTATTTTTATCAAGAGGGGTAAAGCTGAAGTGAGACGGGTGGTACAGGACGTCGTGTTCACAGAAGAAGATGATTTCTGATTTACTATGTTCGAGGGTGGACATAATTTGTTTAAACATAGCCGGATAACCTTTGCGTAAGGAAGGAAAGTGGATATTCTTGATGCCGAAGTTCATGCGCTTGAGTGAGGCGCTGACAATGGGAATGTGTTGCGTGTCACTGATAATTTGCAGCTGGTTTCGTACCGGCTCGGCAATGTTCGGATCCAGTTGGCTGTCAGTATAGTAAATGATGCCTTTGGTTGGTTCATCTGATTTCATCCGGGGTGAGAAGCTACCGGATTTTTCCGGTTGCAGGTCGCTTCGGGACCAGATGGTATAGAGTTTCGTTTCTGAATCATTTGAAAAGTCGTCATTGAGGGGAGGCGCACTTTCTCCCGGTTTTACACCCGTTTTACCTGAAAATCTAAAAGTATTTGCTTTCAGTTTTGCCAGATCTTCCTCAGTCCAGCCCCTGACCGGCCAGAACCGTTCTACGAGCCATGAAAGCGGACGGATTTGTTTAGGCCAGTTATTGTTAAAAAACAAATCCCGCGCAAAGCCTTTAGCATGTGCCTGTTGTTTACCAGACATCGGGTAGGGGAAGCTAAAGTCTCCGCCCTGAGTCCGAAACATATGGGCATACCAGGTTTTCTGGTTACAGACGACCCTGCCGCCAGACAGCCAGGTTTTGACCGCGACTTCAATGCCTTGAGAACCCCAGCTGCCAAAATTTTCATCGCAGACTTGTAATTCAAAATATTTTTCACGGGTCAGCATCCAGCACGATCCCTGCAGCGACATAGTTTCGGTAATCTCGCCGTGCCCTTCCGGCCGTTTGGAATATTCACCAAAGTATTGGAAGTGGGGGGTGGAGTCGAAACAGTAAGATCTGCTTTTCGGACTTTCTTTGGCGATCCAGACCACATCCCGTTTTGTTTCCTTGCCACACTCTTTGCAGGGACCACTCGGACCCTGATATCTGCGGTGTCCCTGCGCACACACCCAGTCAAAGGCATGGAGGTTTCTCATCAGCGGCACCATGGTCCAGTCATCATGCATTTCAGCCATCATTTTGACATCGAATCCCTGATCGAACGCGCAATGTGCATCGCACTTCATCACGTATTTGGCCTTGGATAATTTAGCCGCCTCGTTGGTAGCTGCCCGTTGACCAATTGGTTGTGAATGATAGATGAGGGTGGCCCGGGGATCAGCTTTCAGCAGGGGATCGGGTTTGTAGCCGTCACAGACCACAATGACTTCGGTCTTGCCAGTACTATGGGCCAATATATCCTCTATAGTCCGGCCGAGAAAGATTTCATTGCGGGCAGGGATCAAAATGCTCAGATCGTAGGTATCAGACATACGCTTAGGTAATGACAAACTCGTCAACTATTTGTTTGACTGTCAGTCGGCGGCCCGGAATGTTCATTTCGCATGACCACCGGGGAATTAAATTGATCCAATGTAAAAATTCATCGGCGTCAATGATGTAACGAAAAGTGTTTTGAATTTCCAGCGGCAACTTTTGTTGATGGCGTAAACGCAGGAAATTAATGAGCGTATGTGGGTTTGTCCCCCAGGTAATATTGCCCATTCGAATTATGGTGTAGCGTTTAAAATTTGTTTTGATGAGGTCTTCCATATGTATCTTGTGTTTGGCATAACGGCTATGTGGTTTATAAAAGCAGGCCAGTGAGCTAAAGTAGACCAGGTGTTTATTTTTGTTTTGTTGCATGAGTAAACTCACTTCCCGTTTGTATTCGGATTCCCGGGTTTCACTACTATTGCTTACTCCGGAGGCAAAGAACACTAAGTCCTTTCTGTCCGGCAGTACGCTCGCTATGTCTCCGTGTCCGATTATCATAAGATTTCTAACGGTAGTATAACTCCTTCCAGTTTTTCGGCCAGGAGGGCATGCCCGGAAATTTTTCATCCACTAACCAGTCAATATTATGTACCCGCTCCTTCCAGCAATTATTCATCCAATAGCCTGCAGACCAGTTGGTGCCGTCAGTCATTTCCTGGTTCCATTGCCGGCTCACCTGGTACATGCGTCCATGTTGTTTACTTTTGTGCAAATGCGCGTACCAGGTTTTTTTGTTGACCTTTACGGCTCCGCCTCCAAGCCAGGTTTTGTTACTAATTTCCTGAGCTTCCTGCGCAAATGTTCCGTAACCTTCCTCACTTAAGCCGTGCAGGAAGTTGTCAAAATGATTTTTAGTCATGAAATAGCATGACCCCTGCATACTGGGCGTATCGTCAATTGCAAACTTTGGGTCTGTTCGTTCCCGCTGCCGTTCCCACCATTCAACTCCCTTCATACCGTTACCTTTATCAGGATAGGTAAGATACATGTAATCCCGATATGGTCTTTTTTCATTTATCTTCCAGTTTTCGGCATCAAGTGAGTAGCGGCGGGGGATTTGCACCCAATTGTCCGCGCCATGATTTTCAATTAAGACTTTGTCAAAGCCCTGAGCAAACAGGCAATGGTCATCAGTTTTCATGAGATATTTTCCTTTCGCCAGTGACACCGCAGCATTTATTCCCCATCGCATGCCGCGCGGAGAACCGGGATGAATATAGGTAACTCTTTTATCATCAAGGAGTGGCTCAGGCCAACTTTCATCAACATTAACAACTACCTCTACATTTGTAACAGCTTTTTCAAAAATATCCTGTATCGTTTTTATTGTAAAAGGAGAGTTTCTATTCGGTATGACTACAGTCAGGTCTACTGCCATTTCGCAGATTATAAGCTACAGTTGACTACTTAACAAATACCGGAGTTCGTGAAGCAATCTCAGGAGAAGTAATAATCATGACCAGTAAGTCTTCCATAATTTATTAATCCCGCCAAAAGGTTTTAAGTTATAGGTAATGTCTTCTGGTTTATGTAATCTGTAGCGTCCCATAACGTGACGACCTCCCATAGAATTTTTAGAAAGAAATTCCACTGTAGGTTCTTTAGATTCAAATAAAACATGCCTGTTCTGCATTCCAAATAACTGGTCGTGAATTCCCGGTTCACCCCAAAAAAGATAGCTTTTCTTTTTACCCGGTGGTGTAATTAACGGATCGGTAGGGTATAACGAATACCTGGTAGACAGGTTTTGCAATAAAGTTTCAGTTTCTGTGATACAACCCCACATGCCCAACGGCTGGTTTCTGTCTTCCCACCTCCAATAATAGGATGCAGCTGCATACCACATATTGGTTTCGTATGCGAAAACACCCCCGGGCGGCCGGTACATAAAATGTTCTAAAGAGTAAAGCATGTCGTCCTCAGCGCAGGCGACATATTTCGTTTTAATCTCGCCAGCACCAATAAGTATTTGTTTATATTCGTTATATTTTGATCTGCCGATTTCACCGACGCAAATATTCTGACTAAGTTTAATGGGTTTCTGAGAAACGCTCAATATCGGAAACTTATCTCCAATAACTTTAAGCAGATTGTTCCTGATTCTTTGCCCGGTACTTTCCGGAATCGTATTAGCGGTATAATAGAGAATAGTTAAATCACTCATATATTTCCCAATCGGGCTGTAATTAATAAGTGCCAACCAAAATGTGTTTCCAGCCACCTGAAAATTTCTTTTGGGAGAAAGCGAAAATACCAGACTATTTTATATTGGTATTGAATGTACTCGGGAATACTATAAGGAAAAATGTGATCAATCCGCATATCTTCAATGATAAAATCTTTGAGTAACTTTCTGGCTTGAGATTTCGAATAAACATAAGTTACCGGTGAACCAAAAGCAGCTTCCGAATGGTCAGCAATCAGTGTATCCAGTTTCCAAAAGGCACCCTTTCCAAACTTTATAAGTATCCATAAAACTTTCCAGGCAAAGCGGTGATAAATCATCAATTTGATAACTGTATTTTCATCGGCATACTTTTTAATTTCAGCCACGATTTTTTCAGGATTGGCGCTGTGATGAATGACACCAAATGAATAAATTAAATCATAAGGTTGAACGGGTACGACTTTTGACAATTCTTCCGCATCAGCCAGGTAGAATTTAATTCTTTTTTCAAGGTTGTAAATTTTTGCGCGTTTTTTTGCAAGAGCCAGAGATTTCCGGGAAAGCTCAATTGCGGTAACTGTGGCACCGGCCCGGGCAAAGTTAATTGTGTCAGTTCCAATACCGCAGCCGATTTCCAACACTTGCTTGCCTTTCCATCTTTGAAACTCAGCAAATTCGGGTATATGGGGTTCAACAAAATACCTCCGTTTTTCAACTTCATCGAAATATTTCCGGGTACCGACTGCTAATGGGGAATGACGAATGTTGCACGGCCTTTTATCCCAAAAATCCTGAATTTTTTTCGGAACATTTTTAAAAGCCATACTGCACTCATTATTTATAAAAATCTAAAATATCACAAAAATTACTGAGCACTGAAGTGTAGGGTATTTTCCGTTTATGGTGGTATTGGTATTTAAATAAGGGAAAAGATTCTTTGATGAATCCGTATTCTGAATCACGCTCGGCATCAGTATCGTGTAATACAACAAAATCTGCAATAGTAGCCAGTCTTTTAATTTCAACTTTTCTTCTTTCAGCTGGTCCATGATCAACAAACGCAACTCCCCAATGTTCGACTTCAATTGGGATTGTATCCCAGTCTTCAATAAATTTTATCTCATGATTACCATATCCAAAGGCTCTGAATAACCGATAATAACTCCAGTTGTTTTCGTACGTAACCAGACGTCTTTTTGTTTCCAGGCATAACCAATGCATAACTGGTGTACTAAATGGTCCTGATCCTAATTCTAAAACAGGGCCTTCTGAAACTTCGAGTACTTTTATTAAGACCGGAAGATGACTGCCATAGCCAGGACTAAATTTCATATTTTTTACCGATAGAGATAACTTTTATCCCATTTCTTTTCTTGATATATCTAAAAGGATCAATAACAACGCTCCCCTTAGGGAAAACTAGGTCCGTGTACTGAGTATGCTGGGTTGCTAAAATGTAGACTGCAACCGGCAATTCTTTTGGCTGGTCAAATTCGTAATGTTTAAAGATTACGCCCTTTTGTTTGAGGATATTTGCGAGCAGTATGGCTGCGCTTCCGGTTTGGATATCGATCTCCGGTTTATAAGATTTCCCCAATATAATACCGGGAAGTTTGGCAGTTTCCATTTCTGTTTTAAAAATGTCTGCCAGCCATTCCATGTGCTTTTCCCGAGCGGTTATCAGGGCGTCAAAAAAATTAAAGCTTAAATTTGCTTTTTTAGCCAGAAAACTTAAGGCAATGTTGTCGCGGGGATGGCAACTTCCCCCATCAGCAACACCCGATTTTAAGTACATCGGGCTGATGAGCCGGTAAGTGGCTTTAGTAAGCGCGCTATGAATATCGTCAACATTCATGCCCAATTTATGGGCGAACTCTCCGTACATATTTCCTAATACTGTTTTGGCAGTGATAAACGTGTTATAGAAAACCTTAATTCCTTCAGCCGTGGTTATATCAGTCACAAAGGAGCGGTTGCGGCCGTGAAGTTTGGTATAGAAGTGTTTGAGTAGAGCTACATCCTCTCCGCCAATTAAAACAAACTCAGGATCCAGATAATCTTCTACCACCCGGCCCAGGGCGATAAAAAACGGGTTATAGAGGTAGTTAATTTTATGATTTAAGAGCGGCTTAATTATATTTTTATAAGTTCCGGGCAGGCAGGTGGAAATTACCACCAGGTTGGTTTTTTTGTCTACCGCAACAATATCCTTTACGACCTTGACTAGATATGAATAATCAAAATCCGCTCTTTGGCGGGGAAGCGGTTTATTGCCCTCATATTCAGGTTTGTGTGGTGTTTGTACGGCACAAAAGACCAGGTCACTTTTTTCAACGACTTCTTGAATCGATTTTGCTAAAGGAAGTGTGGTATCAACCTTTTTGGTATCATACCCCAAAACATGAAAACCGCGTTTGGCAATTGCCTCAGCAATAGGGAGACCCAGCTTTCCCAGACCAATGAATCCAACGGTTTTTATTCTTTCCGAAAGCGCGCAAGATTCAGTAGACAGGTTGTAGGCAACAATCTTAGAAATCTCCAACCGTAACTGTTGTCTGAAAGGCGTTCGGCGGTGGTCATAGGTGCGTTTCATATACCCCCGATCTTTTTGCACTTCTGCAAATGTTGTATCTACTAAAGGGTTTTCTCCGCCATATTTCCTATGTTTTGGTTTGATGCCATTGAGGTCGTAGGAGATATGTGCGCCAATTGCCACCATCCGCACCCAGTCGTCACAGACGGGGTACATGGTGTAGTAACCAAGCAGGTTGATAAATTTCCGGCTGACGATGGGGAAAAGGTTGAGAATTATTTCTCCCTGGCCCCAGATATTAAGAACCACCGGCTGGTTGGCAGGTTCAAATTCTCTGACAAAGTCTGTAAATACGGAAAACCAGTCAGGGTTCTCCATATAGGCATCATCATTAAATTGGAAAATCCAGTCATATTTAGCTTTTGTGCAAAGAAAATTTAGCATTTCGTACGTCTTGTGGTAGCCAACCCGTTTTTGGATAAACAATCTGACATTTGAATCTGAGCCAAAGAATTTTTTATAGGTATTAAGTTGCGGGTCATCGTTATCCAGCCAAACTAAAGCTTCCAGTCCGTGTTTTGCCAGCCCAAAACTATTTAGTGCAGTCCGTAATTCCTGAGGCCTGTTTCTACTGGGAATCAGAATGCTGATCATATATTTTTATAAATTTACTATTGAAATTATTTTTTTTGCAAGTTGTTGCTTTGGAAAAAGGGAAGGAAAGTTATACTTTTACAAATGCCCAACTTGTGGAGTGATCGCCGGAAAAAACAAACAGCGGCTTAATGTCATGGACATTGGTATATACATTTACTGCGCTACTTACTTGAAAACTTACCTCGTTGTACTTAAAGCAATGATAATCATGACCGCTGATTATGCCGCCAGGCCGGACAATTTTTGACCACTCGATAATGTCTTCCATGACATAATCAAATGCATGGTTGGCGTCAATATAGACAAAATCTAAACTATCTCTGGTAAAGCCGGTTACCGCATCCATGCTGTACTTTTTGATAAATTCACATGAATATCCCTGCAGAAGATTTCGGGCCGCAGCATAAGTTCCCTCAATTCGCCGTATGTAATTTTTATAGTGTTTGGCAACTTTAGTTTCCGGAAGATCGTCATAGACAACCCAGGCATCAATGCAGTAGAGCTTGAGTCCCGGGATAGATTCGCACAGAATTTTAGAGTACTGACCGGCAAACACCCCGATCTCTGCACCGGTTTTAAAACCCAGTTCATTAAAGAGTGCAGCCAGATCGCTCCTTTTATAGGGTATAAAAACAGGCGGGGCGGATGTGGGGTCAAGATGGTATTTATTAAGTATATATGCAAGCGTGTTGTTCATAATTTCCAAATCTTATCATGTATGCGCAAGGAGCGACATTGCTCTTTATGAAAATTGCCTTCAGTGGTTTTTTTATACCTTGTCGCCTTCCTGCCTGACAAACATCCAGCAGGGATTGTCGCGGTTAAACGTAGGATCAGGGATTTCAGGATATAGTTGAAACCAGGGGCGGATGCCTCTTGCGTCTCTATATGCATCTACCACAATTTTTACCTCAATAGCATTTCTGAGTTTGGCACGGACAGTAGGTTCTCTGTAGGTCTGGTGAAATTTATAATCATGGCCAAAGACAATGCCACCGGTTCTGACTTTTTTGCTCCATTCGCTGATATCGCAGGCGACATTTTTAAAATCATGCGCGGCATCAATAAAAACAAAGTCCAGCGAGTTATCGGTAAAATCCTTTACCGCATCCATACTAAATTTACGAATCAGGATACTATTGTATGGTTGTAATCTTTTGCGGGCTTCAGCGTAAAGTTGCTCCGGGTCTTTTAATTCATTATAACCGGGGTAATTCTTCCAAATATCAATGCCAAATAATTTAAGTCCGGGGATGTTATCAAAAAGCACCCGGGAATATATGCCTTCGGCGACTCCGATCTCCGCTCCTACTTTGAAACCCAACTCGCCAAAAGTTTGCGCCAGGATGGTTCTGTTGATTTTTCCTATGTGAATCGGGGATTGAGTTACATTTACACCGAAGCGTTTGCCAATATATTCTATTGTGCTATTCATGTCCAAAAATCCCGTAAATCGACAAAGTTGCTTAAGACCGTTGCCGGATTAGCGTCTTTGTCCCAGTCAGTCCGATATTTAAACAAGGGATAAATTTCTGAATAATGATACTCATGATCCTTTCTTGGGTGTGAGTCATGGATAATAATATACTGTGCAAAATTCGCCAGACGCCTGATGTCAGTTACTCTTCGCCCGGATGGCGAATGGTCGACTAAGGCCACATCCCAGGGTTTTTCTATCTGTGCTTCGTCCCAATCCCTGACCAGAATCAGTTCGTGGTTTGGTCCCTGGTAGCGGTGCCCACAGACATTTGAAGTGGCAAACGTATTCACCCATCCGGGATCATTATCGTATGATATGAGATGGCGTCCGGAAAGCAGGCTCTGGTAATGGAGATAAGGAGTACTGAATATACCAATGCCCATTTCCAGTATATCCCCGCTGGTTTTTCCTAGGGCTTGAATCAGCGGGGCGAGGTGTGTTCCGTAATTGCCCGAAAGGGTCATTCTATAAGCCATATTATGTACCCTTGTTTTCCTTTCGCCAGTTGTCCAGAAGTTCCCGCCAATTTTCCGGCCAGGTCGGCATCGGCATAAACTTTTCGATAAACCAGTCAATATCACAAATCCGTTCGCCCCATTTATCACCCATCCAATACCTCGCCCAGACATCATAGGACATCCGTTCCTCGTGTCTGGTGTAATGATAGCCTTTAACACTGTTGTCCTGATGTAGGTGGGCATACCAGGTCTTTTTGTTAACCATGACTTTACCTTCCCACGGGCCCATCCAGATCTTAAGGCCGATGTTGGGTGGTTCCTGGGCATGTCCCAATGGATCAAGCGAGGGGAATCCGCCGATCTTATTCAGAAAGAAATCTTTATTAACAAACCAGCCGGAGCCATGGAATTGCGGGGTTTCGTCTATATCGTATTTATGGTCTTTCTCCCGCTCAGCAGTCAGCTCCGGCCAGTGTCCGCCGGCTTTAAACCGAAAACCTCTCGGGTCGGTAAAAGGGCACGAGAGGAAGAAATAATCGTAATGCCGGTCGTCCTGCCATTCCCACTTAGCGGAGTTCAGGACATAAAATCTGGGTGTAACCAGCCAGTTATCTTCCATGTCAGCCTGCAGTATTTCGTCAAAACCTTTGCCAAACTTACAATGAGCATCAGTTTTGTAGATATATTTTCCCTGAGCCATAATCGCCAGAATATTAATCATGGTTTTTATACCGATGTTTTCTGGCAGCTTGACCGTTTTAAAATTTGGGTAGTCGGGAAAGTCTTGATAGTTTGGTCCGTTAAAGCCGACAATGACTTCAAAATCTCCGGTGGCGTTTTCGTAAATATCCTGTACGGTACGCTGCAGCACAGTTACCCCGGGGGATACTTCGCGTATTTCGTTGCAGCTGGGAATAATGATTGATACTTTACTCATGTTTTCATTGTTTGTGGTAAGACGCCCAGATTTCTTTCCAATTTGGTTCCCAGGTCGGCACCGGCCAGAATTTCTCTATCAACCAATCGATATCATGAATCCGTCCTTCCCAGCGGTTATCCATCCAATATTCGGCAGCCAGATTATGGGCTTGTATTTCTTGTTTATCATCGAGGTGATACATACGTCCATAGTGGCGCCCCTTATGAAGATGAGCATACCAGGTTTTTTTATTAACTTTCAAAGCTCCGCCTCCCAGCCAGGTCTTATTGCTAATCTCCTGGGCTTCCTGGGCAATGTTTCCATAATCGTTCTCATTTAGGCCATGCAGGAAGTTTTCAAAATGGTTTTTAGTCATAAACCAACACGATCCTTGCATGGTCATGGTGTCATCAATGTCATAGTTCGGATGCGACCGCTCTTTCTGTCTGCTCCACCATTCCACATCGTGCATCCCGTCATCATGCTCCTTGCCTTTTTCAGGGAAACACAAGTAATGGTAGTCCCGATACGGTCTTTTTTCGTCCCTTTTCCAGTTTTCAGCGTCAAGTGAATAACGGCGGGGAATTTGCACCCAATTATCCGCGCGGTGATTTTCAATTAAAACTTTATCAAATCCGGGGGCAAACATGCAGTGATCGTCTGTTTTCATTAAATAGTTACCTTTTGCTAAAGCTGCCGCGGCATTTATTCCCCATTTCATGCCGCGGGGAGAACCGGGATGAATATAGATGATTCGTTTGTCTTCTATGAGAGGTTCAGGCCAGTTCTCATCGACATTGACGATAACTTCTATTTCACCCGCAGCCTTTTCCAAAACATCCCGAATGGTTTTTGTGATAAAAGGGCTGTTTCTATTGGGTATGATGATCGATAGCGCTGGCATTAAGTGTATTATTATAGCCCACCTTTAGAAGATTACCAGAAGCATTAGTTAGGCCCAGTTTTTTGCGTTTCTGACGACCATCAGTTTGTCGTCTCGAAAGCGTTTGCCGTCACTCTTGCGAAGAGAAATTAACTTGGTATCATACGCCCGAAGTTTTTTTTCTAAACTCAGATCTGCAACATCCTCAATAATATAAATTACATCACTTTTAAGAAGCGGCATAGCTATCAGGCAGGTTGCCAGCTGATCCTGTGGATCGTGGCTGCTATCGCTTATCACCAGATCAATATTTGATCCGGTTTCCTGGATCAGCTTAGTCAGATCATTATTTTTTGCTGGATTGCATAAAACTGTCTTAATCCTTTCATCACTAAACATTGCCCGGGGATTTGGATCAGCGCCATACACTTGAGCCAGAGGTAAAAAGTCCCGCCACATATACAGGCTGGCCCCTGTTGTGTTAAAAGGAGGATGTCTTTTCATCTCTATTCCAATCTGGAGCACCTTTCGGAAAGCTCTGCTCTGCGGGTTAACTAAATCGTAATAAAAATGAGTAAACGGGTGTTTAATTTTCTCGCATTTGTCGGTTCCATATTTGTAGGCAAGTTTACAAAGAGGTGTTTCCTCGGCGGGAACCTGGTAGCCCCTGCCGTTAACATTACCAGAAGTGTATTCTGCGAGAACCCGGTTGATAGAGTTTTTAGCAAACCAATTCATTTATATTACATAATAGCTGATCGCAAAAAAAATTTCATCTTCCTCTTAACCGAAGAATATTACTTACGCGGACCAAGTCATCTGGAGTAGTGATGTCGCCAATAAGTCCCTGAGTCGGCACCGGAAAAACTTTGTGGTCACGAACAAATGAGCTCATGAGAGTACTAAAATAAAATTCACCTCGGGTTCGAACGGGAGTGTAGTTGAAAATATCCGTATTGATTACCATCACCCCATCTACTGCCAGATTGGAAGCAGGATGTTTTGGTTTTTCAATAATTCTCCTGATTGTCCCATCTCGACGTAAATAGGCAATTCCGTTGGCCTGGGGATTTTGCGACGTAAATGTCAGAATGCTTAAATCTTTAGCTAAACATTTTTTAACATCATTCGGGTTCGGAATTTCGTCGCCATAGACAAAAAGGAATCGTTCATTTGCAAGATGTTTCTTAACTGCCAGGAAACTGTACGCGCTGCCCTGGTCTGAACCCCGGATATACTTGACACTCCTACCCCGATTTCTGGTACCAATATATTTTTTTATCTGCGTCCCCAGATACTTAACGACGATAATGACTTCATCGATTTCAGGTGGAAATGATTCCAGAACATAGTCAATAATCGGTTTGCCGTTTACGGTAAGTAATGGTTTGGGAATTTTGAGGGTGAGCGGCCGCATCCGTTTTCCAATACCCGCAGCAAGTATGACTACTTTCATTGCCGTAAAATATTTTTTCTGTGCATAGTTTTATATGAATTTTTCCAGAAACGTAAAGCTTCAGGGTAATTGCGGATCCAGTCAACATATTCTCTTATACTTTCTTCCAATGAGCGCTGAGGATTCCAGTTGAGGCGTTTCAGTTTTTCAATATTCATTTTTGAATGGCGTGGAGAATTAATTCTGAATTCTCGAGTGATCTCAGGTTTAAACGGCGTCCCGACCACTTCACACACCATTTGTGCCAGTTTAAATACGCGCGTTTCTGTACCGCTGCCCACATTAAACACTTCATAGTCGGCTTTTTTATCGTGCATTACGAGCAGGTGCGTAGCAATCACATCATGAATATTGACAAAGTCGCGGATTTGTTGTGCGTCTTCCTGCATCACTATGGGTAATTGTGCGAGGGCTCTGACAGAAAAATCCCGGAGTGCGCCGGAATAAAAATGCCGGAACGATTGCCGCGGTCCCTGGACTATGGAATAGCGTAAAACTACAGTCGGAATCCGGTGTGATTTTCCCAGAGACAGACTGAGCTGTTCGGAAGCCGCTTTGGAGATGGCATACGGAATTTGCGGCCGCAGTTCATCGGTTTCTGCTTCCGGTATGATCGTTGCCGTTACCTTATCCTGCGGACAGACAACTTCCCACTGGTGATTTTTTAATTGCAGTTCTGTTCTCGGATCTGCAAAAAAGCGTCCATGTTTTGGACATTGATAGTTGCCTTCACCATACACAGATTGGGATGAAGCAATGATAATTTTCTTAACTCTTTGTTTGTTTTGGATAATAGTTTCGTACAGTAGGGCAGTACTTGAAGTATTCGAGGTAATGAAGTTGCTGAAATCCAGATGATAGTCCATGTATGCAGCCAGGTGGAAAATATAATCAACTCCGATAAGTGCTTTCTGCCAGTCAGTTTTTTTTCTGACGTCACCTTTAATGAATTCGGCTCCAGAATTTAACCATTTGGGAATTGTCTTATTATGGGTTGGTGGAGACAGATTATCCAAAACGCGCACGCGAAAGCCTTTACTCAGTAAAGCATCTACCAGATGACTGCCGATAAATCCAGCCCCTCCGGTAACGAGCACCAGTTCTTTTTGTTTCATAAGTTTAGGATACTATCCTGTCATCCCGCACTTGATGCGGGATCCATATAAATTATTTATTAGTTCTGTATATTTTTTCCACGATTTTCAAAGCTTTAAAAGCATCTGAAGCGGAGGGAATTGGTTGTCTGTTTTGTTGTATGGCGGAAATAAACTCAGTGAGTTCGAGTTGCAAGGAATCATCGGCATTGGAATTACAGGTAATTATTTGTTCTTTTACTTCATCAGTAAAATTTGCAGCGCGACGGCCTATTATCAGTTTTTCGCTGCCGCCATACTTGCGGCCAAGTCCCTCTATAGACAGGAAACCTTTGGTGCCATAGATTTCAAAGTTGTGCAGTGGTTTCCATTGCGTCAAACTGACATGAATAGAGGCGACTGCTTTATTTTTCCCACTGATTAGAACAAAGGCATTGTCTTCGATGCCAGATTTCCAGAACGAATCACTGGTGAAACCCCGCACTTGGTCAACCGAACCCATAAAAGACAGGGTCAAATCTACCATGTGCACGCCCTGGTCAAGCAAATGGCCACCGCCGCTTACTGCTTTATTCAGACGCCACTCTTTTTCATACCCCGGCCTGCCGCCAAATCCGTAGCGGGCTCTGATAAATAGTATTTTGCCAATAGCTCCTTTTTGCAGGATCTGTCTGGCTTTAATAAAGCCGTCATGAAACCGATGGTTATAGCCAACCATATAGACTCGGGACATTTTTTTGGCTAAATTGAGATTTCTGGTAATCTCAACTGCAGCAATCGCACCCGGTTTCTCACACAGCACATGTTTTCCTGATTGCAGGCAAGCTCGTGTTATCGGAGCCAGAAATTTATGCGGCGTAGCAATTAATACCGCCTCAATATTTTTATTTTTTAACACGGTACCAAGATTTTGAGTTGCAGTGCAATCGGGGATTTGTGCCGCCAGTTCTGCAGCTTTACCAGAACCAGAATCGGCAATCATCTTAAAGATAACCTGATGGTGATTTGCCAGCACCGACGCCCACCGTGTGCCCATTCTGCCCGCCCCAATTAATGCAAAGTTGATTTTTTTCATCGTCCGACTCCTATGTACTTTATGCCTGTTGCTTCAATCAGGCTCCGTACATCCAAAAAATAATTACGGGCATCAAAAAACAGTTTTGGACTGGCCATTGCCTTGCCAATTTTGGTAAAGTTAAGTTGCTTTAGTTCCGGCCAGGGCGTAATACAAATGATCACCTGGCTGCCTTTAACCGCGGCATAGGGATCGGTAAAATAATTGCAATCATAAGCCTTAATTTCTTTCGTAATTGCTGCCTTTGTAACAGCGGGATCCAGGAGATTAATGTGTGCGCCTTGCTTACGCAGGTCTTTGGCTAAGGTAATTGGTAAAGAACGCGCAAGTGTCGGCGTGCCACTTTTGTACGTGAGACCAAAAAAAGTAGCCGTTTTATTTTTAAATGTGCCCAAAAGGGGAGTGATCCTGGTCAACACAATGTTGCGGCGTTGACTGTTTTTTCGATACACAGAGTTAATTACGGGAAGCTGAATATGCTTGAGTTTCGCGACTTGGCGTAAATACTGCAGATCCCGTTCCAGATGTCCCCCGGAAAATCCGGCGCTGGCATCCAGATATGCTTCATGTCCAATCCGTTTGTCAGCGCGCAGCCCTTGCGTTACTTCAACCACGTCAGCGCCAACCTGTTCACACACATCGGCGATATCATAGATAAAGCAAAGGGAGGTGGCTAGAAACGCGTTGGTGGCGTGTTTGATCATTTCTGCTGAAGCCACATTTACCGTGAGGATGTTGGTTTTAAGTTTTTTGAAAACTTTTATTAAGTCCTCAACACGATTACGGTTGTCTATCCCGATCACAATTCGGGCCGGTTTCATAAAACTGTCAACCGCCGCACCTAAACGCAAATTTTCCGGTATATAGGCATAGTCAAAGGTAAAGTTTTTGCGCTGGGTTTTTATTAATTTCGAAATTTTGGCAGACGTGCCGACTGGTATCTGGCTGGAAACGACCAGGATTATACCGTTTTGTAAATAAGGCAACGCTCTTTTTATAAGCGCAAATATTTTGTTCGGATTTGCCTTATCTCGTTTATCTACCGGTGTGTCTATGGTTACCCAAAGTGCATCACAATTGGCAAGAAGTTTGAAATCAGTAGTGAATTGTAGTCGCCCGTTTTTAAGAGTTCGATTGAGAATTTGGTTGAGCTTGGGTTCCGCAAGTGGGGGAACCCCCTGGTTTAAGTTGGCGACAACAGCTGCGTTTTCATCAATTGCAATAACCGTATGGCCCAGGTCTGAAAGACACGCGCTGTAAATTTCACCCAGATGCCATAAGCCAACGACTCCGATTTTCATGTAGTCCCTCATTTTCTACCTCACCTGTCAATATTGCAAGCGTGGACTTAAATCTATATGATTACGGCATGATTTTTGTCAGAGCTCCGTTTCGGATTCCGCTTGGCGGAGGGGGAACGGATTTGCCTTCATATTATAAACAGTTCGGTGGATCACTGGTTTCAGCAGCAATTAACCGGTACATGTTTGTCACGGTTAACCGGCCGCTGATTGACCAATTGATCAGAGTGAAATATACGCAAACCGAAATCGTGGATGACGTTGCAAAAATAAAACATGAATTGGTGAAAGAGGCGTTACTACTGACAAAAATTACCGATTCGATCGAAATTAATTCCGTTGCCGATCTGCCCGCTGGTACCGGGATGGGTTCGTCCGGAAGTTATTTGGTGGCGCTTTTAAAAGCGCTGCATACGTTGAAGCAGGAAATTGTCAAAACGCAGGATCTGGCTGAGGAAGCGTGTACCATTGAAATAGACCGACTCAAGCGACCGGTTGGCAAACAGGATCAATATATTGCTGCGTATGGCGGGATCACCAAACTTAAAATTAGTAAAAATGGACACGTTACGGTAAAACAACTGACGCTTGATCCCTCCTTTGTCAGAGATTTGGAAAGCAGTCTGTTAATTTTCTACACCGGTATCCGGCGTGAGGAACAGCAAATCCTCAAAAGTCAAAGTCAGGCAACTAAAGACAGAAACATACGGGTTGTCGAAAACCTGCATAGTATTAAAGCTATCGGGCAAAAGATTGAGCAGGCTTTGCTGCACCATGATATTACTGCTTTCGGTACGCTCATGCATGAACACTGGATGTCTAAACGTAAATTATCTGCAGCAATCAGTTCATCCCGCATTGACCAATTGTATGAACTGGGGATGAAAAACGGCGCTCTGGGAGGCAAGATTATGGGCGCTGGCGGTGGAGGTTTCCTGCTTTTTTGCTGTCCCGGAGACAGAAGTAAAATTCGAAGTGCGATGAAAACAGAAGGATTGGAGGAATTATTTTACCATTTTGACCGGGAAGGAGCCAAAGTCATTGCCGATCTCTAACTGATATGGGTGCTGAAACGATTCATCAAGATCCCCAGTTCCAAAGAAAAAAGACAGCGTATTTTCTAAGTTTTATGTTGCGCCACCGGCGTGAAGTCCAGATGTACAGAGAAAATGGACTTTTTGTAGATTGGAAAGAATTAGAAAAATTAAAACAAAAATTCTATGACCCCTTAAGCGATGAAGATAAGGAAAAATATAAAAAAGATTCAGAAAAATGGAGAGAAAGTTCAAAAGGGTGGAGTAACGTAGCACGGCACCAACTGTTATCAGCAGTGATGACCGAAACCATGTCAGAACTCTTGGGGATGCCGGAAGAAGAAATTAAGTGGCTCACCAATCTATCACTTACTCATGATGTTGGTAAACCAAGAGAACAGGGAGAACTAACTAAAGAACAAGAAATTGAATACGAACTCAAAAAAAGTCAACGACCTCTTGTTGCGACCAGCTCTAATTTTACCGGTTTTGGTGACTGGGGAAATGATGAGTATATTCTCCGCTATGTTGATTCGAGTGTTGCCGATAAACCGAATCAAGATACTACAGGTCACTGGTTTGGCGCCAGAGATCCGAGTAAATTACCTCCAGTTATAATTCAGCCATGGAGACAACGGATAGAAATGTTTAAACAGAATAAAGTGGCTGAAGGGGAAATGGGGAGATCTTTATATGGAATGACTACCTGGGAAAAACTGGAGGAGATTATGATAACTATTGAAAGTAATTTGTTCAATCAGATATTAGAGAAAAATCCTGATCTGGTTGAAAGATACACAAGCTCCTCTCAACTAACTGAATTAGTCGAAGACAGAATTCATGAAAAGATTTTAAACTCATGAGCAGGGCTTTATTTATTGACTTTGGTGTCATTTAAAAAATATGGCAAACCGATCTGGTGAGGTATTACAACAGCGAGAATTAGCCTCTCCATTTTATAAAGAGCTTCAGGTTGCAAAAGCAGCAGCTCTTGAAGCAGGTTCCATAATAATGGAAGGATTTCAGAAAATTCATGAAGCTCGGATTAAACCAGATAATAGTTTAGTTTCTGACATTGATATTTCGGCTGAAGCCAAAATTCATGAGATCATAACTACGGTTTTTCCTAACCATGCATTCTGGGGAGAAGAAGGCGGAAAAAGTCATCAAGAATCTCCAAATTTGTGGATAGTCGATCCACTTGACGGGAGTCATAATTTTTTACAAGATATTCCGATTTTTACGATGAGTATCGCTTATGTTGAAAATGGAGAACTTAAAGTGGGAGTTATTCATGACCCTCTTCATGGCGAACTGTTTTGGGCTGAGAAAGGCAAAGGCAGTTTTGTAAATAACGAGTCTATACACGTTTCAAGCGAATCTGAATTCAGTGATACAACTGTTGGTTTTACCAGAGGACCTCATAAAGAAAATAAAATGTTATTAGGCAGAATTTATAGTACGGTTGGATCGGAAGTAAGGAATACCCGGATTCTGGGAAGCGCAGCTTTACATTTTGCCTATGTTGCCTCAGGACGTTTTGACGCACTGGTCAATATCGGCAATCATCCCTGGGATTTTGCGGCAGGTATTTTACTTATCAGTGAAGCAGGAGGGAAAGTAACCGATTTAGTAGGTAATGAGCTGAACTTTGAGAAAGATAAAATAATTGCGAGTAATGGTATTCCAACGATCCATGATCCGCTTATACGTATCGCCAAAACACAAGCTTTAGACAGTTGACACGTATTACGCTGAGTTCTATTATGCGAAAGCTAATATATTGAATATACCCTTCAAACTCAGGTTTGTGCGGGTATAACTCCCTCTAAGCTGCTTTGATCCGCCTTAGGCGGACAAACCAGCGTAAGAGGGGTATATATATGCTAAAACTCGAAACTGCAGGATCAAGAGGGATAGATTCTTCGCCCAAACCCTGGGTAATTGTAGTAGGTGCGGGCGCGGTAGTACAGGAGAAATTTACTCCAAACGTTTTAGACAGACTGGGTCCTGGGGAAAGTAGAGTTATTATCGATATTAACCCAAAAAGGCTACAAGATTATGGAATGGAAGACCGTGGACAAAGAGTCGCAGCTGACGCAGTTAATGGTTTACCCATTAATGTAAAAGGCTTATCAGAGAAGGAACGGACTAATTTTACAGCAATTGTTACAACTCCAGACCATCTTGGTCCAATCAGATCGTTGATAGAAGCAGGAGTGCAAAAGTTTATTGTTGAAAAGCCGCTGGTAAACAATGCAGCAGAGATTGATGTATTAATGGAACTTTTAAGAGTGAATCCGGATGTCAGGATTTATCCATTAGATTTTTACATTCAAAAAGCTGCGCCGCTCTTGGTTTTGACCGGAGCTATCACACCCGATGACCCACGGTTTTCCTGGGTCACTATGGCAAATGGTGAAGCCGTAGATTCCAACTTGTCGGGAAGTATTGATCAATTAATTGGCGAGATTGAAGGTATTGAAGTCACAATTATTGAAGGAGGTAAATTTGGTTTACCGGATCTGGCGAAAAGAAGATGGTTGGAAGAGGATAATCTGCGGGGAGGGATGTTGCTTGATTTAGGCACTCATGCTTTGGCACCATTATTTGCTGCCGGTATAATTTCTCAAGGAGGAGTAAGGGTTAAACAGTCTTTAAGATATGTATTGGGACCGGATAGACAATCTTTCGTTAAGGCAACTGCTAGTCAAGCGGAGATTTATTCTCAAGCTCTTCTAACTGCAGAAAAGAGAGGTTGGAATATTCCCTGCTTAATAACTGTTGGAAAAACGTTTCATGATGGAGGAATGTGGAAAACAAATATCAGGGGAACCACAGGAGATATTTCAATGGGTTTAAGAACCGGACAGCGCTTGACTGTGGAACCAAAGGAAGGTGAATCATTTCAGCTGCGGTTAAGAAAAAATGATCCATATGGAATGGCATTTCAGGAAGCACAAATGTATTTTGACGAATTTCCTGGATTTGACGGTAACCTGGGTGCAATGCTTGCTGCAATCAGAATCATCGACCAGATTAAATCGAGAGCTAACGAAAGTTAATTCCCAATGAACAAAGCCCTATTTCTCGACCGGGATGGAGTAATGAATCGGATGGTGAAGTATCCTTCCAGTTGGGATTCACCGCAACAGCCCCGAGACGCGCGACTCGTTAAGGGTATAGAAAAAATTATTTCCTGGGCTAATGCAAATGGTGTATTAGTACTGGAAATTTCAAACCAGCCGGGCGTTGCCAAAGGAAAAATGTCCCGGGACACAGCAGATGCAATTGAGGAAAAAATTCACTCATTATTAAAAGAAAAGGCTTCTATTATCAATAAAACCTATATCTGTTTACATCATCCGGAGGCGATTATTCCTGAATTAAAGAAAGTGTGTGTTTGTAGAAAGCCAAAACCAGGTTTACTACTGCAAGCTGCAGCAGAATTTAAACTTGACCTCAAAAATTGTGTATTGCTGGGCGACAAAGCTACAGACATTGAAGCCGGTAAAAGCATTGACTGCACCACCATTATGTTTATTCATCATGAAGATACAAAATATAAAGTGAAAGCAGCTAAACTGGTAAAAGCAGACTATACAATAAAATCAATCTCAGAAGCAGTACCCATACTTACTAATTTTTTCAGATCAATTTGATTTTGTCTTTAACACTTCTGTATGCTTCATTAAACTGATCGACCGTTTCCACACCTCTTTGGGTAAACATCCACTGCGCAATTAATTTTGGTGGAATGGTGACGATATCTGCGCCAAGGGCAAATGCGGTTTCGATATGATCCACAGTTCTGACACTGCCGATAATTACCCGGGTTGCCAAATGGTGAGTTTCCAGATATTTGAGGATGATTGTTAAACTGGTCGCCGCATCCGGGATTTGTACGAGCGCCTCTTTCCGTTTTACACCACTTTTGACTAAATCTTTAACGAGTTGGTCCCTGGCTTCATCGCGTCTGGCCCAAAATAAGCTGATGTAGTTGTCACCCTGCGCCCGGCTGGTCCGCAGGGCTTCGGCCGCGCCTATCAGTTGGCCAATACTCAGGCCCAGTGTGGCATTTACCCGGATACTTTCACGGCCGAGTTTATAAATTACTTCAAAAGCTTTCTCAGGTTCCCGGGGGTCCATGGGGATTTTAACAACCGCGTTCCCGGGAAATCTTTTTCGGTATTTTTTAGCCAGTCGCACCATTTCGCTTATGGTCATGGTGGAATCCGGAATTTCAATTGAGATGGGGAATTTTTTTCCGGCAATCCGTACCATCTGTGCAATATGTTCGGGGATATTATAAATCCCTTCTCTTTGTAAAATCAGCGGGTTGGTGGTGGCGCCTCCCAGAATCCGCGCATCAAACCATTTTTTAAAATCTGTTAGATTTGCTGAATCGTAAAAAATCCCGG
>Ga0209542_10003413_pt1 | contig 34021 bp, 29 predicted proteins | sample RifCSPhighO2_01_FD_184028 | JGI IMG/M metagenome (GOLD analysis project Ga0209542, IMG submission 184028) | Soil microbial communities from Rifle, Colorado - Rifle CSP2_plank highO2_0.1 (SPAdes) (version 2) | ecosystem: Environmental > Terrestrial > Deep subsurface > Rock core/Sediment ...
TCTTCATTTAGTTTTATTTGTTCCTCAATAAAATTTAATAATCTATGTGTTAAATCATGTTTTAATATATCTTCACTTTTTCTCATTAATATATTTATGCGAGAATCAAGGTGTAAATAGTGATTATCAAATATATATTTGATTACACATTAATATTTGTTATTTTATTATATTTGGATAAATTATTATAAAAATTATTATCGTCCAATTTTTATAAAAAGAAGGCAAGTAAATATTACTGCAACAAAAACAGCTAAACTTGTTTTATATATAATATCATTAACTGATTGTGAATTAACGGTTGTCACTTGAGCTTGATTATATAATTTATGAAACTGCTTTTCTAAAGTTTTGTATTTCTTTAGAAACTCAATAAAATTATTGTTAATTTCAGTTAATGTTGATTGCACAATCGCAATTTGATATTTATTAGTCAAACATAAATTATATTCATTTTGCTTATCAAATATATGTTTTAAATCTGCATCATTTATGTCGTCCAACCATTGTATATATTTGTCATAATCTTCAATCATTATTGTTGGATATAATTTATACAATTTGATAATCAGATCATATCGTTGATATAGTAGTGTCCATTGAACCAAATTTAGGTTTATATTTTTAAGTTGAAAAGGTAGCAATATTTCGAATGTATATATATCAAAATCTTGATATGAAGTATTAATATAATCATATACATCTCGTTGGTCATATACATCGTTATATTCGTAATCAAACATATTCTTTCTTAATTTGCTATATATATAATCTCGTCCAAGATTTGTATATGATACTATCGCATAAAGTTTATCTTTTTGTTGCATAACTAAATATACCAATGTATTACGATTATCACTGAGAATATATTTAATCGCTCTTATAATTTTCTCTTTATTATCCCTTAGTAGTTTATGGCGTTGAATATTTTCTAAATATAAATATTTACATGTTTTCTCCGTATATAGCTCGTAAACCAACTGTTCTAGTGTAAATGCACGATCTTTATTATCAAACAAATACTGCATTATACTGTCTTTAAATTTCGTATGCTCCTGGTTATTAAGATCCATTAAAACAAACAATTAAGATAATAATATCTTAATTATTAATTCATCAATTTTTTTATAATTGCAATAAGTATGAACAATATACACAATATATATAACACATGTATCATAGTATTTTTCTTTAGTTTCTTTGTTAAATATAATCCGTCATCGACATAACCTAATTTGCGGTAATATCCTTTTACTCCTTCACCAGAAATAACAGCCATCTTATATATATTATGTTTTTTAGATATAGTTTCAGCTTTAGCCATTAATGCTTTTCCAATTCCATGATGTTGAACAATCCCCTTGGTGCCTATTGTTGCCATTCCCCCGTACACATGCAATTCTCGTATAATTGCAGTGTTTACAAGTTCTTGGAGATATACTTTATTTTTATATTTTCCGTTTTCTTTACTAATTCTGAGTCGTAAAAATCCGTATCTTATATTGTTCATCTCTGCACTAATAAACCATTCAGTTCCTTCGGATGCAATATATTGTCTAACTATTATATTATAGTTCATTAGTTTGTTGTTTTTTGGTTCTCTACATCTAATACAATTACACGATTTACCATCTCGTTTTAATCTTATTTCAATATAGTTTCGTGCATTTGATATTTTAACACCTTGAATAACTATATCAATTGGTATATCTCTAACTAATCGATTAATACGTATCCACGGATGAATGTGAGATTTAAAATTGTATAGTAATTTAAACAGTGGATTTTGTTCAAATTCTTGAAAAGTATTAAAACTGCTATACGGTTTATATAATCCTCGTTCGTAGTCCTCTTTGATTCGTGTATATGGTGTTATTTGTGTCGGATAAATTTTAAGTTGATCAATTTGATAATTTGGATCATCTAGTATAGTGTTAAACATTAATCTATCAGCTTGCACCATATCAAAATTTTCGTCAATATCGTCTTTATCGTAATTTACATTACTTCTCCCTTCTTTTAATGGTTTTGGTAAATCTGGCATTATATGTATATCTACTTTGAAACCAAAGTTTTTAAGAAGTTTAATAGCATTAATAGAGTTCTGTGATGAGCATCCTCTATTAACTCGATATAATATACGATCATTTGTATGTTGAATACCTAATTGTACACGTGTGATACCCATTTGTCGATATCTCGTTAGTTCTTGTGGAGTTATCATATCTGGTCTAGTTTCAACTGTTACACCAATTATATGGCATTTTGAAGTTTCATTAATTTTAATTTCTTCTTCCATTGACAAACAATTTCTATGCGTTTTATCACATAGAGTATTCGCTGCGTAAAATGATTGTGTTATTACGTGTTTTTGATAGTATTCGCGGTGGGAAGACCAAGTTCCACCAATAATAATTAATTCAACTTTATCGACTTTATGCTCCATTCTTTGATAGTGTGTTGCTCTGTATCGAAATTGATCATATATATCGAATTTAACTTCTTCTGCTCTCATTACAGCTGGTTCTCCTGAATATTTTTGATCTGATATTCGAGTTTTTCCCATATAGCTCTTCGGCATGTCTGGATATGATGGACAATAATAACAATTATATTGACAACTAAATCCATGCTCTGGATAAGGAGAACACACAATAGTTATTATAAGTACACCAGATAAACTACGATTTTTTTTAACTTTTAAAAAATTTTCAAGTTGAATATTTCTTAATATTGGATTGTATTCAACTTCTTTTGTATATGCTTTTAATAATATCTCTTTATTAATAAGTTTTCCTTTATATTTACGTCTATATTCGATTTGTAGTTTTTCGAATTGTTTTGGCGTTGGATTTTCAGAAAATTTCATTAAGAAACATCGAACACTCTCTTGTTTGAAGTAATCTTCGATATCCATGATTTAATTCTGTCAAATATTATTAAACTATCTAAATAATTGAATAATCAATTTTTATTTTTCAGTTGTTTTTGTTTATTTTATTGTCCCGTAATATGTTTGTGGTAACTTTTTGATTATTTATATTCGGTATTATTTTTATAATATTATTATGTCTAGATATTTCATAATTTTATTTTTTATGTTGATAGTTTATATAATGGAAATATTTAACATAATTTTATTATTAGTAATATTATTTCTTTTTATGAGTTCAACTGAAAACTTTGTTTATGGATTACATACAAATAAGAAAGAATGTAATAAAGGATTTGGTTGTCCATGTAATCAACATTGTTATAAAGACGTTAATGCATATAGAGGAGTTGTTAGTTATCCATATTGTCGATATTAAAATATTTATATAAATATGGACTTAGTTTGTTTATTCTTGAACAATAATATTAAAATTATTATAATTATAACTATTAGTTTATAGTTTATTTTTATTTTTAGATCACTAAAATCTTCATTCTTTTCTGTTTCTTCATCATTTGTTTGTTTGACTGTTTTTACGGTTGTGTCTACAAATGGACTGTTTATATATGTATTCATATACCATGGATACAAATAAGGATTATAATACAAATCATTATAATAATATGGATATCCATAATCATAATATCTTTGTCTATGTCTATATCCATGGAATGCACGACGACCCCAATTACGTCGGTGTCTTCCATGTCTTCCTCCGTATTCAAATCCCTCTATTTTAGGATTCACGTCAGTATTAGGATGTTGTTCCTTACATAAATATTTTACTTCATCCATACATATTTTATGTGGAGTTGTTTTAACTGGTATTTTATCATCACATTCTGTTTTTCTTGATTCTATACAAGAATTATAATCAGCAGAATCCATTGCACCTGTTAACGTTAGCCACGGATCGCGTAAATTGTATTTTGGTTTATCTTTCGGTTCTACGTAATCATGTCCCTTAAATATTTTAAATTCTGGAGTTTTAACTTTCATACGTGGATAATAACTATAATCATGCATTATATTAATATGGTTGTCTTGATAAATTAATTTTTTTAATTTAGATCTTAATGTTTCAACGTCTATTATATTATCTAATTTAGTATCCATTCTTATATTTTCATCTTTGGATTGTATAATTACTCCTTCAGAATGTCCATCATTTGGCCAAAATTCAATTTTGAGATATGGATCAAACTCTTCATGCATTTGATATACGACCATTATAGCTTTTATATTTTTTGGAGGAAATTTAGCTTCTGCTCCCATCGAATCGTTGTTTGATATGCATATTTTCTTATCGACATAAATTAGTTTTACCATTTATATATAAGTAATTAATATATTATTTTAATAAATTATTAATTATACTTATAGTTCAATTTTCAACTTCTGAATTTTAGTTTCTACTTTTTCTAATTCGTTCACTACTTTAGTATCATCTAATTTAACGATTTCATCTATATTTACTTTATTCCCATTCATTATATTTTCAATCGGCATTCCTTGAATATGATCACAAATAAAACATCCTCCATAATTTGTGTTCTTCGTACATTTAGAATATGCATGATGACTCCTGCATTTTAATATGTAATCCGCAATTTTAAGAGCTTGTGTTTGTTCTGCTTCAGCTCTTACATCTGGTGAATAATGCATCCAATAATAACAATGATAACATGTATCTTCTCCACCTAAGTTAGTTCTTAGATCATGTTGATAGAATTGACCACATGTAGAACAATTAAACAATGTTTGTTTTTGTATGTTCGTAAGATTTTTGAAAACATCATATTCTATCCCATCTGTTGTAATCTCGAAATCTGGAACATTGTTAATCGGGTTCGCATTGGGTAAAACAATAAAGTTTCCATTTAAATCATTGTTGTTATTGTTATTTACATTATTGTCTTCTTCAATCTCGTCATCACTTTCAATTATGTTTTTTGGTTGTTCTTTGTTTATATTATTATTCACATTATCATCGTCAAATTCTAGATCAGAATCCATAACCACACAATATTATAGTTAAATATTTAACCATATTATTATCAATTTTTTATAAGCAATATATAACATCCCTCATATATATCATAATCATGATTCGCACTTAATATAGATCGATGTATGCGTAATAAAACTGCCGAATTATTGCATAACTCTGGTATATCATATAAATCATTATCGTCTGTTATATATTCATTTGCTGAACTATATGCGTCTATTATATGATCTATATTAATATCTGGATTATTTATTATTTTGGCTTTTTTAATATATTGGCTAACATCCACATTATTATTGTTGTTTATTAAACATTTATTGCAACACGGATGTTTTCCACATGGCATTATTAAAACTGGTATTTTTGTTTTAATTTTATAAATTATGCGTTGACAATGTTGTTTAATTAGTTTAGGCTTTTTATCTGATATAACTAATTCAGTCGTATTTGTAGTTTCAATATCTACAGCATTAAGATCGCTTAATATTTCCAAATTGTATTTATCAGTTTGAGTTAATTGATTAAATGTCATTGAGCCAAACGTATATTTTAGATACATTTGTTGTATACTAGCAAGATGAATATATTTTTTAAAAATATTGTATACTTTATTTGCAGGAATCGGGCGGAAATATCTATAATAATAAGATATGTTTACAGTAAACCTATTTATATTTTGATCAACATAAATATTAGAATTTACATATGTTAAATCAGATATTGCTCTCGTCTTTCCAACTAAACCAATCGATTTAACATATATTAATATTACATCTCCATCATTAACAATATGATTTGTGTTAGTTGATATTTTATTAAATACTATTTTTGGCAATAACTCTTTATATACATCTTTTTCTATTACATGTATTAATAACATTCAATTATATAAATAGTTAAATTAATTATTATAAAATCATTTTTTTATATATATATAATAGTTATATACCATGGGCGTATTTTATTATAATAATGATAAAAATAACGAAATTAAAGCTGGTGGAATATTATTTTATTTCAAAGATAAAGATAATATCAAATTCTTAATGTCCACTTATAAAAATAATACGTTATCTGACTTCGGTGGTCGCATTGATAAAACTGATAAATCTATACAGGAAACTATCGCCAGAGAAGTAGAGGAAGAAACAAATGGTATATATCGCCAAAATTACGTATTAGAAAAAATTAAAGATCTTAAGCCGTACTATTCTCCAACTCGTAAATATATGGTTTATTTGGTTGAATTAGATGAAGATATAAATATTAAATTATTTGGCGATTGGGAATTTTCTGACGGAATCGAGCGATTTGTATATTGGATACCAGGACAAAAAATTATTAACAAAAAATTTTTAAAAAATAAACTGTCACAACGATTATTAATTAAACCACTTATAGAAGATATATTTAAGCTTGTTAAAAATTATGTTAAGTAAATATATATGTGGATTTTAATATTAATATTAATACTTTTTTTTATATCTAATAATGAACATTTTTTTCATATATCCCCCGTAGACCCAGATATAAAACAATGTTGTCCAGAACCAATGCGGTTTAAACCAGATACAACCAAATTAAATTTGTTATATCCATCTCCTTCTGGATATTTTCAAACGAGTCGATATTAAATAATAGATTTCTATTATTTATATATTAAACTATAACAACAATAGACGTATCAACCATATATCTATCTGGTTTACTAACTATTGATAATATTTTTTCATCATCACTACTTGTATACAATTTTTCAATAATAATTCTTCTATTTCTTTCCTTTTTTTCTTTAATTAAATCGACCATATCATCTAGGATATTTATTGGTAGTTTCTCTGTTAATTTTGTTGGTTCTTCGACTATTAATTTAGTTAATCCTGGGGGAGAAGCATGTATTTCATCTAAAATTAAATTTGTACTTTTTTCTCTCATTATTTCTTTCTGTAATTCAAATTGTTTTTGTAGTTCTATTTGTTGACACATTAAATGTTCGTTTGCCAGATATTCATTGATATCTACAGGACCATCATCATGTTTCATATGCATATCTTCAAATATGTCTGGACTAGTATTTTGTTTCATATATCGTTCTATCGTATCGTTCCCATTTATAAAATTTACTTCAATGGGATTAACTTTAGTTATTTCGTTTTTAAAATATTGAATCTTTAAAAATTCATCTTCTTTATTTTTAATTTTATTATTTGATATATCTAAATGTTCTAAACTGTCAGGAACATTTGGTAAAACCTCAATATTGTTATTAGATATATCAAATCGTTTCAATATATTTGGTAATCGTGGTAATACTGTAATATGATTATTCTCTAAATCTATATTTTCTAACGTATCTGGAAACTTGTCAATCGCATGAACTTCTGTTGAGGCACATTTTAAAACTTTAAGTTTTGGTGGTAAATTACATACTTCGTGAAAATCGTTACATGATATATCTAAATGAAGTAAGTTAGGAGAATAATGTTGTGGTCCTGACATATTGTTATGTGATATATCTAAATATTCTAGTTTACTTAAAGTCGCAATGCAAGGAGGAAACAGCATTAAAGTATTGTTACAAATATCTAAATAAATTAAGTTTGGTGGTAAATTTTCAATAAAATTTATAATATTCTCTGACACAATTAACACTGTCAACTTAACATATTCTTTTAGATCTGGTATCTTAGATATATGGTTTTGAGATATATCTAGATATTCAATATTTTCTAATAAATAGATAGGTAATTTATATAATTTATTATTTTCTAAAATTAGTTTATTAACACGTTTTTCAAGTTTTAATTCATTGATATCATCGTCTGAAAGATTACCATTCGTCAAATCTAACTCTTCCATTTAGCTTAAAAATCTTAATAAACAATTTTATATTAATAATGTTATGTTTTTGTTTTTCAATTTTTAATATCTGTTTTTAAAATATAAATGAAATTTGCTAATATAGCTAAAGATATACAGCGAACAAATATAGATTTACATAATCGATATATAAATAATCCAATATTTATACCACAACCATTAAATATCGATATTACATCTCCAGTTGTAGCATTCAATAATAATCAAGAATGGAAGATTGTTCCTGTAAGTTTCCTTATTCATACTCCTATTATTCATGACGTCATATTTGAAGGAACTGAGCCAAATAAAAAAATAATTGATGTCTCTCTAACATTTTGCCCATATACTTATACAGCTATTCTATACGAAGGAACTTGGTGTATGACAGATAAAATATACAATAGTAATATAGTTTTAGAAAATATGAAAGAACCATCCATGATGATACAAGCTATTGGAGTCAAAACAATTAAAAAAAAAGAAATTTTAGTAAGAAAATGGAATACACGAATTTTGACCTTACGTCGAGCTATATCAGAATATCCAGATTGTGTATATTTACATAACAAAATAAGTGAGAAACTAAAAGCACTAATTCCAACACCATATTATCACGATACTAATATATTGTATCCATTAATTAATAAAGTATCAAAATATCACCCCAAAACAATCGTACACGGCATAGAATATCGATCAAAAGGAATCATGAAATATTCGGTTATTATCGGCAACGATGCTAGTGATAAACCAAGCGGATTAGATATATACTCTAATAAAGTATATGAGTATTTAGAAAAAAAAAATAAAGATTTAATTGATAAATTTGCAATTGTTATACCAACATTTTGGTTCTCATGGATTACTTTTCATCCTGAAGCTAAAATTATTAAATTATAAATATTTATATTTATATAAATATTTACATATACATTCCAAACGGAATATCATCTTTTCTAATTCTATCCTGTAATATTAATTTTAATCCATCTTCTAAATCAGAAATAGTTAATATCTTTTCTGGGTTAACTGTAATTGTTTCTTTTAACATGCGTCGTCCTGCAACAAAACCAGCTCTCATTATAAGTTGCTCTATATCTCCACCGTAATATTTAAATTCCGCTTTATGTTGTATAAAAAAATTCGTTAAATCATCATTAACTTTCATCTCTGTATCTTTTAGTTTATATTTAAATATATCATATAATTCTATCGCGTCATATCCATCTAATTGATATTTAATCGGAAATCGTCGTTCTAATCCTTGATTATATGAAAAAAAACAACTATCAATATCTTCTTTATATCCAGCGACTATGCATAAAAATTTACCTTTATTTTCAGTTAAATTTTGGTTAATCGTATCAATACATTCTTTTGCAAAACTATCTCGTTTCTCACTATTTCCAAGAGAATATACTTCATCTATAAATAGAACTCCCCCATTTGCACTATTTATAACTTTTTGCGTTTTTGCCGCAGTATGTCCTAAATATTCACCAATCAAATCAGATCTACTTGCAAATACAAACTTATCAGTTGATAAAAAACCCATCGAAAAATATAATCTACCAATTATTTTTCCTAATTCTGTTTTTCCAACTCCTGGAGATCCAGTTATAACAATATGCATTATTTCATTTTTATTGTTTAAACCATGTACAAAATAACATATATGTTCAAATACGTCGTTTTTAACTTTGTTCATTCCTACTAAATCGTTTAACTTTTTAATATCAGGTATTATATTGTATAATAATTTAAATTTTGCGTTAGTTATGAAATCATATTTATGAGGATGTTTCTCTAAAGCAATTATATCGTTTAAATTATTTAAATTGTTAAATGTTTTCTGTAATTCAAATTGCATTTGGTCTTTTGTTAAATGTACATATTCTTTTTTTGGAATTAACAGTATATTCCTACGTTTTGGTGGTGGTTCTTTCGAGTCATTATTTTCTCGTACTCTATTAATAATTTCTGCCATTACAACGTTATAATTTTCATTTAACGTTAAATTTTCATTTCGAAGTCGTTTGTTTACACCACGTAGCCTACTATTATTATTTTTTTCTTTACGCAATTTATCATTTAATTCAGTTACTTTATAATCTCTAAACTGATTATAATATATAAACATATACATTGAATCCCATCTTTCAGACCATTCTATATTAAATCGTGATATATCCAGTGGTTCTGCATGTTGCACATTGGATTCCGTATTATAATTTACAATCGGTATTTGATTGTTCATTATATATGTTATTGGATTTTATTTTTTATACCTTGAATTTTTTAATGCTCATATTTCGATGTTTTATATTATACAACTTTCATCTCTTCTTTTGTTTCTTCTTTTGTTTCTTCTTTTGTTTCTTCTTTTGTTTCTTCTTTTGTTTCTTCTTTTGTTTCTTCTTTTATTTCTTCTTTTATCTCATCTTTAATTAGTTTTTTTGGGCGTTTATGTTTCTTTTCGGTTTCATGTGGTTTTTTATATACTTTGTGATCTATAAAATCTATTAATTTTTCAAAAGCAATATCATATATTTGATTATTAGTTAACTCGTTTGCATTTATAAATTTGTTTATTACTGACCGTTTTATTGAATCTAAATAATAGGGATATGATATTTCAAGCATTTTTAATCGTTCTGTCTCTGTACCTATCTTTTCAAATTCTAGTCCATATTTATCTTTGTGTCTTGTTAAATAATTTCTCCTCACATCTAAACATTTTTGTTTTCCTACGCTTACATGTAAATGATAATCAGCAGGAGGTAGTTTATCTTTTAATAATGCTACACCATTTACTATAACACCTTTTGTCTTTGCTTTTTCTATATCTTTATTCATTTTATCCCAATCGATCGTCTGATCATCATCATACGTATCAACGGTCTCTCCATTAGATAATGTTTTCTTAACTGGGTCTTTATAATATATTTTTTGGTCTATTACTTTCAATTTAAAGTCCAATGATATATTATTAACTAATTCAGTTTTACCACAACCTGATAATCCAGATATATATATAACTATACCGTTAAAAAACTTAATATATGCTTCTAATATGTTCATTGACATTATATATTATTTATATATAATTAAAAATTAAATAACGATTTTTACATTTTTGATATTTTTAGTACATGACACTAATTTGGTATCAATAGCCATCGCTAACATCCGTACCCCCGAATAATATTTTATATTATTCATATCTTCTGGTTTATCATTATTCTCACGTGTGAATCCATACATTTCTAAACATAATGTACCGTAATTGGATATTTTTTTTTGTTTTATATGCGATTTTTCTAATTTTTTGTTTTTTAAAAATTGTATTAATTCTTCCCTTGTAATCTCTGATGGTGCATTCTCAATAAAAATTGCATTTTTATATGAACGCTTCATATAAATAATATTTATATTAATATATTTCGCATCTTCCGTAATATAATTATTTGGTATATATTCATTTTTTAAGGGATCTTTTAATAAATTCACAATATCAGTAATTTTATTATAATATGCAACATCTGGATGCACATTTTTAAGACCAGACAATTTTAAATATTTACCCGATAACATAATATATCCTTTTACAAGTAATCGCAATAGTTCTTTTTTGATTGTTCCTTTAATGTTGTAATTATAATATATAAAATAAGAATTTTTGTATTTATCGATGCTGCATTGTGTTATATCAAAATCTGCGATATCAATATACAACATTGAACAATAATAAATATATATTTATTATTATTAATTTCAATTTTTATTTATTTTGGCATATCGCTCTTTTAACTTTGTAAATTGTTGTTTTTCTTTTTTTATTTGATTAGATATTTTAGTTTCTTGTTTTTCGTCCTTGGACATCTTCTTATCTTTCTCTAATTTAAGTATTTTGCTCCTAGATTTAATTATCTCTTTTTGTAATTTTGATTTAGTATCTGCACTTTTCTTCGATTTCTTACTTTTCTCTAGTAATTTTGGATCTATCTTATATAACCCAAATAATCCAACTTGATGAGATTCTAAACATTCCGCCATTGTTCCTAACTGTTTACCCTTTGGAACTTTACCTATACCACAATATATTTTCGACATATATATATATTATACACATATTCTTTATTTAATACCGTTAATTTTATTAGTACTCTCACTTGGATAAATTAAACGTACTTCTTCTAGAAATTGGCTATCTGTATATTTATAGTCTATAGTAAGGTGACATTTATTAGCAAATATTGCACCTCTGCAATCTAATATATTATTAATCCCATTTATTATATCATTTACTATCTTTGGAATATTAATATAATATTTAGAACGTTTAATATAGTCGTGATATTCTTTTGGAATCAATTCTAACATATATGGTGCAGGAGATATATATATAAATAATTCTACTGGTTTAAAGTAGTATTTTTTATCTAAATATAAATTTTGTAAATGTCTATTTAATTCTTTAAATATATCAGTATCTTTATAATAAGACAAATATTCGTCTATTTGATATAACAATGGGGCACGCTCATAGGGATAATACCATATATCGACTTTATTTAAATTTTCGTTAACGTTATATCTATTATAGTTTAACTCAAATACCCACACTAATCCTTCTAAATATCTACTAACTAATTCTTGTATTTTCTTATTTTTTATCGATATATCTGTTATGCCAAAATTTTGCTTATAAAATCGTTCAACACCGGTTTTAATAGATTCGTATTTTAAAGTATATCCTTTTTTATCTAATTTAACACTACCTATATTTAAAGGATATTTATCGAATAATTCTCGATATTCATCTAACATATTTTCAAATTTATAACATTCAATATCATAGTTTGTAACTTTAACATCATTACCTAAATAATCTAATGATGCATCTAACTTATTTCGTTGATATGAATCTTTTATCGAATGTTGATACGGCATAAAAGCTAACTTTATTTGGGGAGTTTTATTCGTATTTTTGTAATATGCTTTTAACTCGTCAAACAACTTTTTATCGTCTATATTATGTTTTATATCCAAGTTAACTACACGCTTATATATCCCTAAAAACTTTTTATTTGCAGATACCAATTTATATATATCATCGTTTTTTTCGTTATTTACAATCGCATCATCTAAACTACGAAGAATCTCTAAGAATTTTAATATATCTTCAATTAGATCTTCGCCATTTGTACTAAAAAGCTTTTTCAAATTTTTATAGTTATGATAATTGTTTTTCATATATACTTTTTGTAAATTTTTTCCTTCGTTCTTTTTTAATAAATGTATCAATTTAATAAATACTTCTTGATTTATATATTTTCTTTTAGTATTACTATCATATTCAATTAAATAATTGTTTTCTGCAATTAATTTAATATATAGATCTATAATTTTATCAAAATCTTCATTAACATTGATCGAAATTATTTTTGGTACATAATCATTTCCAAATAATGTCATTATAAAAACCATATCTTCAACTACATTTCCACGATTTATATTTTTTTTAATATTAGTTTTAATGTATAAATATATATTATCAGCTAATTCATCTATGTGTACAACATCTTCTATTTTCTTTTGCGGCGTTTGACGTATTAATTTCAATGTTGTTATACGTCTATCATCATCAGGATTAAAAGGTTGATTTACTAACAACGATAACAATATAAAATCACCATCTGGACTATATATTATATAATGTCCTTTTGTTTGTGTAGTAGAACGTAAATAATCAACAATTTTCTTTTCAGCCTCCCCTATGTCTTGATATGACGAATATATATATTCTGTGTAACTCGGTATTAAATCATTTATTTCAGTTCTTAGATTTGTTAATCGTTCATGTAGTAGATACATAAATTCGGTACCTGGACTAATATTAGATTGACTCCAATTTATTTTATTTAACTCAAATAAATATCTAGCTTCGTTGTCTCGCATTTCATTTTCAAACTTTTCAAATATTTTCTTTTTAACTTCTTCGTTTATTAAGCGATAATTTCGTCTAGTTCGTTGTTCTTTAACTTTAGAACGTAATGGAACACCATCAACAGATATATATAATAACTGTAGTGAATCTGACGTTATCTTTGTATTTAGAATTGTACGTATTTTGTTTATGACGTTATCTATTATAAATTTATCTACTCTATGTTGTGATAATTCAGCTTTCAACTCGTATGGTGACGTTGTATTAGTTAACTGAAGTTGATAAAAATTGTTTATTTCGTTTAATTTTTTATCCGTATAATTCTTTTTTGCTAAATAATATATAACATAATTTAGATCGTTTAAAACAGAGGCAGAACATCCATATATTACTGAATTAAAATCCATGAGAAAATGAGTACATTTGACCTTCGATTTTAACTCGTTCGATATATTATTATATTTTTTAGATATATCACTCTTCTCTAAACTAGAAAAGAATTGTTCAATTCCCATTATATATTTATATATGATAAATATATAAATATTATTAAACATCATTCACAATATTAATTATTATTAACAAAAGATATATCATAATTTTTAATTTTTGTTATTATTAATTTGCGTGTTGCGTGATAATAATATTATACATTTGTGTATATATCTTAAACAATTCTTAAAAATAATAGAATTGCTACTAGTATTATAATAAAAAATTATTACACGCCATGCATTATAATATTATGTTCTTCGATTTCTATTTGTTTAACTAGAAAGTTATAAACTATCGTTCGTTGATCTCCAGTCAATTGAATATAATCATCAACATAACTCACTGAACATTTGCATAAATGTGCTAATGCACTACAGATTTTATCTTTATCATATTTGTCATCTAATCCAGTTATTTGAGTAATACGTTTTTTGGTATTACGTTGTTTCATTATTATATGGATTTTCTTTTTATCAGGAAAAAACGTGTCAAACCCGTCTAACTTATCGAACTCGTCCATTTAGATTACAATATTATATATATAATAATCCAAATATATAACAATTTTTATTGTTTTTAATAATTAATTTCAATAACAATATCATCGATATTGTTATTGAAATTAATTATTATCGATATAATGCCTAATATTATTATATAAACTATTAAACTATAACCAAACAGAACTGTTAAAAAGATTTACGCGACAGAAACAGCAATATATTATGTGAAAAATAAAAATTGAACAAATATTTTATTTATATAACGGTTATTAATGCATAATGAAAAATATGCAAGTTCCGAGGTTAACAGATTTATGTATTGATAACTATCTAAATTCATATATTTGACAGCACTTTTTGTCAAATGATTTGTCTAATTTTATATTACATTTAATAAACTCTTACTATTATGACAGAGATTTATTAACAATTGATATTTATTATGCTAGAACCATAAAATTTGCATTACGAGTGTTGTCCGACGATACTATTAATCAACTCGTATATGGTGTGAAAAAGTAAAATATAAATTACGAACATTAATTTTTGGTGATATGTTAACTTAGATTTAAGAGGAACTTTTGAATATTATCATCAATATTATATACACATCTTAATAACTTTGAATAATACAATACGTATTATTAAATCTTATTCTAAAAAATTGATAAATAAATATATTAACATATTTATTTATTATTGTTTCAATACATACCTAATGTCGAGTTCTCGCTCTCACGAAGAGTGTTCTAAAAGTATAAAAAAACGGACAGGACATGCAGATGATCCCCGCAAGGATCATGTGGATGTTCGCATAAAGATGAGCGATACTGGATCTATACAGTTTTCTGGTGTAGTATATTCTGGATTGTCGTTTACTGCAAATGATGCACGCCCTATTATTGATATTATTCTTAAGATTTTTCAGGATTATATGGATCAGTTCAAAGGGCTTGATGTAGATTATTCGACTCTCTCCAAGAAGGAAAAGAAAAAACTAGACAAGGATCGTGATCGAAATGTTCCAAACTATGTTATCACTATTCTACCAGAATATGAAATGACAATGCGTCACATAAACGATCATTTGTCTCATGCAACTAAAAGGTTCGGACGTAAAATGGATATTGATCAGACTGCAAATATCATGCGGGTAGTGGATTGGTTCAAATGCATTCCAGTCGGAACTAAGGTTCCAATTCAGGTAACAGACATTTATTACTACTTCAATCGTCTAAAGCATGCGATTGTTCTCGATACGATCGTACTGACTCAGCGTAAGTATATTATAATTGATTATTCTGGATATAGCGAAAAGTTCCCACGACAGAAGATAAAGGACGATATATATGACGAACGTCGTCGTGTAGCTGCTGGTTTTCAATGCTATCATCTCCCAGAGCGAATTACTATCAGTGGAACGCCATTTATTAAGTAAATAATTAAATTAATTTAATTATTTATTTCATCATACATGCATCGTTACCACAATATTTTTCCTCCGCACCATCACTATTGCCAAACATAGTCCAATCTATTTCTTTGATAGTTTTAATCTTATCTTCGTATTGTTCTTTAGTTATTCCTTCAAACGGCATCTGTTTGTATGAACCTTCCTCGCTATGTGGTAGCATACTGACAGATTTTAAAACAGGTATATAATCAGTTAGCATATTAGCTATATGTTCACCCTCTTTATCCTTGTCAAAGTATATTGTTGTGGATACCATATTATCACTATATTCTCGTTGCAGTGTTGCTAACAATGCAAACTGTTCCCATGCAGATACGTCTTTTGCTTTACGGGAATGTCCTAAATCAACTGGAAATTCGAATACTAACGTTTGTTTAGAATATGTATCAGGTTCGTTAGGTATATTAGCTCCTTGTAAAATTTTAACAATTGGTGAATGTTCCGCCACACGTATACGCCGAATTGCATATTTAAAAGTTGGAAAATGCATACCACTACTAACACCTGCCAAAATTGAAATTGTTCCAGATGGTTTTATCGCAGTTACTCTAATTGATTCTGGTATGCCTGCCTCTTCAGCCAATTCTTTGTTAGTTTGACGTATAATTTTGTATAGTTGTTTAAACCATGATGTTACATATGGTGCTCCTTTTAACTCTCTCCAATCTGCAACTCCAGACATACTTACACCGATACGTCTATTTCGTTCAATAATACGGTTAGTTTCTTGTCGGTGTGTAGGTAATAAAGTAACCGTCGACGAATAGAAAGTCGCAATTTTAGCTGCGTTAATTAGCTCTTCTTCTGTTGAACATCTAGTCGGAAATACTTCACTTAAATTGCACACTTCAAATGGTTCTAAACATATCTCTGAACAGTTATGTGAAACAAAACCGTTAGCATCATAATAGCTTGCTAAAGGTATAGTACAATCGTACACTTCCTCGATTCCTAGTTTTTCTATTGACGATATTAATGACGTATATAATTTTGTGTCAGTTGTATGATTATGCAATATGAGTTCGTCTCCTATATGTAAATCTTGAACTTCAGTAAAATAGAAATTAGACTTCATAAATTTATGGTTAATTGTTGCTTTTATTGAATTTTCATTTTCAAGAGTTATTCTATATACTTGTTTATTTCCATTACTCCAAAATCCGTTATTCGTACTCGGATATTCACGTCCATGACAAAGAGCAATAAATTGTTTTCCTATTAAATCTACTACTGTAAACCTTCCGTTTGACGTAGTTATAATAGTATCACCTGTAATACACGGATTTACTAAAGTTGCTTTATCCACTCTCACATCTGGGTCTATCCCTGCAACTTTTCCATATTTTCCATATTTTTGTATATTATATATGTTAATTATTCCTGGTTCTCCGTTTGATTTAATTCTATCTGCTATAATCGGTATATACTTTTCAAAGTCTTCTTTCTTACACAAAGCAACAGAGTTATTTGACATCCAACCGTGATTTATACGATATGGATAACGTTCATAATTTTTAAGATTAATAAATGTGTCATCTTCTGGTTGTCCTATACACAACGTCGCTGAATTATGTACTACAAAACCTTGATTAATAACAAATTCAGGTTTATCTGGAACAGATATATCATATGTTTCCACAATGTTATGTTGTGTTATATCGGTGATTTTAATTGGTACAAATTTAGGGAGATTATTATACTTAATATAACTAGACATACTAACAAATTCATTTGATTGTGGTATTTGATGAATTTCATTTATCCATGCTCTTTTATATTTATAATCTTTACTATATATTTCTGTTTTTTTATTTTCAAATTTTAAAGCATAAGGAGCAATATATTTCTTAAAATTAATAACAGCTACACATCCAACAATTTTTATATCATATATTTTTTTCCAATGTTTAATTTTTCGTTCTTTTCCAGTAATTTTTGTTGGAATTCCTAAAGATGAATATAATATTCTAATTTGATTACAAAATTCTGGATATACAGATGATATACATTTAATAGGTCTTGTTTTACATGAACCATCTGAATCAAATAAACCTGCCAAAAATAAGGCTCTTATTTGTGTAGTTCCATTCATTATAAATTCTGGTATAATCATCTCAGAATTAGGTTTTTTAAATTGACGCATGTATAATGCAAATTGTTTTGATGGTATACGAATTTTATAACTGTTGTCCTTTTCATTTGGTCTCGTCGTCGCTATCGCTCCTCCTCGATAAGGGTCGCTTTGCTTCCCTTGTCTTAATATATACATTGTATCTTTATCAAATCCAAATTTTGATAATTCATTTTTACATTTTTCATAAATATTAATATGTCCTCCAAATACACATACATCTACTCGAGAATTAGCACCATTTTTATCTTCGTTATAATACACATATCCATTACCAAATATATAACCAAATAACCAAGATATTCCTTTATCTAATTTGGGTATTGTAATATCTTTACATGTAGTTGCAGGTAAATTTGTTTTACTTCCTTTAATTATATGATTCGAATATGTTAGTATATCAGTTTTAGATAATTCTAAGGCGGTTTTCCACTTATAACTATCAATACCATTCATCACAGCAATTTTATGATTTGGTGTACAAATTAGATCTCCAATTTCAGTTGATATTTTAATAGTTTGTTGTTTACCTTGATGTATTAATTCACATATTTTATATTTACCATTTGCAGTTATCACCTTCATTCCTTTTTGAACATTTTCTATTTTAACAAATCCTTTTGTAGTATGTATTAATGTACCTTTTGGTAAACATCTCCTAATTCCTCCTGCCACAACGCAAACTCCTATTAAATTTATTATATCTACTACACAACACGTCTTATCTATTTTATCATCGAGATACATATCAAATATTTTCTCTAAATCTTGATGCAAATCAACAAGAGGTTGAGCACCCGATGCAGTTCCCCCAAACATTTTTAATGGAGTTCCTTTTTTACGGATTTGTGAATAATTAAATGTATGCCATTTTTCTAATTTTCCGTCTTTATCTGGAACATACGAATTAATTAATATTTTAGTTGCCCTAACCCAACCTTCTCTACTATCATCTACTATGTGAAAAATTGGTTTAGATTTATTAGGTTTATATGCTTCCCCTTTCCAGTCTGTATTAAAACCACAACCGACACCGTTCATTAGCATATCCATAATCCAATCACATGATTCGACTAAATGTTCTGTTGTTGTAGCCGCACAGTTATATAAACTTGCGGATCCACGCTCGTAGATTAGGTTTGTTCCCATTGCAAATAAACCCCTTCCAGGTGGAAGAAAATGCATATTGAAAATAGAGTATATAAAACCTTCTGCATGTTTTTGCCAATATTCTTCATCCCATTTTAGATTATGTTTTATATAGTAATCTTTACGAATAGAATAGACACCATTTGTAACTCTAAGAACCGTATCTAACCAATTCTCTTGTTTTCCGTCTGGTTTAAGTCTTGAATATGTACGATAATAAGTAACATAACCTAATTGGTTAAATCCAAATTTAGGTTTAATTTTTCTATATTTGTCAATTGACGCATTTAATACAAAACGGTGATCAACATAGTTTTTTACGAGGAGCGATGGCGACGAGACAAGAACTGACATCTTCTATAAAGATATACTATACTTAACAAAATAATACTTTATTATTATTTTGTTTAATTTTCAATTTTTACTATAGTTCAATCACCAGATTTTTTAAATTATTTTTTATTTTATTATTGTTGTTCGTTAAAAATTTATTAACAATTTCTTGATTATTAGTTACATTAATATAACACATTAAACCGTTATATATTCGATTTATATAATATTCTGTTTTGCCGTTTCGTATGCCGAAACATACTACTTCATAACAAATATCTTTGCATTGTCGCTCTAAATCAGTATTTTGTATCATTGTTTCGTAAATACAATTCCATATTGTTTTATTATATTTTTCATTCAATGTTAAATAATTTATGTAAACATCTATATGTTCATTTGTATAGATCGATATATAGTAGCTATGATATGGATTTACTGGTAATACATAATTACCGTATTTATATTTTAAAAATCCTATTTCTTTGTATATATCACCATTTATTATTGTTGTTTCCCCAGTTTCTATACCATTGCTTATTACTCGTTCATCAAATTCTAACAATATTTTATCAAAGTGTCCCTTTATATATACATAATCCATATAATGCTTAAATTCGGATGTTCGAAATTGATATCCATAATTGGTTTTCTGTATAACTTGAGATAATAAAATACCGATTGGTTCATTCTTAAAATCAAATAATTTTGTAATTTTATTACATTTTATAGATTTTCCAATGTCATCGTGTTGTATCACATCATATCCATAATAATTAATTTTATCAATACGTATCATTCGAATCACAATATTAATATAATTCTTATGACTTCTAATTTCATTTTTTAAAGTAATATATTAGCAACGATATTTAAATATTCTATTTGTTTGTTGTATGTATATATTCCATCATCTTTAATCAAATCTGAATATTTCTTAATATCTGAAGTGTTGGCTTCTTGTCTAGTTTCAAGAACCATTGGAATTTTATGAGATTCACAAATTTTAACGAACTCAATTAAACCATCTATATTTATGTATCCAGTTCCTATATCAGCATGTCTATCTTTTTGAGAACACAATGGTTCTTTACTATCATTTAAATGTATTAATGCGACATTATTCCATCCTAATGTTCGAGATATATGAGCATTCATATGTTGTGAAAATTTTGGATATCCAATATCATACATATAGCTATAAATATGGCAAGTATCTATACAAAATTTTATTCTTTTACGTTCTTGTTTAGAAAACATTTGTCGTAGTTCTCCAAGCTTTTCTAAAGACGTACATATTTCCGTTCCACATCCAGCACCAGTTTCTAATATTATATTACCAGGTGTTTTTTTCAAACATTCCTTTATTCCACTTACATATATTTTAATTGCTTTATCTTCATTCATATCTTTACGTTTTCCCATATGCACTACAACTCCCAAACCACCGATTATATTGTTATCGACCATATCGTTACATAAAAACCATACCGCACTCTTATAACCATGTGATACAATTTCATTACAAAAGTTATACATCATACAACTGTGAAGAACAACTTTAATTTTATTCTTTTTAAGCTTTTGACCTAACTTTAACAAGCGTAATCTACGTTTATCTTTATTTTCTCTAGGATTAGATATTAATATTTGTATAATTGGTATTTTATCTTTAATCGGTAATTCTATGGATTTAAATATATCTTTTTCTTTTGATATATATCCTTTAGATGTTTTAATTTTATATGCAGTATTTAAGTGATATCCAATGTTCATCGCTGCTTATAGCTATTAATATAAATAGCTATTTAAACTATAAATTTCAAGTTTTTATACTCGAATATGTAGATCTTAAATCAGGACATGATTTGTTTATTATATCGTCTACTTTAGTATCTAGCATTTGTTTAAGCTCGTTTATCGTATTCGAAGATAACTCAATTTTTAATAAATTTTCTACGAATAGTTGTTTCTTCTCTAAATATAACTCGTAAGACGCTTGCAAACCATAGTTAATAACAAAGTTATACGTAGAGTTATCATACAAATTATTTAAATCGTTATCAATGTTTGCAAAGTTATCAGATATGTACACTAACATACCATACAAATCACCAATTTTACGAATTTTATCTATTCTACGTTTATCACCTAAACCGTATATCCATCCAAACATAGATGATAACTCGTATATAACATTATGATTCGTTTTAATCTCTTCTAACAGTTTTGTTTTATTTATTTGTCTAACTAGTGATAACTGTTTTAACTTTGGTTTGTTATCTTTATAATACGACGTCGCTAAATCATGTTTTAGTTTGTAATTATCATTTTGTATAACATTTCGATTTTGTAGACTTAACAACACGTTGTTTAATATATTGTTAGAGTAAGATGATATATCAATGTATTTATCTTTAGAAACATTGTCTTTAATAGAATCTATATTTGCCTGCAAATGTAAATAACATAGCATAACGATAACTTCACGAAGTTCATAATATGTTTCTTTAAACTTTTTTATATATTTTTCTTTATTTATAAGCAACTTTCTATATACTAACAAGAGTTCTATTAATACGACATTGTGATAACCATTAATACTAACTTTATTTAATCGATTTTGACTATTAAGTATAGTCAACATAAATATAGAACAACAATAATTACTTTCTTCTATTAAATCTATAATGATAGATTGATATTTATTATCTATTTTTGTTATATGACTTTTCGTTTTTACAAAGCGTTTAATAGATTCTTCATATTTATTTATCTTGCTCATTATTATAATTTAATTAGATATACAAAATATTAGTTTAAACGATTGAAAATTTCAAAATGAGACACTGTATAAACAACGAGGAGGTGCGATAGCAACGAAAATTATAGTTAGCTTTGCTAACTATAATTTACGCTGAATGAAAACTGCAAAGCAGTTTTTATTCATCGACGAGACAAAAATATATTATTATAATTTATATAAATATAATTTATATAAATATAATTTATATGAATATAATTTATATGAATGATATTATACAAAACTTACCTACTTCTAACGACGAAGCAGTTATTTATCTATATAATAAGATAGATGATATAACCACGATCTTTGGGGATTATTTAAATAATCCAACAAAAATCATAGATTATAAAAAAAACTATGCAGAAGAATTATATAACACATATATCAATTCTAAACAAGACAATTTTACTATTGTTAGTATTGTTAGATTAACTATATTAAAACTGTGTAACGCTTATAAAAATCAGTCTTTATTGGAAAAAGAGGAAATCGCAAACGCTAAAACTAACAAGATATATACCGTTATTATTACAAATGACAATCTTAAAATTAAACTATATATATTGTATTTACTAGTATATGGGCTAGAAGCAAAAATAAGATATCTTTATTCCAGTCAAAAAGTATCACACTGTGGAATAGATTATGAGTTTCACAATCGACAAATCGCATTAATGCAAGTTAGTTATGAAACTTGGAGCAGTCATGATGTATCAACTATATCATATATTTGGCTAACAAACCCAGATGAGTTTGACGACAAACAACGTGATATATTATTTAAATATATGATGAGAAACAAATATATTAAACGAATTATACATGGAGCAGACGCTTTGGATGTTCCATATATGTATAATATACTATTTAATAAAGATAACAATAAAATGAAAGATTTTATGTCTAACGTAATAGACACCCGATTTTTATGTGAGTATACCGTCGCAAGTGAAGGAATCGAAAAGAAAAAATGTAGTATATATAATACTCTTCGTTCAAACGGTGTTCTTGACGATGTTAAATATGATTATCTTATTAACACAGAAGATAATATGGGACCTAAACAAGATATAGTTTGGAACATCCATAAAATGAGTTCACATCATATAAAATATGCATTATACGATGTTCTTTTTTTAAAAAGATTAGTTGAGAGCATCATTATTACTGCACAAACTAAAAATCCATTTATTGTTCCATCGTTTGAATATATATCTTATTTAACTGGCTTTAACTATATCGAAAAACTAGAAATATCACACATAACAAAAGATATTAAAGCAATCGTCGATCCAATGAATAATTATCGTATACAAGTTCCTAGCGGAAATCCCTCGTTAATGGATATCTACACAAAAGTAATAACAGGAATGAGAGTAAATAGTATTGGTTTAGATGTTGATAGTTTGTTTGGCGTTAACTATTTTAGAACAGAGATTAAAATCTTATTAAAATTTTTAGTTTATTGCGTTGTTGCTCAACATAACAAGATTTGGAAAACTAGAACGTTTTATTTACATTACAATTTAAATCCTAAATTAGAAAATTTATACACACAATTAAAAGATGTATATCCACAAATATTATCTTTAATGACAGAGATACAAAAAGAAATAGAAAACAAATTTATGTCTTTATATTAAAAAAATTGTTTGCTATATTCATTAATTGTTATATTATAATTGCGAATACATTTTTCATTATGGATGAAGACACAATAATATTTCGGGAACTGAAGTATGATCCTACATTATTTAGTACATTAAGCGATAAGAATTATGTTAATTGTTTACATGCCGTTAAAATACACGGATGTGTATTAGAATATATTGAAAAACAAACTTATGAATTATGTTTAGAAGCAGTTAAACAAAATGGTTATGCACTACAATATGTAAAAGAACAAACATATGAATTATGCGTAAAAGCAGTAAAACAAAATAGTTATGCACTCAAATATGTAAAAGAACAAACTTATGAATTATGTTTAGAAGTAGTTAAACAAAATGGTAATGCACTAGAGTTTGTTAAAGAACAAACATATGAGTTATGTTTCGAAGCAGTTAAACAAAATGGTTATGCACTTAAATACGTTAAAGAACAAACTTATGAATTATGTTTAGAAGCAATTAAACGAAATGGAAATGCATTAGAGGATGTAAAAAAACAAACTTATGAATTATGCTTAGAAGCAATTAAAAATAATGGTTTTGCACTACAATATGTAAAAGAACAAACTTATGAGTTATGCTTAGAAGCAGTTAAAAATCATGGTTATGCACTACAATATGTAAAAGAACAAACTTATGAGATATGCTTAGAAGCAGTTAAAAATAATGGTTTTGCTTTACAATATGTAAAAGAACAAACTTATGAATTATGCTTAGAAGCAATTAAACAAAACACCAAAGCAATTGAATATGTCAGTTTTACATTTATATAATTTTAATCAATATATCTAAACGCTTTTGTATTTTGTTTAACCATATTTTTTATATAGTAATTAATTAAAATTAAATATTTTCTATATATATTCGCATTCTATTGCTTCATAATCTTTATTTTTTCTAATTATTTTAAACGGTTTTCCACATCCAAATTTAGTTAATTTAACGCAAATTTCACGACTCGCATGAGGCGGAATTTGGTGATAATTTTTATCGACACCATGTCGAAATATTGCACAATTTATTTGTTCTATTATAATAGGATCACGGCAGTGTGGACATACGACGATTAACATTATATATTAATACCAATATATAATTTTACAAATAATTTTACAGAGCGGTTGCTAATTGATAATTTAGTTGTCCAGAACAAGTATAAGTTGTTGAGATAGCAAATGTTCCTCTAAATGTAAAAGTTAAAGTTGCCACACTTTGTGATATTTCCAACCAAGAAGATTGATATACCCCAGACGCATATATTTGAATCGGGACATATATTTGTTCGTCATCATCATCATCTACATCATAAAAATTAGGTAACGTTGTAGTTGTTATTGTTAATAAATCGGTTCCAGCATAATCAGATCCAGTAGTTAACGTTATATTAAATATTATAAATATTGTATTTTGTTGTATATATGAATATCTCGCATATAACGGTTCAGTTGTGCTAATTGCTCCACCAGTTGCTCCTAAATTACCCACTGCAAAAATTATATTGCTGTATGAACCAAGTGAAGTAGTGTTAATTTTATAACTTTTACTTGTTGCAATTGCTAAATCTCCACCTATATATACATCTTTAGCAACTCCTAGACCTCCAGCTGTTACTATCGCTCCAGTGTTAATCGCAGCAGATTGTGTTGTATTTGTTATTTCTAAATCTCCACCTATATATACATCTTTAGCAACTCCTAGACCTCCAGCTGTTACTATAGCTCCAGTGTTAATCGCAGCAGATTGTGTTGTATTTGTTATTTCTAAATCTCCACCTATATATACATTTTTAGCAACTCCTAGACCGCCAGCTGTTACTATAGCTCCAGTGTTAATCGCAGCAGATTGTGTTGTATTTGTTATTTCTAAATCTCCACCTATATATACATCTTTAGCAACTCCTAGACCGCCAGCTGTTATTATAGAACCAGAATCAGTTGATGTTGATTGTGTAGTATTTGTTATTTCTAAATCTCCACCTATATATACATCTTTAGCAACTCCTAGACCGCCAGCTGTTATTATCGAACCAGAATCAGTTGATGTTGATTGTGTTGTATTTGTTATTTCTAAATCTCCACCTATATATACATTTTTAGCAACTCCTAGACCTCCAGCTGTTATTATCGAACCAGAATCAGTTGATGTTGATTGTGTTGTATTTGTTATTTCTAAATCTCCACCTATATATACATTTTTAGCAACTCCTAGACCGCCAGCTGTTACTATCGCTCCAGTGTTAATCGCAGCAGATTGTGTTGTATTTGTTATTTCTAAATCTCCACCTATATATACATTTTTAGCAACTCCTAGACCGCCAGCTGTTATTATCGAACCAGAATCAGTTGATGTTGATTGTGTAGTATTTGTTATTTCAAAAATAGAAATAGGATCAAACGGTGAAACTATACTTCCATCTACGTATATTGATCCATCGGTTATAATCATATCCCCTGTTATATTTACATCTGTTGGAATTATAATGTTTGAAGTAAAATTACCAATTGTTATTGTTCTTACTCCTCCAGTTCCTATATTGAGTGAGTGATCTAAAGTATTTGAACCTATATTAATTCGTCCAAGGGGATTAACATTTATATTTATTAAATTTTCTACAAGGTTAGTTGTATCATATATCGATGACATTATATATTATAACTATTTATAAAAAATTGTCCTGAACATATATATTCTATAGATTGTTCAAATCTACCTTTTATTGTAAATATAACCTCTAAATTATTATTTGATATTTCAACTATTGAAGTTTGATATATTGAATTAGATATTATTTGTATTGGAAAAATTATTATATCTGTATCGTATAAATTTGGTAATGTATTAGTCGTTATGGTTAACGAATTATTTTGTTCATAATCAGAACTTGTACATATCATAATTCTAAACATAATAATAATTGTATTTTTCTGTATATATGCATATTTTGCATATAATGGTTTATCTGTATATATTAATACACCAGTTGTTTCTGTTTTAAAATTTATATTTTTATACATACCTAACTCAATCGAGTTTATATTATATCCATTGCAAGTTATTATTCCCAGTGAATTTATTTTAGCTATTTCATTTAATTTATCTTGACTATAAATAGATAAACTATTCATTCCAATACAATCTCCTAAATATATTTCTAAATTTTTATCATTTTTTACTGTTATGGAAGAATTCGATATTGTTAATAATCCGCTATCAATTGATGTAAATGATCCAATCGATGATATTATTTTTTTATTTGATATAGTTTGTTCTATATTTAATGTGACAATATCATCATCTATTCCTTTTAAATCTGGAATATATAAAATAGACGGTGCAACTGTTTGCTCACGTGATACAATATTAATAGTGTTATCGTCGTTCAAATTGTTAAATGTTAACATAGTATTAATAACCGAACAATCTAAAGTTTTATTTGTTAATGTTTGATTTGATGAACTATCTATTAAATCTGTATATATTAACGGTGTATTACATCCTCTAGTTATATGAAAACCACCGTTTGAATTTGTTTTTAATACGGCTACGTTAATTTTTGTTATTGTAGACTTTGTATTAGTTTCTTTTATGAATTCTTTTTTAGTAAAGCTTTCGACAGTATTTATTAATCCCACACCCTTAATTGTAAGAAGATTTAACATATTATTTAATACTTCGTAGTAACCATTATTATAGAGAGATCCAGATATTTGAATAATGTCGTTTATATGAAAATTATTATACATTACAGTCACCGTCGCATTCTTTAATCCTTCTATTGCGGGAGTAAATATTCCTGCATCTTTAGTATCAGTCGTTAGATTTGTTGCATCATAACTTAATACTATACCACCAGTTGAAATATTATTATAAGCTAAACTACTATTGAGACAAATATACGGAGCTTTAGATAATATATCGTTAGTTGTTATAATCGAACCATTAAATAAAGTATTATTCGCAAACGTCGTAGAACATATATTTAACATTGAATTATGATTACCTATATTGACAACTTTATTTCCACCTGTTCCAATATTTATATCACAATTTGAATTATTGTTGCCAATATTAATTGATCCGTGTTTTGAATTGACAGATAATATATCATTACTAGTTATATCAATTAATCCATTTGATTCGATTTTGTCTATTTTTAAAGGACTTGCTTTAATCGCCATTTTATATAAAGTTGTTTATAATAAAATATTGCTCATAAAAACTTAAGTTAATCAAAATCTTCGTGAATTGTTAGTTATAAATATTATATATCGAAATATATATAATGTCATCTCATCCATACATTGAACATAACGGAGTTTACGGAATACGTAGCGATTATAATTCAACATTACATTTAACAGATACACACTTAAAAACTACGTCTGCAGACATATCAGTTAATGATTTAAGAGAAGGTTTAGCCAATCTCACTTTGTTAATGACTTTTATAGATCCAACTTCAAGCTCAATAACTGGAACGTTTATAGGAACTGGTAAATTAGACATAGTTGATGACAGTAATAATTTAGTTCTGGATAACTCAAATCGTACATTTCAAGGAGATGTATTAAATGGAACTGGTGGAGTACTTTTAGATTATATGGATGAATCTATAAAAGCAGATATATTAGATTCTAATAATAACATTATATTAAACCATACAAACAAAACATTTAAAGGCTCTATATTAGCTACTGATAACAGTGTAATGCTAAATTATACAACACAGCAACTTAAAGGAGATATTATAGCTCTTGATGATACTGTTATATTAGATTATTTAGATCGAACATATATGGGCAACGTTATTGCGGATGATGACACTGTATTAGTAGACTATGAAAATAAAAATCTAAAAGGAAATTTATATGCTCTTGATGATACATTAATATTCAATGCAACAACTAAAAAAATAGTTAACTTAGCGGCTCCAACAGATGATGATGATGCAGCAACAAAAGAATATGTTGATAATGCAGTATTAGCTGGATCATCATATGCATTTAGAACATTTACAGAAGATGCAACAGAAGATTTACCAAATGTTAACAATATATATGCAACTGCTGGAGGAACAGATCCGACAGCTACAGCTAGACTTCAAGATGGAAATTCAATCGCAGAATATAAAAGAATAATATTAATAGCAATAATAGGTGCAGCAACGCAATTGAACGTTATACCACAATTAAATAATTTTATAGATGCGGACGGTGCTACACCATCAGCAATAACATTTGATACTGTTGGTCAGAGCCTTACAATAATCTGGAGTGGTAGCAACTGGTATTTAACAAATGGTGGTGCAACTATGGTTCCATAAATACTTTTTTAAATATATAGTTAGTATATATTAACTATATGTCAGCCGTTATAAAAGGAAATGTTAATATTACAGGAGGTATTATTAATGATATAACAGAGTTATCTATATACGATAGTGATACATCACATGTTTATAATATAACAACTGGAAATATAGCCAGCAATATCAACATTGGGTTTCCAGTATTAACTAGTAACGACACTTTTGTATTTGCTAATTTTACACAAACATTAACCAATAAAACTTTAACATTACCACAAATAAATGATACAAGTAGTGATCATCAATATATATTTTCGGTTAATGAATTAACAAGCGATAGAACTATAACTTTGCCTTTACTGACTGGCAACGATACGTTTGTTTTTGCTGATCATATACAAACATTAACAAACAAAACTTTAACTCTTCCACAAATTAATGATACAAGTAGTGATCATCAATATATATTTGCTGTTAACGAATTAACTAACGACAGAACTATAACATTACCGTTATTAACTGATAACGATACGTTTGTTTTTGCGAATCATATACAAACGTTAACAAACAAAACTTTAACTCTTCCACAAATTAATGACACGAGTGCTGATCATCAGTTTGTGTTTGCTGTAAACGAGTTAACCGCAGATAGAACTATCACGTTGCCTTTACTAACTGACAACGATACTTTCGTTTTTGAAAATCATATACAAACTATAACTAATAAAACATGGGGTGATAATCTAGATATGAATAATAATAAAATTGTCAATTTAGATTTACCAACTTCAAACAACGATGCTACAACTAAAGCTTATGTTGATGGATTAGCCGCAGGATTATCTACAAAAAAATCATGTCGCGTAGCAACAACTGCTAGATTATCTGCATATTATACTGGAGGGACAGACGGAATTGGTGATGGTTCAACTCTAACTGCAAACAGTGATGGTGCAATAGGAAATATCGATGATATTGCTGTAATTGTTGGAGATCGTATATTAGTTAAGGATCAATATACTGCTTTTATGGCACACATTGATTTTACCCCTAATTCGATTGTCGCAAGTGATTATTTTACCATAGAACTTAGAGATAAATCAGAAGGTGCCACAATTGTATATAGCGTATGGTATCAAGTTGCTGGAGGTGGAGTTGCACCAGGTGTTGGAACTCCCATACAAGTAACAGTTGTAGATAATACACCATCTCATGTAGCAACACAAACTATTGCTGCGTTAAATGCATATACTGTATCATCATCTGCAATTTGTTCGGCTAGAATAGATCCAGATAATGCAAATGCTATATTAATAACTGCATCTGTTGCTATATCAACTGGAGAAACAATAAGCGATAATAATACAGATGCCACATTTACTATATATCAAGCTAGCGTCGCAGATGAAGTAATTGGTTCTGCACACAACGGTATTTATGAAGTTACAGATTTGGGCGATGGTGCATCACCGTATATATTAACTCGAACGTCGGATTTAGACGGTTCTCCAGATAATGAAATTAACTCTGGTGATTATACTTACATTTCATATGGGACAGTTCATCAAAATCAAGGATTTACTATTTTAGCGTATACCAATATATATGGCACTACAACCGACGGATTTATAGCTGGATATGCAAATATAGATTGGTCTCAGTTTTCAGGCACCGCATCGTTTACGGCAGGTGATGGTATCGAAATAATCGGTAATAATATTTCGGTTGATTTAAAAACAAACGGTGGTTTAGTTATCGAAGCAACTGAATTGGCACTAGATTTAGGTGCTAGTGATATAACAGGAACTTTAGCGGTTGACGATGGTGGAACTGGACTGGATCTATCAGCATCGACTGGAATATTGTATTTAAACAGTGGAACTGTACAAACATATCCTATTATTCAGACAGTTAATGCTGATACTAATAACGCAGCATTTCCAAACGCTCAAGTTATATTCGGTCAAACATCTGGTAGTGCCAATACAACGTTGACTATTAATACAAATCCATCTAATAATGGACATATATTATATATTATATACACGGTAGATGACGTATCGGCAAGTGAAAGTTTTATTATATCAAGTGCTGGTTTATTCACGGATGCATCTGGCACAGCATCTTCAACTATAACTTTGACCAATGTCGGACAAAGCTTAACAATGATATGGAACGATACAGTTGGTAAATGGTTCTTATCTAATGGAGGATTCAGTATAGCATAATCAATAATAATAATTTATTATTGATTTACTTAATTTTTGCATAGTTGTATACATCAAAACTATTTCTCCACAAAAACGTTTGTTTAATAATAGTCTTGTTTTTAATATTTTCGACATTATTTTCTGCTACCAAACATTGTTTTAAAAATATTATAGTTTCTGGTAAATTCATAGACGGAAACGTCATTATAATATCTTGTCGTCCAGTTAACTTTTTACCAGTTTGTTTATATATATATCTTTCTATAAATTCTTTATCATAACCATATTCAAAATCCAAATATAATCCATACATTTCGTATACTCTCCTAGTTATTACTAAACTACTTAACATAAATTTTTTGTTATAAGTGTTAGAAAAATCAATATTTGCTATATCATTACATGGAATTACAAACGTCGAAACAATTGGGACTTTATTATTAATAATTTTATCTACACATATATTAAATCGTTCGGGATGAGATTTTAGGGTATCTTTGTATATAACAATTATTTCTCCAGTTGTTCGTTTTATGCACTCGTTTAATATTTGTACATAGCTATTTTCTAATACTGACATAGTAATATGTATAATATTAATTTGATTTTGCATATATTCATAATTTAGTTCGTTATATATGCTAAGATTCGAATTAGTAATTATTTCGATCGGGCGATATGTTTGTGCATATATAGATTTGATAGATTCTTTATTTTCGTTATTTACACAAATAACGCTTATTAATGGACGCTTAACAAATATACGATGTAAAGTATTATGTTCTAATACTTTAAGTTCCTCATCTTTTCTTCGTTCTTCTTCGATTTTTTGCACTTTAATTCGTTCGATTTCGAATTTCTTTATTTTTTCTTCTTGAATTTTTTTTAATGCTTCTTCTTTACGTGCCCTTTGTTTTAGTATATATAATTCTTTCTCTTTTTCTTCTCTTTTATTTCTTTCATATGTTAATTTAATTTCCTCCAATCTCTGTTCTTCTAATAAGACTTTTCTTTCGTCTTCTAATTTAGTTTTTTCTTCTAATAATTGTTTCTCTAATTCTTGCTGATATAAGAGTTTTTGTTCTTCTTCTAAAGTTCGGGTTCGTTCTAACCGATCTAACTCTTCGATTTTCGATTGTTCTATTAATTCTTCGATTTGTTTTTGTCGTAATAATTCGTCTTGATGTTTTAATTTTTTGTTCTTAATTTCTTGTTTAATTCGTTCTTTTTCTTCTTCGAGTTGTTCGTTTATTATATCAGTTGCATTTTGTTCTTTTCGTTTTAATCGTTCTTCTCTAATTTGTTGTATTTTTTCTTTAGGAGATATTATTTGTTGATTTTTTACATTTGTATTTATTTTAACTTCTTGAACATGCAACAAGTTGACACTTTCGTTTTTTACGGTGTTTAAACTCATTACTAAATCAACTTCCTCATTGTGTTCTTCTTCGTTTTTTATATATGCATTTTCGTCAACATTATAAAATTGTAATGGTGGTCTATCATCTGGTATATATGGTCCAGCAACGGGTTCAGTATCTTTTCGCTGTATATCTTGATAATCTTTTGTTAGTGTTCTTAATTGCATATCTTCTTTATTTTTATCGACTGATATAATAAATTTGTTAACGACCATTTCATAATCAACATTCTTATTCCAAAATAATATTCCACAGCGTAGATCTCCACCAATATTTTCAAGTTTAAATGTATGTTTATATCCATTAGAAGTTATAAAGTGTGTTCTTGGTATTATACGAGTGTTAAATTCATCCTCACAATAAACAAATGCTTTATCGCCATATATTAATACCGCATCAATTTGAATATAATATACAGTTGATTTATTAAATTTATATGTGTAATAAAAACCAGCTGATAAACTGATATCGTTTCCTTTTACTTTAATTATAAACTTATTTCCTACTGTTTCATAGACGGCTCCTTTATGTAAAATTAAATCGTTCATAATTATTATAGAGTTGTTTAATTTACATTCATAGTTATTTTTAAACAATTTCATTATATATAATATATATAATGATTTATAAGAGTAATATTTGTTTTAAAAATTATTTAAAATTAATTATTATTAATGATAAACATATCGGTAAATATTATGTTAATTTATATCCAAACTCTAAATATTCTATTGACGATATTTTAGATGATATTTTATAT
>Ga0209542_10003415_pt1 | contig 34019 bp, 40 predicted proteins | sample RifCSPhighO2_01_FD_184028 | JGI IMG/M metagenome (GOLD analysis project Ga0209542, IMG submission 184028) | Soil microbial communities from Rifle, Colorado - Rifle CSP2_plank highO2_0.1 (SPAdes) (version 2) | ecosystem: Environmental > Terrestrial > Deep subsurface > Rock core/Sediment ...
AACTAATCCACCATAGCGCATATCTGTCTTTTTATTATACAGCCACCCCACTATAATCCCTGCAGTTGCCCTTTCACCTTTTTTTGCATCAGCCGTAGCTGTGATTGCTTCCAGAACAGCTCCATGAGTATATACTACCGGCTTTTCAATCTCTTTGGCCATGCCGGGCATTATGGATGAGTATGACATTATATTAAAGCATTCAATCCCTGCCTCCTTTAATGCCAGATGATATGAACCTGCATGGATTGTGATGTCACTTTCTCCAGTGCCGCTTGTCCAGAAATAGTTTTTTGGAATCCTGTTGCCGACTGTAATGCTGAACAAAAAGGGTTTATCTTTTAGAGATTTCCCTCTTAGTTCCTCTAAACTGTTATAGAAATCAATCATTTTTTGTTATTATTTTTCCTCATTTAGACTTTTATCAAAAAATACAAGAATACATAAACTATCACCAATATCATAATTCATTTTTTCTTATCATAATTAAGATAAAGTATTTATAAATTTATCTGTTTTAGATTTATAAATCCTATAGACATGTTCACACAGCAGACAAGAATCAAGTAATATGCCTACAATTGTTTTAAGATACGGGGAAATATGGTTAAAAGGCCTGAACAAAAGCTTTTTTGAAGACAGATTTATCAAGAACATAAAATTCCTTCTTAAAAAAAATAATATAGAATATGACATAAAAAATTTAAGGGCAAGAATACTTCTTAAGGTAGACAAAAAAGTTCCGGATCTAAAACATGTTTTTGGGATAACATCATATAGTTATGCAAAAGAAATTGATCTGGACCTGAAAAAGATAAAAAAAGAAGTGCTAAAATTATGCAAGAAAGGAAAAACATTCAGGATAACAACAAAGAGATTGTCAAAGGATATCGCTTTAAGTTCACAAGAAATAAATGAAATCGTCGGTGATTTTGTAGTAAAAAAACTGAAATTGAAGGTCAATCTTAAGAATGCTGAACAGGATATCTTTATTGAAATATTAAATAAGAAAGCATATTTGTTTGATGATAAAAAAGACACGATAGAATGTTTCGGAGGCTTGCCCGTGGGAGTCTCAGGTCTGTGTACATTAATCCTCGATAACAAGAATTCAATATTAGCCGGCATAATGATGCTAAAAAGAGGATGCTCATTAGAAATTATAAGGGATAAAAAGATAAGTTACAAGAAACTAGAAATTTTTTCATCCGGGACAAAAATAAAAGAAGTAAAACATTATAGTGATTATTCTTATGCTGTTGTCGATGCAGGCACGTTGAAAAATTTCAAGGAAAGAAATTACAGGAAGATGGCACTAAGACCATTGATAAATCTTTCACAAGAAGATATAGACAAAAAATTAAAATACTTCTGCTAATGAACAAAGGAAAATCCATGAAAAATAGAATTGTATATATAGAGACATATGGATGTGCATCAAACAGGGCAGATTCGCAGATAATAGTTAATCTGCTGGAAAAAAATGGATATAGGATTACTGATAATGAAAAAGAGGCTGATTATCTGCTTGTCAATACATGTGCTGTAAAACATAAAACAGAAGAAAAAACAATCCATAGGCTTAAGGATCTGTCAAAACTAGGCAAGAAAATTATAATAGCAGGATGTCTGACCAAAGTAAATCCTGAAAGAATAAAAAAGATAATGCCGGATTTTGCAGGTATGTTGGATCCAGGCTCTATAGATAAAGTCACAGATTTAATTGACGATATTAGAGAAGGCCATAAAAATATAATCAGAAATTCAGACAAGAAAATATTTTTGGCAGCAGGACATTCGCCAGGCGAATCTGTTAGGATAATAAAGATATCAAATGGATGCCTTTCTGACTGTTCATTCTGCGCCACTAAAATTGCCCACGGAAATCTTGTATCTTATAGGATAGGTGATATAAAGAGAGAATTGATGCACGCTATCGAAGATAATTGTAGTACAATCTATATTACAAGCCAGGATAATGGATGTTATGGATTTGATATTAAGACAAATCTGACTGAATTGTTAAAAGAATTGATAACAGTAGATGGAAATTTCAAGATCCGCGTTGGCATGGCCAACCCTTGGCATGTCAAGAAGATACTTTCAGAACTGATAAAAGTTTACAGGAATAAAAAAATAATGAAGTTCATTCATATACCTGTTCAGTCAGGCTCGAATAAAGTGCTTAAAGACATGAAAAGGCCGCATTCATTAGAGGACTTTGTTTATATAACAAAAAAATTCAGGAAAGAAATTTCGGAAATTACAATAGCAACAGATATCATAGTTGGATTTCCTACAGAAACAAACCATGATTTCAATATGACCTTAGATATGGTTAAAGAAATAAAACCAGAGGTTATAAACATATCTAGATTTTCATCAAGACCAGGCACAGAGGCACGCAAACTAAAACAAATTGACTCTGAGGTGATTGATTACAGAAGCAGGAAATTAACTGGACTGTATCTTAGCTATAACAAAAAGAAAGAAAAATTAGTTCAGATAACATGATGTATATTAATATTTATCTCAGTGGCATCGACATGTATTATTTTATAAAAATAAAAAATTGATAAAAGATAAAAAAATAATTCTGGAAGATTATTTGACTGCTTTTTCAGCAGGCTGCATATCCTTCCAAGCCAAATCAAAGATGCTCTCCAAAGCTGATGCAAAATAAGGTGTGTTTACCCAGATGCCTATGTCATAGCTTGGATGAACATTGTCATCATGCATGACCATAAACATCAGTTCTTTTCCGTCAATCAGAGCGAATCTTGCATTTAATTTCGTCGAATTCCTGACTTCAGCAAATTTCGAAACATCTTTCAGGAGATCAATGTTCTCTTTTGTTATAGGGACAGCAATTCTTATCTTGACATTCTTCTTCTTCAGTTTCTCAAAAGTAGGCTTTAAAGAGTCCATTTTCCTCAACAGACCTTTGCTAGTCGTCATGATAGTAACATTCTTCTCTGCATTTTTTAGCATTGTTTCAAGATGTGAATAGATATTATGCCTGCCTCTTATAGCTCCGGACAAATCAGTAGGTTCAATAAATTCAATGCCTTGTTTATGCAGCAAGTCTAGTTCCTTTAAGACATCGGTTCCTTTTAGCTCATCCAGTCTTTTGACAGATTCTCCTGCATTTTCCCACATTAATTTCTTTGCTCTCTCAACAACTTCTTTTGGTTCAACAGCAATGTATTTGATTGGCTTGCCAAGCTTCATAACAACAAAACCTTTTTTCTCTAGAGATTCAAGAATATCATACGCTCTTGATCTAGGGACATTTCCGATATCAGATAACTCGCCTGCAGTAGAAACACCTCGAGAAAGCAATGCAGTCCAAATTTTAACTTCATACAGGTTTAAAGCAAAGAACTGCCTTAATTTACTTAAAAACTCGTCTTTTACAATCATTCTAAAACCTACCTCCTAGGTATCACCCTTTTTCTTTTTTAATCTTTTTAAAGATTTTTATTATTGGATAGATAAAACAAATCTAGTATATAAAGATTGCTATCTTTCAGTTGCAATATTGTGATACAGATAAAGATTAATAAAAAAGTTTTTATTTCTCTTTTTTTAAGGTTTATAAATCTTGTTTAATCTAAAAATCAAAATTATAGATCATAAAATTTAAGATACAATTTTGATTTCAGTCTTATTTTTTACCACGCTGGGAATTATAGATTTTTTTAATTAAATTAATATCGCTTATTTCATTTAAAGGTTTATCATATCTGAGACCTAAAAATTTCGGAAAACGTAATGCAAATCCACTGGAATAACTAGGACTCTTCTGTATTTCCTCATAACCCACTTCAATAATTATCTTTGGCTTAACAATAACCTCTTTTCCTTTTTGTTCAATAATTAAAGGTTTTAACAATTCAGTTAATTTTTTGTATGTTAAACCTTCAGTTTTTTCCTTTACACCAGTGCTTACTTTTCCAATATCCAAAAATTTACCTTCACTCTGGCAGGCAATAACATAACTTGATAACCATTTAGCTCTCTTCCCATTTCCATAAATCGCGCCAACAATAACAGCATCTACAGGCTCAAGAATATTTTTCAGTTTCATCCATCCGTTTACATATCTTCCCGGTCTATAAATAGATTCTAAATTCTTTATCATAATACCTTCTAAACCTTCATTCAGGCATTTTTTATAAAATTCTTCAGCCTTTTCCAAGGAATCTGTAACTAATCTCTTAGTTAAAACAATCTTTCTGGGAATTTGGTGAACAATCTTTTCTAATAAAGCTCTTCTTTCTCTTAAGGTTTCATCCATTAAATTTGTATCATTATAGAAAATAATATCAAAGATATTTAATTCAATTGGCAATTCTTTAATGATATTATCAATATCGTATTTTCTTTTAATTCTTTGAGAAATATTCTGGAAAGGCATATACCTTCTTGTTTTATTATTAAAACCAACAGCTTCGCAATCTATAATAAAATTCTTACCATCAACATTTTTTTTAACAGCATCAACAATATCAGGAAACTGTTTTGTAACATCTTCCATGTTTCTTGTAAATAATCTGATATTACCATTATACTTATGAATTTCAAGACGAAAACCATCTAATTTTTCTTCACATACTAATAGTTTTCCAAGATTTTCAAAAGTTTCAGGGATATCTTTTGCTAATAAAGCCAGCATTAATTTTAATGGTCTTCCAGGTTTTAAAGAAATATCCTTTAATTTATTCTCTTTAGATAATAAAGCAACTTCACCATAATCAACTAACAAATCACCAGTTTTCTCAACATTCCTGACATCTTGATTAAATGCCTTTGCTATAGAATCCCTCATAATGCCTGAAGCAGTTCCAACTCTCAACTCCTCTAAAATAGTCTTAACAATATACTTTGCTTCTACCGCATTAGAATTAAACAATAATTCAGTAATATAAGATAGTTTTCTTGCTACTGTCCCTTTTCCTTCTAATTCAGATAATTTTCTTATATTTCTTATTACTTCTTCAGCATCCAATTTTCTTTTAGTTAATGTTGACTGTGCTCTTTTCTCTAAAACAGTCTCTGCAACAATACCCAGATCACCTTTTTTACTCCATATATTTTCAATTTCTTTTGCTGATCTTCCGGAACATTGCGATAATGCCTTTATAATTAATCTTGTAGAAAATCCTATTTTTCTTTCGTCCCATTCAGGAAAAACCCTACCCTCCAGCAGATAAATAACATTCTTTAATTCTTTTTCATTGATATTTTTAATAAAATCTGCAATAATATCTGTTTTTTTCAGTCTTTTGGTTGTTCTCTCTAATTCCTGATAGATTTTTACCAATTCTGAATATAGCATAATCTAAGATATGTTTATTTGTTTAAAACTTTATCTGTATAATAGTTGTGGACATAAATAAGTTATAGAATCTAACTGGGGTGAAACATTCTATAAGGAAGTATGTAATAAATTCCTTCAAGAATTATAACTTACTTTTGCCACTAACTATAATCATGGTTCAGTCTGAAACATATCTTTTTAATTACACAAATTCTTATTTATACTGAAGAAAAAGCAAGAAAACAGTAAAATAATCCAAAGGACAGCTCAGCATTAGATTTTTTAAAAAAATGAAAAATAAAAAAATAATGATTTTTTTCATTATCACTATATTAATAATCCTTGGAGCATTGGGAGCAATATACAAAATGGGAAACAGAACAAAGGTTGTGATGTTAGAGACAAACATTGGAATAATAAAAATTCAGCTCTATGATGATATGCCAATAACAACAGGTAATTTTGAATCCTTGGTTAAGAAAGGATTTTATGACAAGACCATATTCCATCGTGTCATCGATGGGTTTATGATACAAGGTGGTGACCCAAAAGGCACTGGATTTGGAGGCCCAGGTTACACAATAAAAGATGAATTCACAGATCATAATAAAAATAACAGGGGAACAATATCAATGGCAAATGCAGGACCCAATACAGGTGGAAGCCAGTTCTTTATTAATGTGGCAGATAATAATTTCTTGGATGCAAAGCATCCTGCCTTTGGAAAAGTCATAGAAGGCATAGACATAGCTGATAAAATATCAAAAGTCAAGACAAATGCTGATAACAGGCCATTAGAAGAAGTGAAGATAATCAAGGCTTCACTAAGTCAATAGAAATAATTATAAGCATATTAATTTATTAAATTGCTATGGATTTAGATACAGCAATAAATACCAGAGCATCATGCAGGAATTTTATTGACAAAAAAGTGCCTATCAGATTATTGCATATGTTACTGGAATCAGGTTCAAAAGCGCCGTCTGCAGGGAACCTACAGGATTTCCGGTTTATAATAGTTACAGATGAAGATAAAAAGAAAGAGATAGCAGAGGCTTCTTTAAAGCAGCTATGGATGGCAGATGCACCAATTTTGATTGTGGTGTGTAGTGACCTAAAAAATGTTATAAGGTTCTATGAAGACAGGGCAGAGTATTATGCATTACAAGATGTGTCAGCAGCAGCAGAAAATATCTTGTTAAAAGCCACTGATTTAGGCCTTGCAAGCAACTGGATAAGCGTGTTTGATGAAAATGTTGTAAGGCGGAATTTAAGGTTACCTGAAAATGTTAAACCATATATAATAATCCCAATAGGCTATACAAAAGAAAAGCCCAGACATAGAAAAAGACATTCTGTTGAAACATTCATATCATTTAATACATTTGGCAATAGGAAATACGATCTTAATCTGTTCCCAATCATTAAATACAAAAGAGAGGAGCAGAAACAGGATATATTTACATTAATAAAAGATAAACTAAAAAAAAGAAAGTCCAGGCATTAGTATAAAAATAAATAAAAAATACGAGTTACAGCTAAAACAATATTATTAAAATTTAGATATATTCTGTATGTTCTTAACAATCTGATTTATAAAATAAAAAAGAAAAAGAACTAATGCCAAGAGGCATTAGTCGGCATCAAAGGGGGTAATCTTTTATGCCTTAAGCATGTCAATTCCTAATTCATTGCTTAACCTTCTGGATTCATTACTTTGCCTTGTTCTGTCGACTTTTCCAAGTACATAAGGTGAATTCACGCCTGTGATTATTGTCATCACTCTTAGCTTGTTGTTCATGTCATCACTGATTCTAGCACCCCAGATGACTTGTGCATCAGGGTCAAGAGCTTCAGTAATTAACTCACCTACCTTGCTTACTTCATCCAAAGTTAAGTCTTCTCCACCTGAAATATGGATTAGAGCTCCTGTTGCTCCTTCATAACTCACATCCAATAGAGGATTGCTTAAAGCTCTTTTTACAGCTTCTTCCACTCTTCTTTCAGTATCACTCTCCCCTATACCAATTACAGATACTCCACCATCACTCATTATTGCCTTTACATCTGCATAATCTAAGTTAACCAACGAAGGAACAGCTATCGTCTCTACAATACCTTTGATCATAGTGCTTATCAATTCATTGGCAACTGCAAAAGCCTGTCTTAATGGCAAATTTCCTGCAATTTGCACTAGCCTGTTATTGTCGATTACAATGACTGTATCACAGACATTTCTCAATTGCTGCAGGCCGAATTCAGCCTTATCGACTCTTGCTTTTTCAATATCCAATGGCATTGTAACAGTTCCTATAACAATAGACCCTGTTTCTTTTGCTAGTTGTGCAACAACTGGAGCTCCTCCAGTTCCTGTGCCTCCACCCATACCAGCACAGATAAAAACCATATCAGATCCCTTAACAGCTTCCCTTATCTGATGCATACTTTCTTTGGCAGCTTCTTGTCCCACATTCGGATATCCGCCAGCACCTAATCCTTTAGTAAGATTAGCTCCGATTAAAAATTTGTTATCAGCTTCAGATATGTCTAAATGCTGTTTGTCAGTGTTTACAGCGAAAATCTCGGCACCTTTAATACCTTTCTTATATAGCCAAGAAGTAGCGTTTGTTCCGCCACCGCCAACACCTATAACTTTAATATTAGCTTTCCCAATCTCAACATCTGCAAATTTATTGTTTTTCGAGCCTTCCAGAGCGCTTTGCACAATGAACTCCATTTTTGTTCCCCCTTTTGGTTTATTTTTATTATTCATTAAGGTATATATCTTAGTATAGCAATATTTATATACTACTATTGTATATATCCCTCTTAAGAAATCGTATTATTACGTCTAAACACGCCCAATGTTTAGCTCGTTAAGATTTCAGCTACCCAAGTTAGATTTTAACTGCCCAAGAAAAAATCTAACAATTTCAAATCTTTTTCTTGATTATGTTTTTTATATGAGAGGTTATATTTAAAGGTTATCAAAGAGAAAAATATATTTCTTTCAATATACATACTGTTTTTTCTAAAATCAAGGCAATGTAAGAGTATTTTCAAAAAGGTTTTTATATTAATGGAATATCTAAATAAACATGAAAAAAGTAGAGTTTGGTGATATTGTAAAAGTAATTACAACAGACAAAACATATAAGGGCGCATATATCGATTCCTACAACAAAGAAATCATCATATTAAAGCAAGATTCAGGTTACAATCTAGGCATAATAAAAAAAGGCATTAAATCAATAGAGTTAATACAAAAAAATAAGCTGAAAAAAAATCAAAAAAAAAATCATAAAAAATCCAGTTTACTGGCTTATAAAAAAGATCTTCCTTTTATTTCAATACTAAAAGTTGGTGGCACAATAGTTAGTAAAGTTGATTATAAAACAGGAGCAGTTTCAGCAAAGATATCAGCAGAGGAATTGCTGCAAAATATTCCAGAGTTAAAAGATATTGCTAACATCTCCTACAAAGATATTGCCAGTGTAATGTCAGAATCAATGCGTTTTGGCCATTATAATTTAATTGCAAAATCCATTGAAAGCGAACTGAAAAAGAATAAAAACATAAAAGGAATAATAATTCCTCATGGCACAGATACAATGCATTATACGGGTGCAGCATTATCTTTTATGCTGGAAAATATTCCAGTGCCTGTAATCTTGGTAGGAAGCCAGAGAAGCTCTGACAGAGGAAGTTCAGATTCTTTTATTAACATAATATGCGCTGCATGTTTCATTGCTAAATCTGATTTTAAGGGAGTTGCAATATGCATGCATGAAAACATGTCAGACAATTCCTGTTTGATATTGCCGGGAACGAAAACAAAAAAAATCCATACTTCAAGAAGGGACGCATTCAAGCCAATAAACACCATAGCAATAGCCCGTGTTATTTATTCGGAAAATAAAATTGAGTTTTTAACAGAAGATTATAACTCAGATTACAATGAAAAAAAAACATTTAATGTTAAATACTTTAAAGATAATTTAAAAGTCGGAATATTAAAAAGCCATACAAACATATATCCTGAAAATATCTCTTGCTTCAAAGGATATAAAGGTTTGATACTTGAAGGAACAGGTTTGGGACATTTTCAGTCAACAGCCTTTGATAATATTTCTAGAATAAATGAAAAAAATAAGAATGAAATTAAAAAACTGATAAAAAAAGGCTGCATTGTTATACTAACAAGCCAATGCTTATATGGCAGGGTTAATATGAATATTTACAGCCCCCAGAGAGAATTGTTGGATATTGGTGTTATTCCGGGAAAGGATATGACAACGGAAACAGCATTCATAAAATTAGCTTTTCTGTTAAGCAATTACTCAAGGGAACAGGCAAAGAGTTTATTTTTAGAAAACTTAAGAAGCGAGATTAATGAGAGGATATTACCGCATGAATTTGTTGATTATTGAAAATATTAAACGTAAATTACAGGATGTACAAAATTATAAAAAATAGTTTAGCATGGAAAATATAGATTATAAAGAGCTGGGTTTAAAAATTGGATTAGAGATACACCGGCAGATAGATACTGATAAGTTATTCTGCAGATGCCGGTCAACATTGACAGAAGACAAGCCAGATTTCTTAATTGAGAGAATATTAAGGCCCATAATATCAGAGCTAGGTGAAAAAGATATAGCTGCAGAATATGAATTATCTAAAGGCAAGTTTGCAGTTTATGAAGGTCATTACAGTAATACCTGTGAATTAGAAATAGATGAATCTCCACCATTAGGAATAAACAAAGATGCATTAAATGCTGTTTTGCAGATCTCAAAAATGATAAATGCACACATCCTTAATGTAACAGAAGTTATGAGAAAACAGGTTCTGGATTATTCTAATACATCCGGATTTCAGAGAACAATCTTAATCGGAATGGATGGAAGCGTAATAATAAATGGAGACGATATTAAGATAGATACCATAATACTTGAAGAAGATGCAGCAAGGAAGATAGATGAAACAGAGAATAATGTTAGGTATCGATTGGACAGACTTGGAACTTCTATGATAGAGATAGCAACAGCCCCAGATATAAAAACACCAGAACAAGCAAAAGAAGTCGCAGGATTTCTTGGAATGATATTAAAATCAACTGGTAAATTTAAATCTGGAATAGGCACAATAAGGCAGGACATTAATCTCTCAATAAAAAATGGAGCAAGGATTGAGTTGAAAGGTGTGCAAGACTTAAGACATATCCCAAAAATAATAGAAAATGAGATAGAAAGGCAGTTGTCTTTAATGAAACAAGGGAAAAAAATCGAGCCTGGTGTAAGAAAAATAAATCCAGATCTAACAAGCACTTATCTCAGACCATTGCCTGGCGCATCAAGAATATATCCTGAAACAGATCTTCCTATTATTTTAATAACAAATGAACAGATAGATAAAATTAAAATTCCTGAGCTCATAAAAGACAAGTCTGAAAGATTAGAATCTGAATATAGCTTAAGTAATGAACTGGCAAATGCCTTAATAAAAGAAAATAAATCAGATTTATTCCAAGATTATGCTAATAAATACAAAAATTTAACACATGGTTTAATAGCACATATTTTGGTTGAAATTCCAAAAGAGATCTCAGCAAAATTTGACATAAATGCATATGTAGATGATAAAACTTTTGAATCTATCATAGAATCATTAAACAGCGGAAAAATAAGCAGAAATTCAATAATTGATATAATACTTGACTTTGTGAAAAACAAAAAATTAGATCTTGAGAAATATGCTGTAATTGATACAAAAGACCTGGAGAAAGAAATAGTTTCAGTGATAGAGCAGAATAAGGGCCTTCCTTTTGGTGCATTAATGGGGATTATAATGTCAAAATTCAAGAACAAGGTTGATGGAAAAACAGCGTCGGAAATAATAAAAAAATACAAAACTAATGAAATATAAAAAAATTATTGATCTGATCTTAGTCTTGATAGTACTGATATTGTTGGCAAGAATTGCAAGTCTTTTGGCAGCTGAGAGTATCGATAGTAAGCTTGAACGTGATAAGGGAATTATAAAAGGAGCAGAGCCAATTAGTATCTATAAAAATTCCACAAAATCAGTGCTGCTATTGCATGGATTCGCAGCAAACCCATATAGTATGAAAGAACTAGCAGATTTTTTTTCTGAAAATGATTATAATGTCTATGCACCACTGCTTCCCGGGCATGGAACCTCTGCATTTGATATGGAAAAATATTCATGGAGAGATTGGCAGAATAAAAGCGAAGAATCATATTTAATGCTAAGAAATACATCCAAAGATGTTTATGTTGTTGGAGTTTCAATGGGCGCTGATCTCGGATTGAACTTGGCAAAAAAATATGATATTAATGGTTTAATAATAATAAATGCACCATACAATCTTAAAACAAATATCATCTATGCAGCTCCGGTTGTTTATTTCACACAAAAATACTTCATAAAAAATATTTTTTTAGCAGATGATGACATGACTTTAAGTGAAGAATATAGAATATATTCAATAATACCTGTAAAAAGTGTTTATGATATACTGGATTTAATACATTATACAGATACTGACCTGGATAAGGTAAATGAAACGATACTTATCATACAGTCTGATAAAGATTCTTTAGTTGATCCATCAAGCGCTGACATTATATACAGTTTAATAAAATCCAATGACAAAAAATTGATAAGGCTGGAAAATTCAACCCATATATATTTTACAGATCAGGATAAATTTAAAATCCAAAAAGAAATTTTGAACATTATAAAATGAAATATGCCGTACAAATAATTTACTTTGCCTTGTTTTTGTTATTTTGGAGTATGTACTTAGTAACAAATAAAATAAAAAGAAGGAGGTTCTATAGAATAAATCATAAAATAGACAGCAAGATAAAGCTCAACACGAAATTCTCTGTGTTTTACTCATTATATTTTATAGAGGTTCTAATCCTGTATTATATATTTTTTAATAATGTAATCTTGATAATAAAAATAACAGAAATGTACATCGTTGCTACAATAGTCCATAACTTGTTCTTCCTGGCCTTTCCAGTATACATAGAAAGACCAGAAATAAGTGACAAAGGGTTCTTTAACAAGCTAACATTGTTATACTATAAGATTGATGAGCCATTTAACACATTCCCGAGCATGCATATCTCAATGATAACAATTGCGTTTCTCTCCCTGTATTTTTTCTGGTATAAGACATATGCATTGCTGCTGCTACCATTTTACTTCTTAACAGCCATATCAACCTTCTATATAAAGCAGCATTATTTTGTAGATGCTGTGTCTGGCTTTTTGCTGGGATTAATAATTTTTATTGTTTTAAGATAGCACTATTTTCTATGCTTCCTCTTTGCCTTGTTTCTTTTGCTGAATGTCTTTATCTTTTTGTTCAGCCTTTCAACTTCTTTCCTAGAAGCTCTTAGGGCTTTTTTCAGTTCAGATTTTGCCTCATTCTGCAAAGCCTTTCTGATTCTTTTCTGCTCAGCTAATGTTTCCTTAAACAATACTTTTGCTAGCTCTGACGCCTTTTTTTTGTTTACATCACTCTTGGCAATTGCCCTCTTGATTATGCTTTTGGCCTTTTTCTTTGTGAGATTTCCCAGAGCTAATCCAAGAGAAATCCCTCTCTTCAGGTATCTGGTCATTTTACACCTCCTTTCTTGAAATTATAAGTATTAAAAATAATATAATTGCAGAGATTAAAAAGATTGCTGAAATCAATGGAAAACCATAAATCATGTATTTTGTTTCTTTAACAGACAGGATTGTAGAGCCGATTATCAGAGCAGCGATTATTATTCCATATGCTATCCTTGTAATTGTTCTGTTAAGGCTGTTCTCAATATTCTTTATGTCCCCCTGATCTAGTTTTATCTTATGGTTGGATCTTGAATTAATCACATTTTTGATATTGTCGGGAAGATTGACAAAAAAATTTCTGAAATCAATTGCATTGTCCCTGAATGATTTTAATATGTAATCAGGTCTTTTTCTTTTTCTTATTATTCTTTTTGCATGTTTTTTCCAGGAGTTAAGATAGTTATATTCAGGATAGAACTCTTTTGCAAACCCTTCAGTTGTTATAACAGCCTTGATAAGCAATATAAAAGAAGATGGGAGTCTGATATTATACTTCTTTGTCAGTTCAAGCAGGTCATATAGGACATTGCTGATATTGATGGTTTTCAGTTCAGAATCATAATAAACATTTAGCCTTTCACTTAGGTCATTCTTAAATTCATTTATGTTTATATCAGTATCAACAAATCCAAGTTCGATAAGGGAATTGGCCAGGATAACTCTGTTTCCAGTTGTCAGGCCCAGAAAAAGATTCTCTATCTTTTCTTTAGAGTCATGGCTGATATGCCCGATAATGCCGAAATCTAACAGGGCAACCTGATGATTTTTTACAGACATTATATTTCCAGGATGCAGGTCAGCATGAAAAGTACTATAAACCAGGACTTGCTGCAAAAAGGAATCTACAACCATACTTACAAGATTTTTCTTATATCTCCTGAAGTTTATGTCGTCTCTGATATCAGATAGCTTGTCACCATCTATAAAATCCATGACAAGTACCCTCTTTGCAGTAAATTCTTTGTAAACCCTTGGTATAACAACCTTCCTGTCATCTTTGAAGTTGTTATAAAATATGTCAATATTTCTTGCTTCAGTATTGAAATCTAGCTCTCTTTTGCTGTAGCTTTCAAATTCCTCTACTATCCTGTGGAAATTAAGGCCGATTTCAGGATAATGCTTCTCGATAATATTCGTTAAATGATTTAGCAGCGCAATATCCTGCTCAAATATTCTCTCCATGTTTGGTCTCTGCACTTTAACCGCTACTTTTTTCCCATTTTTCAGCCAAGCCTTATGAACCTGGCTTACAGAAGCAGAAGCCACAGCTATCCTCTCAAACTTTAGAAAAACATCGCTTAATTTTTTCCCATATTCACTTTCAATGACATTAACAACATCTTCATAAGGAATTTCCTCAACATTATCCTGCAGCTTGGAGAACTCGTCAACATATTCTTTTGATATTAGGTCAGGCCTTAAGCTCAGTAATTGCCCAAGCTTGACAAAACCCCCTCCGAGTTTTTCCATTGAAATCCTTAATCTTACAGGCATGCTGCTTGCATCATATTCTTTCGTAAATCTTTTCCTGTCAATCCTTTTATGGAATAATAGATGCGTTCTTAATTGCAGTTTATCTATAAAATAGCCAAATTCCTGTTCAAAAAGAACATCAATAATTTCTCTTAATCTCTCTAATTCTTTTATGGTTGTAATTATACCCATATAATATATTTGCCAAGCTTAATTTATATAAGTTTCTCTTTGAAATATCTAGAATAGCACATTATTATCTTCACGTTAAAAATGCTTCTGTAAAACATTATAGAACAGGCCCTGTAATGCGCATGTTCTTTACCAGAATACTTGGGATAATGACAGGAATCTCAGCTTCCCAGCTCCTTATTTGCTGGATATCATTTGCTTTTTCCTTTAGATTATTCAGGATGTTTAGCATGTTTTCGCTGATTCTGATGTTTTTTATAGATCCTTCAATGTTTCCTTTTTTTATTAAAAATATCCCATCTCTTGGAATTGTAGAAAAATCTCCAGTGGCATAATTTGTAAATCTTGTATACCACACATTAGTTATGTATAATCCATTTTTAACATTTTTTATCAATTCCTCTCTTGTTTTTCTACCTTTATCAATAAGAATATTAGTAGGTTCAGGAGCAATCAGGCCTGCATTTCCGGTATTCTTGGTATTATATTTTTTTGCTGTTGATGTATTATGCAGGTAAGTCTTAAAAACTCCATTTTTTATCACTGTATTTTTTATTGTAGGATAGCCTTCACTATCAAATGGAATTGAATTTAATCCATCAGGATAGGTCGGATCATCATACATAGTAAAGCCGCTGTCTGCGACTTTCTTGTTTAATCTATTTCCGAAAAAACTAGTGCCTGTTTCAACATTGAATATAGAAGAGGAATTTCCAATAGCATCAAACAATGGCGCAGAAGCCAAAGGATCTAGTATAACATCATACCTTCCGGGCTTTCCTTCTATTGGGTTTTTAGCATCTTTAGCAACTTTCCCAGCCTCTAGCCCGGCTTTTTCAACATTAAATTTTTTTAATGTTCTGCCAGATACTGTCTTATGCCCTGAGCTTTCCTTGTCATAAAAAGCTCTAATTGAAAAATAAAGATGTGTTCCTTCATATTCAAGTTCAACATTATTGGATGTTGTTAAATAAATCTTTGCATTGCTCCCTTCTAATATCCCGGATGCTCTTTTAGCATTTTCTAAAGAAGCATTAATTCCTTTAACAGTTAAATCAACCATGTCAATATCGTCATAGTTCTTCTCGTATAAATCTTCTATTTTTTTATATTTAAAAGGACCTTTCGCAATACCATAATAATCATCCTTCGCTCTTATATTCTTTGAAAAATTTAGAATGTTATCAACAAGGTTATCAGCAGATTTCTTTGTAATATCTTTCAAAGTAGTTGAAATCAGTCTTTTTTTCAGGCTTGCAAATACATTCAATGATCTTAAATATTCGGTTCCAGTTTTAACAATTTCATTATTTACAAATTTTATTTGTTTGGCTTCAGAGCTTACATAACTGATTACCACATCATCAGATCCCTTTTCAATTAGTTTTTTCAATAGATATTTGGCTATTTCTTTTTCCATTTCACTTTACAATTATACTCCTTATTCTTATAGTTGGACCACCCATCCCAACTGGAACCGCAGCCATCGGCTCACTTTTTCCACATGAAGCACTATGTAACTCAAAGTTCTTGCCAATAGCATCTATTGATCCATATAAAGCAGGAGTTGTAATTTCAATAATAGGCCTTATTAATGGATATGCAATTTTTCCATTTTTTATTAAATAAGCCTCACTCCCCACATATTTCTGATTCCATCTCTTATCATCAATATTCCATTCAGTAAAACTCTTGATATAAATCCCTTCTTTTACACCCTCAATAAGTTCTTCTTCTTTATAATTTCCAGATTTTATGTATGTATTGCTCATCCTTATTATGGGTTCTAGATTGTAAGAGGGAGTCCTGCAAGATCCATTACTCTTTAAATTCATTTTAGCAGCAGTCTGCCTGTCATGTAAAAATTCATTAATAACACCATTCTTCATCAGATATTTCTCTCTGGCTTTAACACCTTCATCATCATAGAGGTAATAGCCAAAACCATCTTTGATAGTCGGATCGTCAATTACACTGACAGCCTCGCTCCCAATCTTGTTACCAATAGAATCACAATTAACAAAAGACTCTCCAGCCTGAGCGCCTTCTCTTCCAAGTATCCGATCAGCCTCATAAGGATGCCCGCAAGCCTCATGCACAGCAATTCCAGAAATTTCAGGACCAGCTACAACATCCATTCTTCCTCCAGAAATTTTTTTTCCTTTTTTGGCAGCCAGGTCTAAATTCTTCACTTCATTCTTCAGAACTTCATTGATATTCCACTTTTTAAAAGCCTCATAACCTGAAACAGCGCCATACTGCCAGTATCTCTGTACAACCTTCTTTCCAGACCCAATTGTTAGGAAATAGAAAAGGTTTATTCTGGGTATAATTGATGTAATCTCTTTTCCCTCACTATTGATAAAATATTTATTATTTATAACATCACTTAATGAGAAATACCTTGAAGGTATCTTGACATTGGTTGACATTACATCTTTGTCTAAATCTTTCAGCAGATTTATCTTTTCTTCAGGTTTTAAATCAGCTATTTTAATCTTTTGCCCTGCTTCGTATTTTTTCTTATACAAACTATCTTTGGAAAGTTCTGTTTTTTCACCAATCTTCGATGAATTTCTGGTTAAGCTTACAGACTTGTCTATAATGCTTTTTATTTTATCCTTGTCAAAGTTATTGATGGAGATAAATCCAAGGTTCTTGTTTAAAATATATCTTATCCCTAAGCCTGATGATTCGCCAAAACCAGAGATCTCAGATATGTTATTTTTTAGCATGAAAGCATTGCTGCTTTCTTCCTCAAGCCTTGCTTCTGCATAAGAAGCTCCTATCTTACCTAGATATTTAATTGAAAAATCTGCAAAATCTTTATGCATAGACGGAATAAACTTTAAGTATTATAAAAAGGTTTTGTTGTTTTAGAAGTCAGATACACTTTCAAAATCTTTTTCACTATCATCAGGTTCATCTATCATATCACAAATTTCTTTATTCCGCCAAGTGATCATGCATATCTTTTCCATAAGATCCTTATCCCTGCCAAAGATTTCGCGATTGCCAACCCTCAGAACCCCGAATTCTGCAAGGCTTTTATTACTGGTAAAATACCAATAATCCAAGGCTAAACTGTTTCGTCCAGGGGATATAGTGTACCGTGTATATACAAAACCTTTCTCTTCGGCAATTTCTTCAAGAGCTGAGATGACTTGGCAGCAATAATGCATTAGGTTATTCATAGTAAGGTTATATACAATAGATTATATAACCTTTGCTATGCATCATGAAAAGAAATTCAGGCATTGAAGAAAGGTTATTATTCTATTTTCAATAATAAAATTTAAAAACTAATAAAAATAAAGAAATCTGTGGTAAAGGATCCAAGAATAACAAAAGCAGCAGAAATCCTTGTAGATTATTCTACAAAAATCAAAAAAGAAGACTATGTCCAGGTTCTTGGTGACCCTGAATCAAAGGAGTTGATGCTGGAGGTTTACAGGTTATGTATGGAGAGAGGAGCGTTTCCTGTCTTAAAGGTCGGATTGCCCGGACAAAGTTTTATTTATTACAAGTATGCATCAAAAGAGCAGATAGGGAAATTCCCAGAACTGGTCATGGAAGAAATAAAAAAGACAGATGCTTACATTGCTATCCGCGGAGGTTCTAACAGCAGGGAATTAACCAATATAGATCCTAAAAAGATATCAGAGAGGCAGAAAATATTAAAACCTATACAAAATGAAAGGTTGAAGAAAAGATGGGTTCTTTACGATTATCCTTCTCCAAGCCTTGCGCAGGAAGCAGACATGTCAACAGAAGAATTTGAGGATTTTGTTTTCTCTGCAACAAATATAGATTGGAAAACATTCAGTAAAAGATTAGAATCAATAAAGGAAATAATGCAGTCAGGAGATGAAGTGCATATTACTGGAGAAGAAACAGACATTAAATTCAGAACAAAAGGAAGAAAATATATTGCAGGTAATGGGACACATAACATGCCAGACGGTGAAATTTTTACAGCTCCAGTAGAAACAACAACAGAGGGCCATATCAAATTTTCATATCCAGCTATCTATGGTGGAAGAGAAGTAGATGGTGTATATTTAGATTTTAAAAAAGGAAATATTATGAATTTCTCTGCTAAAAAAAATGAAAACTTTCTTAAGACAATGATAGAAACAGATGAAGGAAGTAAAAGATTAGGCGAACTCGGAATAGGCTTGAACCCAATGATAAAAAAACCAATTAAGAACATACTTTTTGATGAAAAATTAGACGGAACAATACATCTGGCAATTGGCTCTGCATATAAAGAATGCAATGGTGTTAATGAAAGCTCTGTTCATTGGGACATGATAAAAGACTTAAAAAATAATGGGAAAATATTCTTAGATGGGAAATTAATTTATAAAGATGGAAAATTCTTGAATGTGAAATAGTGAACAGTTTAGGCTAAACCTAAATATTATTTCATAATAATTTTTAAAAATAAGATACAATATTAATTGATATGAGAATTAGGGAATATCTTTCAAGTTTAAAAACACCATTAAAGCCAAGAACATTATGTTTTCTAGTTAATGATAATCAGGTGTTGTTAGGAAGAAAAAAAGAGGATTCGGAGAAGGAAACTGGATAGGTATAGGGGGCAAGGTAGAGACAGAAAAAGGTGAAACTATTGAACAAGGATTAATAAGAGAAGTTCAAGAAGAAATAAGTGTAATTACCACACTTCAAAATATAACTAAGGTGGCAAAAATAGATTATTTATTTCCTTATGCAGAAAAACCAGAGTATTGGAATCAACAAGTTCATGTGTTCCTGCTAACTAAATGGATGAATAAACCAAAGGAAAGTGAGGAAATATTACCAAGATGGTTTAATTTTAATGATATACCTTCTGGTGTAGATAAAATGTGGTCAGATTATAATTATTGGTTACCTTCAATTTTAAAAGGAGATGCACTAAGATGTTATTTTTTATTTAATAAAGAACTTGAAGTTGAAGATTATAAAATAGAAAAATTATAGTTGAACGAAAAGTTTAATAAACAGGTCTCTTAATTCATAAAACGAAATGATAGAACGAACATTGGTCTTATTAAAGCCTGATACTGTAAAAAGAACATTGATAGGAGAAGTAATAAGAAGATTCGAATCTCGCGGTTTAAAGATAGTTGCATTGGAAATGATACATCCTACAAGAGAACAAATGGATGCACATTACCCAAAATCAAAAGAGTGGATTACTGGCTTAGGCAATAACACAGTAAAAAGTTACAAAGAATTTGAAATTCCTACAACATTAGAAGAAGATTATGGTACAAATGATCCTTATAAAATTGGCCTGATGGTAAGAGAATGGCTAATAAATTTTATGACCTCTGGTCCTATTGTAAAGATGGTCATAGAAGGACTCCATTCAATAAAGATGGTCAGGAAAATTATAGGATCAACAGTGCCGGCATTTGCAGAGCCTGGAACATTAAGAGGAGATTTCTCAGTTGATTCTCCTGATCTAGCAAATGCAAAAAAACGTGCAGTACAAAACTTAATTCACGCATCAGGCAATAAAGAAGAGGCAGAACAAGAAATTAAATTATGGTTTAAAAAAGAAGAATTACACTCATACAAAACTATACACGACTTGCATGTCCTATAATAGGCTATACAAAAAACAATAAATTTATATAATAACTTTTTTATAAGAATACAGAACAATTAAAAAATTAAAACCAAACATTGTTGTATTTAAATAAACATAAATACATTTTAACTCTAATTGAAATAGAAAAGAGGTGTTTTATGATAAAATTTGATGAATTTGGGCCTGAAAAAATATTCGAAGTATACAACCCAAGAGCTAACATGCATGGTTTTGTTGTTATTGATAATTTAAATCTTGGTGTATCAAAAGGTGGCATCAGAATGACACCAACAGTTTCTATTGAAGAAGTTTCTAAATTAGCAAGGACAATGACATGGAAAAATGCAATGGCAGATATCCCGTTTGGTGGAGCAAAAGCAGGCATAATAGCAGATGATCGGCAAATATCAAAGGAAAAAAAGAAAGAGTTAATAGAAACATTTGCAAAAGCAATAAAGCCAATATGCCCTTCATTATATATAGCAGGTCCTGATATGAACACATCTGAAATTGAAATGGGCTGGTTTGCTAAAGCTAATGGTAATAAAAAATCATGTACAGGAAAGCCCAAAGAAATGGGCGGATTGCCTCATGAGCTTGGATCAACAGGTTTTGGTGTACATCATGCAGTATTGATAGCAGCAAAGTATAAAAAAATTGACATAAAAAATTCATCTTTTGTTGTTGAAGGGTTCGGTAATGTTGGCTGGTTTGTCTGCAAATATTTAACAATGAAAGGTGCAAAGTTAGTAGGAGTTTCAGATTCAAAAGGCTCAATTTACAATAAAGATGGGATAAACTTCGAGAGACTATGCAATATAAAAGATCATACAGGTTCTGTAATAAATTATGATGATGCAGAAAAGCATTCTTCTTCAGACATAATAAAATTAAAAGCAGACATCTTAGTAACAGCTGCAATTCCGGATTTGATAAAAGCAGACGATGTTAATAATATAAATGCAAAAATAATAGTTGAAGGCTCTAACATACCAATGACACCTGACATAGAAGAAGCTTTGTACAGAAAGAACATTCTCGTAGTCCCTGACTTCATTGCCAATGCAGGCGGCGTAATATCTTCCTATGTAGAAACAATAAATGGAACACCTGAAAAAATGTTCAAAATTGTAGAGCAAAAAATAGCAAAAAATGTTGATTTAGTATTAATAAATTCATTAAAGAAAAAGATTAAGCCAAGAGATGCAGCACTTGAAATCGCACAGTCACGGGTCAGAAAAGCCTGCAAAATCTAATCTGGTTTTTGTTTTTTTTGCATTTGATTTATAATGCCTTGAACAGTTGCAGGGCTGTAAAAAACATTTTTGTTCAAGACTAAGTACTGGCTTATAATAACACCCTGATAATCATTGACACGACCATTATGGTTAAATTCTATCCCATAAGAAGTGCATAACCTGCTGTCTTCTAAAACCGCTTTAACATAATCTATAAAACATTTCTTTTCGTTAGGTGATAGATTATTAAAATCTTCAATTATATTCTCTATAGAGGGTAGATCAATCTCTTCTTCTCTAGTTGTCATAGAACAATAATAAAATAAAATTTTATAAACTTATTGAAAACCAGATTTATATGATAGATTTACAATCCGGAGTCACTTCAATAAACCTATTTACTTTTCCTTCCCTAAATGAAGAACATTGGTTTTCTTGAATGTTGTCTATACTTGTTCTTGGATTATGGGCAATGTCACAAACCCATTTCGGATTATCTTTTATTGGATTAAGTAAACAAGGACCATTGTCAAGATTTTTACCTTGTGAAAGAGCATCTTTACATGCTTGAATGCAAATGTCAGTAAGGGTATTTTCGTTTTTAACCTCAGAACTTGTATTGTATTCTGCTTTACCACAGCCGGTTATAAACAAAATGAAAATTAATAATATAATCATATAAATTCTTTTCATATTTTATTTAAATGTTGTTAATCAGAAATTTTTTGAGAGCTTCTAAATCTTTTTTCTTCGGGTCGTAATAGTAAGACTTAATACCAACGGACTTAGCACTTTTTACTGCATCTGGATTATGTTCAAAGTAAATAACGTCATCTTTGCTCAAATCAAAATGCTGAAGAAGTATCTTATAATATTTCGGATCTGTTTTCTCTGGATTGTGCTTAAGTGTAAAAATTTCATAAGGCATTTTATTCAGATCGTATTTTTTGAATTGTTCATCATTAGCACCGGTCAGAATAATTTTTCGGTTTGGAAATGTTTCAAGTAAGCTGTACATCTCCTTGAAGATGCCTTCATCATCTACTACAAAACAATCTACTGCATCAACAAGAATTATTTTTGTGGGGCTATTTTTAGCTCTTTTCATAATATTTTAATTATGTTATTAAATTTATAAATGCTTCCAAAATTTGGAGTTAATTTTTTAATTGAATTAGCACTCTTTAACATACCAATGTACTAATTATTTGACTTTTTAGTTTTCGTGACAAAGTTAATACTTAGAAGTTAAGGCTAACACTATGAGAAATTTTATAAACTAACTGCTTATTTAATATTACAGTTAAGGAGGAGAATAATGGAAGAAGAGAGAACAGGCCCGCCAAAGGAAATTAAACAAGCGGATGATAAAGGTTATGTGTGGGAATTACCACCATCGTATAAGAAAGGTATGAGAGTTCCAGCTAGAATTTACGCAAGTAAAAAATTACTGAACGATATGGATGCTGGAGTCTTTGACCAAGTTACAAATGTTGCAACTCTTCCAGGCATTGTAAAATACGCTATGTGTATGCCTGATGGCCATTGGGGTTTGAAGTTTTAGAAAAGCTCTATACTTCCTCTAGATGGCTTCCCAATAGGTGGTGTTGCTGCATTTGATGTTGAGAATGGTGGTGTGATTAGCCCCGGAGGCATAGGTTTTGACATTTCATGTGGTATGCGCACAGTTTTAACTAATTTAACTTATAATGAAGTAAAACCAAAAATAAAAGAATTAGTTGATACATTGTTTCAAAGAGTGCCTTGTGGTGTTGGAAGTGAAGGATTTCTGAAAATAAATAAACAACAGTTTAAAACTATAGTAGAAGAGGGTGCTCATTGGTGTGTTAAAGAAGGTTATGGCTGGAAAGAAGATTTAGAAAGAACAGAATTAAATGGAAAAGCAGATTTTGCCGATTCTTCAAAAGTAAGTGATAGAGCTATTGTTCGAGGATTTAATCAAATTGGTACACTAGGTTCAGGAAATCATTATCTAGAAATTCAGCACATTAAACCAGAGAATATTAAAGATGAAAAATTAGCAAAAAAATGGGGACTGTTTTCAGATCAGATTGTAATTACTTTTCATTGTGGCTCGAGGGGATATGGCCACCAGTGTGCAACTGATTACCTACAAAAGTTTCTAAATGTAATGGAACCAAAATACGGAATTAAAATTTTAGATAGAGAATTGGCATGTGCGCCTTTCAATAGTAATGAAGGACAGGATTATTACAAAGCAATGGGCACTGGAATTAATATGTCTTTTGCAAATAGACAGGTTATTTTACATAGAATAAGAGAAGTATTTTCAAAAATATTTAATAAAGATGCAGAAAATTTAGGTATGCATATGTTAGGAGATATTAGCCACAATAAGGCTAGTTTGGAAAAACATAAAGTTGATGGTAAAATTAAAGAATTATTAGTCCACCGTAAAGGTAGCACAGCGAGTCACCCATCTGGTAGAGAAGAAATACCTGAAAAATATCGTGAAGATGGAAGCTATATTATTGTTGGTGGTTCAATGTCAACCGGAAGCTATATTTTAGTGGGAGATAAAAAAGCAGAACAAACATTTTGTTCAACAATGCATGGTTCTGGAAGAACAATGTCAAGAACCAAAGCAAAAAAAATGTTTAGGGGAGAACAATTACAAAAAGATATGTTGAAGCAAGGCATATATGTAAAAAGTGTTTCATGGTCAGGTTTAGCAGAGGAAGCCGGTCAATCTTATAAGGATTTAGAGTTAGTCGTTGATTCTGTAGAAAAATCAGGAATATCTAGAAGGGTGTCTTTGCTTTCTCCAATCGGGAATCTGAAGGGTTAGGTGAGATATACTTAATACCATAATATGTTTTTAATTTATCAAAAGAATTATTAAACGTTAATTTTCTATAAGGATGTAAATCAAATATTTTCCATTTATTTAATAATTCAAAATTTTTAAGAGAATATATCCCGATTCTTAATTTACACATTTAAATCAGTTGACAATGTAACTCTGAAATTGTAAGGTATTATTTCAGACAAAAAAGCTTTATAAGTGTAATCTATATATTAAAATATATGAGACTCAATAAGAATGCCAAAATCCTCCTTTATGGAGGGGTAATATGGGCTTTTGGAGAGGGTATGTTAGGTCCTCTTCTCGCCGTATTTACAGAAAAGATAAACGGTAATATATTTGATGTTACATGGGCGTGGGCAACATATCTCATAGTTACAGGAATTTTATATATAGTTGTGGGCCATTTTTTAGACCGCAAAGACATCAAAGAAAAAATATTGCTTACAGGATGTGCTTTAAATGCAGTATTCACATTTGGTTATCTGTTTGTCTCATCAATTTGGCATTTATTTATTATACAAGTAGGCTTGGGAATAGCTGCAGCATTTGCTACACCTGCCTGGAATGCATTATATGCAAAACATAGTAAGGAAGATTATTACGGTTTTCAATGGGGAATTGTAGGAGGGATGAATAGTATAGTAACAGCTATAGCTATTATTATTGGTGGTTTAATAATAAACTATTTTTCCTTCAACACTCTTTTCTTGATCATGGGTATAGTTCAGGTTATAGCTACAATATATCAGGCAAAGATATTAATTGATAAATAATAAAATATATAAAAGCAGTATTGTATGGGCTAGCCTTAAAAAATATTAAATTAATCACTTATTTAAACAATATGGTCTTAATTTTTATATGAAAAAAACTCCACTAGTGATAATAACAGGTTATTTAGGAGCAGGCAAAACAACTTTATTGCACCATATTCTAAAAGATTCAAAAAAGAAAATAGCTATAATCATGAATGAATTTGGAGAAATTTCCATAGACAGCAAAATAATAAAAGGAAAAAATGTCAACATGACTGAATTAATGAATGGTTGTGTTTGTTGTTCTCTAACAGGAGAATTTGAAGATGCAATTAAAGAGATTATAAATAAAGTTAAACCAGAATTAATTATTGTGGAAACAACAGGAATTGCAGAACCAGATGCCTTAATAGTTGATATAGAAAAAAATCTTAAGTTTATCTCATTAGACTCTGTAATTGCAATAGCAGATGCAGATGGCCTAGTAAAATTTCCGCAGATAGGGAGAACAACAAAAATACAGATTGAAATGGCAGACATTATATTAATAAACAAAATCGACCTTGTGAATGACAGGCAATTGAAAGAGCTTGAATCCAAATTGAAGACAATAAACAAAAGTGCAGTTGTTATAAGAGTACAAAATTGTGGCATAAACTTAAACTTATTGTTTGGCATCCATGAAAAACACTGGATTAAATTAGACAAGAATCATGGGCATTCTGAAATTGAGAGTTTTGTATTTGATAAGAACATAATATTTGACAGAAAAAAATTTGAAGATATAATAACAACATTGCCGAAAGAGATCTATAGATCAAAGGGTTTTGTCAATTTGAAAGATGGAACATATCTATTAAACTATGTTGCTTCTCGTTTTGTAATAGAAAAGGTTGATAAAGAAAAAACTCAATTGGTTTTTATCGGAGAAAGTATTAAGAAATATCAAAGAGAAATAGAGAAAGAATTGGAGAAATCAAGGCTATAAAATGTCATATGAATTTATAGACCATACAGCAGATGTTGCATTTAAATCTAAAGGAAAGACATTAGAAGAATTATTTGAGTCATGTGCCTTAGCAACAGAACAAACAATGGTCAAAAATCTTAAAAAAATAAAGCATAAAACAATAAAATCAATAAAATTAAAAGCAAAAAATCCAGAAGAGCTATTATTTAATTTCTTGCAGGAATTAATTTTCCTAAAGGATGCAAACTTATTATTATTTTCAAAGTTCAGGATAAAGATAAAACACGGTAAGGAATTAATATTAAATGCAGGATTATATGGTGAAAAAATAAATCCTAAGAAACATGAACTGTTGGTCGATGTAAAAGCTGTTACGTTACATATGTATAAAGTAGAAAAGGTTAAAAACTATTGGAGATCTTTTATTATATTGGATGTATAGAAAATGTCACTATTTGATAAATCCCACCAAGCTGAAAATATAGAAGAAATTCAAGGTCATTATGATGAATTAAAAGACTGGAAATATGATCCTAAAGGTTATTTTCTGATCAGGATAAATAGAAAAACAAAAGAGATTGAAGCAGGACATTGCAAAAGAAATAATGTAATAGAAAAAATAATAAAAGGAAAGAAACCCCAGGACATTTATTTCACCGCTTGTGAATTAGGTTTGATTTCAAGGGCAGACCATGCAGCCTATCTCGGCAAGGAATTAGAGAAGGCGTATCTTGCATTAAAATACGGCTTAAAATATGTGCAGGATGGGGAACTAGATATAAACAATAAAGAAACAGATTAGTCAAAGCCGATGAGCAGTGTTGCTTCATCCTTCAATTCTAGTTTGAATTTTTTCATGAGAAGGGCATGGATTTTTTTTGATGGGGAAGAGCTTATTACATTTACAGCTTTTACTTCAGAAAACGGAACTCCCGGAAAGAGAATACCTTTTTTATCTTTCAAAACAATTTCTCCTTCAGGACTCCTAAATCTAGAGTCATGAGTTAGCATAATAGTGTTCTTTCTTTTTAGGCATTCATGGACTCCGATATTGTTTTTATCTTCAAGTTTAGATATACGGCTTTTTAGTTTATTGTCTAACACATAGATATTGCCCAAATCCTTGGTTTTTTTCAAATTGTTTATAATATTGGTTAACATAATCTTTAGCAGATAAAAAGCTTAAAAAACTAATTGGTCTTTCTCTTTATGATGTTCATGATATCCCTGAAAACCTTGTTTTTTGTCTGGTTCCCATCAATCAAGAAAAGACTTCCATTTTTCTTGTAATATTTTTTTATATATTCTATATTATTCACATACTTATAAAACCTGTTTTGTAGCGCAATAATACTCTTGTCATCGTTTCTACTGTTCTTTCCTGTTCTTAGGATTATTCTTCTCATCAGTTCTTTTTTGGGTACATCTATCAAAAAAACATAATCTGGTTTTTTACAGAAAGGGAATTTAAGCTGGCTTCTGCTCCTGGGAACACCATCTATAATCAGTCTCTTTCTGTTATTTATTGCATTGTTCAATATTTTTAAGAATATGCTATCTGGTACTAGATTACCTTTGTCAACATATTTCTTAATCTCAATGCCTGTTTTTGTCGCTTTCTTTGCTTCATCACGCAGAAGTCTGCCAGAGGAAATTACATGTAGATTAAGCTCTTTGGCTAATTTCCTTGCTTGAGTGCCTTTTCCAGCCCCCGGTGGCCCTATTATGATTATATTCATCTTTTTTAAAATCAGCCGAAGTAATTATCAGGGATGATTTTCTCCTGCTTCTTCCATGCATCTTGCATTAGTTCTATCATATTTTTCATCTCTTTTTTATATTCAATCCATTTATTATAAACATCATTGATATATTTTGCTTCTTTTTCGCTTTCAGAGTTTATGTCCAGCTTTAATGACTCTCTCTCGAAAATCATAAGCTGCCTGTACAGGTCAAGAATCACTTTTTTAGTATTCTCATCAAAATACTTGGTTTCATACATGCTAATTATATTGGCATGTGTCGGAAACAGCAGACCTTCGATTATTCTGCAAAAGAAAATGACTTTGTCATTCATCTTCCTTCTTATATCTCTGAGCAGGAATTCTTTTTCATAGTCATTCTGATTCCTGGATACCTCAAATTCATCATTCAATTTGTTGAAATTAGGCAGATTATGCTTTAACTTATCATATTCTTCTATTAGGTTAAATTTAGCCTTGTCCATAACAAGAAGTATTTGATTTATTCTATATATAAATTTATTGAATATTTATTCATAGAAAACAATTTAAATCAGATGATTATAAGATTTACATGAAAAAGGTAAACGATCTGGTTTTCTTGTTATTAATGATGTTGTTAACTGCTGTCTTTACTTCAACATATGTAAGCGCATTGAACCTTAAAGAAGTGCAATGCAATAATGATGGTTCCATGGAGTTTACAGTTATCGGAACAGACCCTGATGAGTCTTACACCAAGGACATGATTGTCAGAATAGAAGATTTGATTGTTAATGGCACATGGACTGGCAAAAGTGTAAAGGATTCATACAGCGAGAAACAAAGATATGCAACATTTAGTATGCCGGAAAATGCATTGCCTGAAAAAAAGGCATACAAAATAAATCTCTATTATCTAGAAGATGACCAAAGCAAGACAAAGGAATTTGAGGCTGATTGCCCGGGCTTGGTGTTCAGCTGCAGTTTGTTATATATAGATGTAGACAGATGTTACACAGACAAAGGGCATTTTACAGCAGAGATTACAGCAAAGGGATTAAGGCAGTCTAACTTAGTAAATGGTTTTAATGTTGATCCAGGAAAAGCCTTAGATTTTATGATAAGCACAAAAAATCCCTATAAGGCAAAGACTAATATAATAGACAAAAGAGGACCTTTGCCTAGTGAATTCCATATCTCTGAATCTGGACCAGACAAGTACTTGTTGACATTTGATTTAGACCAGAATAATTATGTCAAGGATATAGCATTAGGCCTGTCAGAGGATAGGTCATTTCCATTATATCTTGCAGATAAATGCAGGACTTCAAAATACAGTCATATCAAGCTGTCTGATTACGAAACTTGCTCTCTGCATGAATCAGAAGAACCTGTAATAGTGACACCAGAAGGTTACGATGTAAGAAATAACATAAATCAAGATAATAACCAAGATGCTGACAGGAACATAAATGAGAATAACACAGATAATGCAATTACAGGCCAGGTTATTAAAAACTCTTATAATGCTGGAAACACTTTGATATTTGCTGCCATAATTATTGTTGTTCTATTGGTAATTATACTGGTAATGTATTCTCGAATTAAGAAAAATAGGAAACCTTTTTAATTAAAAGCCTCGGACGGAACTTGAATCCGCAACCTTCGCCTGATTGTGCAGTAATAAATTCACCAATACCAAGGCGATGCTCCACCAATTAAGCTACCGAGGCATATTATAAAAAGAATTTAAAATTAAAGGGGTTATAAGAATTTCTATTGGCTAAATATTTGACCTTGCACTTTCCCCTTTTGGGAACCTGCTAACAATGTCCTTTATGTATTCACTGGCTTTTTTTAATGAAGCCTTCATCTCAGGAATACTTTTATAAAATTCTCTTCGTTTTTCCAATTCTTCATAAGATAACGCTTTTTTAGCACCTACAAATATGCAGTTGGGAATCTTTATAGAATCCAAATCATTTATGATTTTTATTAGATCATCACCTTGGGTTCTTATCATTACTCCAGTTTCATGATCTGTAGAAGTATTCTCAATACAGGAACATTCTAATTTACTTCTTAAAGCTTCTTTTAAAGGTTGATTGTCTTTATCATCTAGCGCATAGACAAAAATCGATTCATATTCTTCATTATTCACCATTTTATTCATCTTCCAACTTTTGATATAATAATGCGGAGAACAGGATTTGAATTCGCAATCTTGAGGGAGGTTTTCTCTCGAAGATTCCTGCGTAGGCACTAAGCCACAGGATTTCTCAGCATCGCCCTTTTCTCATTTTGTAGCAATACTGGAAAAGAGTCTGTACTTAAGTTTAACAAAGCTCTGAGTTTAGCAAAGCTAATCTGATAGCTTACCTGCCCGTTGACTGTCTAAAATGTTTGCACATTCTAGTTTCCAGATTCCGGTTGCAATGGCATCTCCGGCATCTCCGCATAAGTCTTAAAAGACATGGCTTCTTTTTAAATATATTGGTTGATACAGTATTTCCTAAAGTGGAAAATAAAATATCTCTTTATCTTTCTTCCTTAAGTTAATACTGACAAATCATTTGCCAAAGATGTTCCTTAAACTCTTGATTATACGACTGAGTATGCCTACCTGGTACAAAATACCAAGAACAGGTGCGGCAAAAGCTAGTAGCAGCCCAAATGACGAGTGATTACTAATCTGTTCCATTTTTGTTAACAGAACAGAAGTTATTATCTTATTTATTAATCTTTTTATCAAGACATCAAAGTCAGAATCTTATATAAGATATAACACAAATGACAAAGACATTATCACAAGAATGATAATCATGGCATATAAGATAATAAAATTCCTTAAAATGCTGAAAATTCTTTCTCTGGTTTCTACTTGAATCTTTCCAAGAACTCTTCTTCCATGAAGTGCATTTTTCCAGGAACAATAAGGCAGTAAGGTGGTTTTCCAAATTCTATGTTTTTTATTGATTCAGCCTTTTCACTCTTTATCATACTATCTTTTCTTCCAAGTCTTGCACAGCCGACAACCAATTGATTTATATCCATACCATTACCAGTCAGGTATACAATTGCTTCTTTTATAGTCAGAAACATCTTCTTTTCAGGATTTAAATCTAGCAAGAATAACGTATGCATCCCAGATTTCTGGTTATTTTTTAAAATATCATAAGCAACTTTGACATTCTTATTGTTAAAAGGTATGGAAGCAGTTTTTCCAAAATTATACAAGCTTAATCCTGTTTCGCTTATACTTGTCAGTATTGAAATTCCATGTATGACTTCATGTTTGATATTTAACTTTTCAGATTCCTGAACAAGAGATATATGTGTTGTTGCACTCAGGCAATCACCGTAAACTAAAACAGCGACATTCTCTTTTCTTGCTTTTTCAATAATCTCATTTGATTTATTTTCCAGCATTTCTCTGTCAGCTTCGATTATTTTTTTGTTAAACATTTTTTCTAAAGTCTTTATGTCTGTGCCAAGAGAAGTGTAACAGTCAATGTACAGGTATTTGCATTTTTTTACAGCATCCAACGCCTTTAAGCTAATATCTTTCTCATCAAGGCCAATGCCTATCAGGTATAATGCCATTTAATCACCCTTTTCAGCAGATTGCCACATTTTGTAACCACCATAAAGATTCTTGACGTTCCTGAAACCAATATTTTCCAGAAATTGAGCAGCAATCCCGGATCTATGGCCGCTTCTGCAGTAAACAACAACATCTTTATCATGAGGTATTCCTGATCCATTATCCCTGATTAATCTGCCTAATGGGATGTTCAGGGCATTTTTTATATGGCCTTGCTCATATTCATCATTCTCTCTAACATCAATTATGTAGGTTTCATACAGCTTTTTCTTTAATGCTTTTGTTTCAATCATTTCCATAATGAATAAAATTGAAACAATGATTTAAATTATTTGCGGATTACAAGAAATATTTCATCTCCTATGTCGTAATCCTTATATCTGTAATTTAGCCTCTTCAGTATTCTCCTGAACCATATCCTTCCCTTTCTTCTTATATTCCCCCTATTGCTTAAGACATTCTTTGCAAAGCTCACAACAATAATCTTACTATTTAAGTTTTCCAGTATTCTTTTGCTTATGTTCCTTTCATAATATTCCAGTGATTCTAGGACCCTGAACAAAAATATTACGTCTGCTTTCGGCAAAAGGCTAAGGTCATCATAGACAAGGTCAAATACAAAAGCCTCGCCGATTATTTTATTTCTTCTAAAATACCTGTTTAAAGCCTTTATCTCCTGGTTGTTTATGTCACAGCAGTAATATTCTGCCTCTTTATTTAATTTAGCATAATACATAGGATTCAATCCTGATCCAAGATCAAGCAGCCTGTAAAACTTACCGACAAGAGAAAATATTTCTTCATAGGTCTTGGAAGCTCTTTTCTCATTTACATCTCGAAAAGCGCCATATATGATTCTCAGCTCTTTCCTCATAGCCTTAAACAGCCCCATATATTTTTTGCTTCTTCTGTTGACATCGTCCTCATCAAGGTAAATCTTGTTTTTCAGAAGGTAAATGTTAATCCTTCTTTTAATGAATTCATTGTCCAAATCTTTAAGTTCTTTCTTTCTTTTTATCTCATCTATAATTTTTTCCAATAACATGTAAAGATGCTCCTATAAAAATTCCATTGAAGATTATGTCATATTTAAATATAGCTTCCCTTATAAAAAATAAAAAAAAAGGCAGTATAAATCCAATGAACATGGTAAGAACCTTGCTGAGGAATTCAGTTTTCTTAATATTAACAAGTCTTCTGCCATAAGCTAAGCCGAATAAGAATATGGCAAATATGTAAAAAAGCAGGATATTAAAATTTAAAAAGCTGTTTACAGTTAATAGAAGCCCAAAATAAAAATAAATATTTTTCACCAGAAAAGCATGAAGCAAAAAACCAATTACAACACCTATTAGTATAGAATAGCTTGAATTAAAAAAAAGAGTTACAACTGTTAACAAAACTAATATAAACATTTCAGTAAAGTCAAGATATTTCTTTCCAGATATCAGTTCTTCTTTCGAGGCATAGGCAACTATAAAACCAAAGATCAGACCTAGAAAAGCTAATAATCCTAACATAAGATAAAAAAACAGCTTATATTTAAAAACATTACTTAAACCATTATGTTGTATATTTACTATTCTATAATAAAAAACCTTATAAAACAACATTTTATTATAACTTTCATGGCTGAACTGAAATATATGGAAGAAGGCGGTAAAAAATATAAGGTGGATAATGACGGTGAGAAATACAGGATAAGCTGGTCAGAAGAGCTGCAGTTGAAGCAGCTTAATGAACAAAAACACACCAGAAAATGGCTGACGATGAATTTCTACCTGGGAGTTATTCTAGGATTATTGGTCTTGGTCTTGCTAATGACAGTAATGTTCACTCTGTATAGGTTAGATCAGATAGATTTCTTTACAGGATTGTTATATAGGTAACAACATTTTTATATACCTGAACATAAGGAAAGCAGATGATTGCAATAATCACATCTAAATCATGTCCTGTAGGCAATAATGTAAAGGATAATCTTCTTAGTCTATACACTTTTGAAGAAACAGCCCAATTTGAAAACAATCCTGTTTATGCATTGGTAAATGACAAATCAATATATCTGTACACGATAAATGAGCTGCACATAAAATCAGAAAACCTACATAATAAAATAAACGCAGACTTGTTTGTTTTTGTAAGCACGCATAGAAGCGAAAAGCAGGTGAATTCTCTTTCAGTCCATTCCATAGGAAACTGGAAAAAGGCAGAGTTAGGGGGCCTCGACAATACACTAGTTCCTGTAAATGCAATCTATATAAAAGAATTATTCTTGGAACTTGAAAAGAACAATAATTTAGGTTATGAAACAACTGTAGAAGTGACACATCACGGTCCATACAACAAAAAGCCATGCTTGTTCATCGAGATTGGGTCATCAGAAAAGCAATGGAAGAACAATAGAGCAGGAGAAGTCCTGGCAAAAACAATTGTTAATGTACTGACACGAAAGATAGTTAACGAAAAGAGCTTAACAGTATTTGGGGGAACTCATTATTCTCAGCTGGCAGTTAAGATAATTAAAAGGACAAATTTCTCTGTAGGTTATATCTGCCCGAAACATTCAGTAGATTCTCTTACCGAAGATCTGATAGAACAGATACTAAACAAGACAATGCCAAAGCCGGA
>Ga0209542_10003417_pt1 | contig 34010 bp, 32 predicted proteins | sample RifCSPhighO2_01_FD_184028 | JGI IMG/M metagenome (GOLD analysis project Ga0209542, IMG submission 184028) | Soil microbial communities from Rifle, Colorado - Rifle CSP2_plank highO2_0.1 (SPAdes) (version 2) | ecosystem: Environmental > Terrestrial > Deep subsurface > Rock core/Sediment ...
TTAGGACGTCGCCCTCTCACGGCGAAAAATCCAGATGAGTGTGAATTTCTGCTGGCAGGTCATCCTAGAAACTGGGGTCCGAATTCCTATAGGAATTCGGACCGCCATGCCTTGACGGCATGGCGCGGGATTTGCGATAAGGCAAATCGAATCCCCATGGGGGCGCAACAAATATTGGCGGGTAAATCCATGTAACCCGGGGGCTTAAATTTTTGATTTAAGTCCGGAGTGCCTGACGGCACTCCGCGGGGGTTTTCAAGAAGAAAACCAAATCCCAGTGGGGCTACCAGTAACCAAAAAGCCTATTTTATAAAGCCTTTTTAGGGTTTTTTAGGGTATTGACATTTTATTTGAAAGGAGTATAATGGAGCATAGAAAAAAGAAAAAACGGAATAAAAAAGAAAAGAGGAAAAAGGCGAGCCGGGGTTCCTGTAGGGATCCCGGCTCAATTAATTTTAAGTGCGGTTTCCATGTCGTCCCATGAGACCTGCAAGAAACGTCATTGATTTCTTGTTTATTGTTTGATATACATAAATGTGGAGGCTCTTATGGTCGTAGATCCCGAGACATTCACGGATATGGCTGTTCATCTAAAACTCGCATCCGATGCAATATTGAAAACAGCTCGCCATCTCGCAGTGATTTCAGAGAGAGATAATCGGCCTGACCTCGAAGAACATTGGGAGGAGACGCTCGATGGTCTCATGAGTACCAATACGGAAATTACCGTCATGGAAAAGCTACTCCGTGCTGTCATGGAGGCGAATCGAGCAGAAAACAGCTCGCAGGAAAACCCAGCGCAATAACCGCCAATCCGGCGGTTTTTTTCTTACATTAATCTCAAAAATCGCCTTAGTAGCAAAATGTGGGATTTTTGGAATTGGTCTAGTATCTTTTACCAAATACGCTAGACTTGCCGAAGAAGAGTTCGTTAAATAGCAGGAGGCCCAATGACCTCAAAGGAAGTACTTCGTATTTTTGCGGAGGCTGGCGCTATCATTACCAACGACCACTTTGTCTATACTTCAGGTAAACATGGCTCTGTATATATAAACAAGGATATGCTGTTTATAGATACAAGACGCGTTTCTCGCTTATGCGAGGCGGTAGCGGCCAATTTTTCACACGAAGATATCGATGTGGTGGTTGGTCCGGAGAAAGGCGGGATCATACTTTCACAATGGTTCGCATACCACCATGCACGATATTCTGCCGATGTGCTCGCGGTATATGCAGAAAAAGCTGGCAACGGATTTATCTTCCGGCGCGGGTATGAGAAGCTCATCATCGGGAAAAGAGTATTTGTTATCGAAGATATTATTACAGAAGGCAAGTCTGTAAAGGGCGTTATTGAAGCGGTTCGCAGTGCAGGGGGTACTGTTGTCGGGGTTGCCGCTCTTTGTAATAGAGGCGGCATAACACCCGGGATGATCGGAGCCCCATCTCTTTTTTCGTTGATTCAGCTCCAGCTCGATTCGTGGGATAAGGCATCATGCCCTCTTTGCGCGCGCGGCACTCCAATTAACACCGAGGTTGGAAAAGGCAGAGAATATCTTGCCAAAAAGCAGTAAGCCCCATCGCGGGGCTTTTTTATTTATGGTTAGCTTTTTCTTGTTATTAGTGATTCACTAATACATGTGAGGAGAATTATACATAAAAAATTCTTTAATCGAGATGCTCATATTGTCGCACGCGATCTTTTGGGGCGGGAAATCAGACGCCGCATCGGCTCGCGCGTAGTACGCGCGGTTATCACGGAGACAGAAGCATATATGGGCCCGCACGACAAAGCATCTCATGCGCATCGCGGCCTTACGAAACGGACCGCACCCATGTTCGGCCATCCCGGCACGCTCTACGTCTATCTCGTCTATGGGATGCATTATTGCCTGAATCTTGTGACGCGCGAGAAGGGATATCCTGCAGCAGTTCTCGTCCGCGCGGTTCGTCTTTTGCCGTCAGGCATTCTTATAAACGGGCCGGGGAGAGTCACGCGAGCTCTGGCTATCGCGAAGAGTTTTAATAACAAAAACATATTTTCCGATAAGCGCTTGATGCTGGGGCCGCGACACTTTACGCCAAAGCAAATACGCAAAACGCCCCGTATCGGCGTACCCTATGCCGGCGCGTGGGCTCATAAACCCCTGCGATTTCTGATAGAATAGGGATGATGCACATTTGGCACGCTTTATCGGAAGAAGAGACAACACATATTCTTCGCGCAAACGTGCGCGAAGGGTTTTCTGAAAAAGAGGTTCTCCTTCGAAGACGCTCCCATGGCATGAATGCCATAGAACGAGCGCGCCATTGGATTTTTATACGTCTTCTTATAAACCAATTATCAAGCCCGCTTGTTCTGCTGTTGTGCGCCGCGGGTGCCATATTGTTGCTTTTGGGCGATAAGACCGACGCGCTGATTGTTGTCTTAGTGCTTTCTATCAATACGATAATCGGCATCATCCAAGAAGGGCGCGCTTCTCGCGCGCTTGAAGAGCTTGCACATACCGTACAAAAAAGAAGCCGCGTTTTTCGCGACGGATCGCTCAAAGAAATCAATTCCGTTGAATTGGTCCCCGGAGATATTATTGAAATCGAAGCGGGGATGAGTATTGACGCGGACGCGCGCATTCTTGAAGCGAGGCATTTAAAGATAAATGAAGCGTCGCTCACGGGAGAATGGATTGCGCAGGAAAAGGGCGAGGGGGAACTCCCCGAACACACCCCACTTGCCGACCGCGCAAATATGCTCTACGCGGGGACTCTGGTGGAAGAGGGGAGCGTACGAGCGGTAGTTGTAGCGACCGGCCGCGCAACCGAGCTTGGGCACATTGCATCACTTGTTGAAGATACGCTTGAGACCCCAACACCGTTTCAAAAGACGCTTGCAAAGCTTTCGCATATGATCGGGGTGGGAGTCATTCTCATCGCCGGCTCTCTTTTTATCATCGGCGTGTTACGAGGCGAGACACCACAGGAAATGTTTCTCGTTGCGGTAGCGCTCGCGGTGTCCGCGGTACCTGAAGGACTCCCGATTGCAACAACGGTAATTCTTGCGCTTGGCATGGAACGCATTTTAAAAAAGGGCGGGCTTTTAAAACGCCTTAAGAGCGCCGAAACGCTCGGATCGACAACCGTGATTTTAACGGATAAAACAGGGACATTGACCGAAGGAACGCTTGAAGTGTCCCATCTGATCCCGATTGTCGATACAGAGCACGCTCACAGTCAACTGCTTTTGGGCGCGATTCTTGCTTCAAATGCGTTTGTTGAAAATCTGGAAGCGGAGCTTTCCGAATGGCGCGTGCGAGGCGAACCTATCGGCAGAGCGCTTGTGAGCGCAGGCATCGCGGCTGGCGTTACCAAAGAACAGTTTGAGATAAAACATGCGCGGGTTGATTATTTCCCTTTTGACCCCCGCCTGCGTATCGGCGGCGAGGTATATAAGGAACGCGATCATTATTTGATTTTTGCTTCCGGGTCGCCCGAAGCGATTATTGCGCGTTCGAATCTTGGCAACGAAAAGAAAAAATCGCTTTTAAAAAAATATGAAACATATGCGCGCGAGGGGATACGGCTTATTGCGTGCGGGAAGACAACATGGAAAGGGGAGCTTGCTGACCGCGACAAAATCTTTTTGGGATTTGAGTTTCTCGGATTGGTCGGATTTCACGACCCACTTCGCGCGAGCGCTCGCGATGCAATCCACACCGCTATACGCGCCGGCATCCGCCCGGTTATCGTGACGGGCGACCATCATCTGACCGCGCAGAAAATAGCGCGCGAGCTTGATTTTGACGGCGAATCAAAGCGGATTTTCGACGGAAGCGACACTGAAAAAGATTCATTTGACGTCCGAGAGGCGGATATTATTGCGCGCGTACTCCCGCATCAAAAATCTCTTATTGTAGAGGCGTGGCAAAAAAGAGGCGAAGTGGTCGCAATGACTGGAGACGGCGTCAATGACGCGCCAGCTCTTAAGCGCGCCGATATCGGTATCGCACTTGGTTCGGGTACGGACACCGCGAAAGAAGCGGCGGATCTGGTGCTCCTCGACAACAGTTTTGAAACAATCATAGCCGCAGTCGAAGAGGGGAGAACAATAATCGATAATATGCGAAAAGTCGTTACATTCCTTCTTGCGACGGGCTTTACCGAAGTTATTCTCATTTCTAGCTCGCTCGTGCTCGGCCTCCCGCTTCCTATACTGCCCGCTCAAATTCTTTGGATGAATCTGGTCGGCGAAGGGTTTTTTAATTTTGCTTTTGCATTTGAAAAGAAAGAGCGCGATGTTATCCTCGAAAAACCGACCCGTCTGAAACATTTTTTTACCCGTGAAATGAAAGCGCTTATCTTTATCGGCGGGCTTATCAATGATCTCTTGCTCCTCGGCCTTTATGTGGCGCTCTTAAGACGCGGCGTTGATATTGGCGTTGCGCGCACAATAGTGTTTTCGGGACTCGCAATCAATGCATTTTTTTTCGTGTTCTCGCTTCGGAGTTTCAGACGTCCGCTCTGGCACATCCATCCATTTTCAAATCCTTATCTCTTATTCGCATTCGCGGCAAGTATGTTGTTGCTTGTCCCACCCCTTGTTTTTAAACCACTTCAATCTCTTTTGCATCTCGTCCCGATTACGTTCGGCCAATTTCAAATCGTTATTCTGATAGGTGTTCTCGATCTCGTATGTATAGAGGCAATTAAATATTATTTCATTTCGAGGCGCCGAGTGCTAGAGTAGTCCTATGACTATAATCGCCGTACTCGGCATATTTATAGCGGGGCTTGTTATCGGAGCTGTCTTTTTGTATTTTATGAGCCGCCGCTCGGAAGGCATGGCGTTGCTCCAAGGCCAGGTACAAGACCTTGTGCGCATGATGGACGCGCGGTTAAGTGAATCTACCCATGTTATGCAAAACCAGTTCCGCGAATCCGCAAATATTATCCGTAATGTGACCGAGCATTTAACACGGCTCGATGAAACAAATAAACAGGTCATCAATTTTACCGACCAACTGCAATCCCTGCAGGATATTTTAAAAAATCCCAAGCAGCGAGGAGTGCTTGGGGAGTATTATTTGGAAACAATTCTTAAAAATATTCTTCCTCCGGGAGGCTACGCGGTACAATATCACGGTCTTGGAGTTGACGAAAAGACTGGCAAGGAGCTCGTCCCAGATGCGGTTATTTTTGTGCGGGATAAAATTATTCCGGTTGATTCGAAATTTAGTCTTGAAAATTATAATCGTCTTGTCGAAGAGCGCGATGTACCCGAACGCGACCGCCTCGAAAAACTATTTGTGAGCGACCTCAAAACGCGTATCCAGGAAACCGCAAAGTATATCCAGCCCGAAAAGGGTACTATGGATTTTGCGTTTATGTTTATCCCGCACGAGGCTATTTATTATGACCTGCTCGTCAATAAAGTGGGGGCACTGAAGGAAGAAACGGAAAATCTCATTCAACGCGCAGCGAGTAAATATCATGTGATTATTGTTTCCCCAACATCATTTCTCGCCTATCTGCAGACCGTACTACAAGGATTAAAAGCTTTGCAGATCGAGGAATCTGCCAAAGAAATCCGTACTCAAGTAGGCAATTTGCGGAAGCATCTTATCAGCTACGACGACTTTATGCAGCGTCTTGGCAAAAATCTCGGTACGACCGTGGGCATGTACAATAGCGCATATACCGAGTTTAAAAAAATCGATAAAGACGTCATGCGCATTGGGGGAGAGGGTATAGGGGTTGAGCCGATTCAGCTTGACAAACCAGAGACTGAAGCATAGAATAGTTCCATTATGTTCGCAGTTATCGAAACGGGCGGGAAGCAATATCTCGTTTCCAAAAACCAAAAACTTCGCGTCGAAAAACTCGCCTCAAAGGAAGGGGGGGAAATTGTGTTTGATAAGGTGCTTCTCCTGGCAGATGAAAAAACAATAGCGGTGGGCAAACCGTATCTCCCAAAGGCAAAAGTGGAAGCGGTTGTCATCAAAGAAGGGCGCAGCCCCAAAATCCGAATTATGCGTTACCACTCAAAGACGCGGCATCGCCGCAGAAAGGGACATCGCCAACCGTTCACAGAAATCGAGATAACCTCAATCACAAAATAAAAAAACTCCGTGACACGGAGTTTTTTGTTTAATGAAGCGGGTGGTATGGTCCATGAAGAACTCCAAGAATTGTTAAGATACCATCATCATCAATATGATACAGGATATAGTAGTTATCTATCGCGAGATAAAAACAACGGTCAATTCCCTTGAGAGGCGCCGATTCCGGCGGACGCGGCTCATCTGCAAGACAAATAATCGCATCACCAACCAAGCGAAGCGGGCTTCGCGGGATTTGCTCCATTTCTCGATAAGCACTATACGTTATATTGAGTTTCGTACTCATCGCTACACCTCCACCCTGTCCTCTTTTGTTTTACTCCGTATCAGTTGCTCTGTCGAGGGTGTCGCCTCTATAGCGTGATTGTTTTTTTGGACGTCCGACGTCCAAATGGTGGTTTTACTCTACTTTCTATTATTGAATGCGTTTTTGAGCGTCTGCGGGTCGGTGTATTCGATTTCCGCGCCTGTTGAAATACCGCGCCCGAGCCTGGTTATTGCCGCCTTTTTTTGCTCCGTAAAGGGAGCCAAAATCCGCTCAATATAGAGCGACGTGGAATCGCCCTCGGGCGTTGCGGAGGTCGCAAGCACTATCTCGAGAGGAGCGTGTTTTTCGCTCCTGCGAGTTACACGATCGTAAAGCCCCTTGATTCTATCCGTGACTCTGCTTTTTTCATTGAGAATAGAGATTGTCCCCCCAAGCACATGATACCCGCCGTTCCATACGCCGCTTTTTGAAATATTCTCTAGATCCTGATCTTTTTCAAGAACAAGGATTGACGAAAGTTCATTGTTTTTGCATACATTACAAAGCGTGGAGCCGTTTTTCCGCTCAACGCCGCGATAGCACTCCTCACAACGCCCGACAATGGTTTCAAGATCCGCAAGCGCGTCACGGAAGCCTCGAATCGTCTTTTTGTCTTCATCAAGAAGCGTATAGGCAAAACGGGAGGCCTGACGGGGGCCGACCCCCGGAAGCCGCATAAAATATTCGATAAGGCGTTGTATCGGATCAGGATGCATAGTATGTGTTAAAAAATCTATCCAAATGTTTCATCAAGATTAGAAAAGCTTACTTTTTCAGGGCTGAAATAGAGCTCCACTTTCCCCGTGGGACCGTTGCGATGTTTCTCAACGAGAATTTCTGCAACATTGGGACGCGCCGAATCTTTTCTCACTTTATCTTCACGATAAATAAACATAACAACGTCCGCGTCCTGCTCGATTGAACCTGATTCGCGAAGATCGGACAAGCGGGGGATCGGGGGGTGGCGCTGTTCAACCGCGCGCGAGAGTTGTGAAAGAGCAAGCACAGGAACATTAAGCTCGCGTGCAAGCTGTTTGAGCGACCGCGAAATCTCGGTTATCTGCTGAACCATGCTGTCGGAAGCTTGGCGCGGCTGCATGAGCTGGAGATAATCAATCACCACAAGCCCCAAGTCAGTTTCCGCTTGAAGCCGGCGCGCCATTGCACGCATCTGAAGCACGTTGCTTGTAGCGGCATCATCAATGTATATAGGGGCTTCGGCAAGCCGCGAAAGCGCATCGTTAATACGCTGAAAATCATTTGACGTCTCCGAAAGCCGCCCCGTACGAAGTTTCCACAAATCCACATGCGCTTCTGCCGCGATAAACCTATCAACAAGCTGTTGAGTGGACATCTCAAGTGAAAAAATAGCGACGGGAGTTTTAAAATTTACTGCGGCATTCCGCGCGATATCGAGCGCGAGGCTCGTTTTCCCGAGCGATGGGCGTGCGGCGAGTACCACGAGATCGGATTTTTGGAGCCCCGAGAGAAGATTATCGAGCTTCTCAAACCCGGTTGATATGCCACGGACATTGCCGGTTCCTTTATGAAGCGAATCAATGCGCTCCCATGCTTCGGAAAGCGCATCACGAACCGGAGCAAAGCGCTGGCGGAGCGAGTGCTGTGAAATACTGAAAATTTTTCGTTCCGCTTCGTCAAGAAGCATCTCGACGTCTTCGCCTTCACGATACCCAAGCTCCCCAATGTAATACGCCGAAGAGATGAGATCGCGAAGTACGCGCTTTTTCTTCACAATATCGGCGTAGTGCGCGATACTTGCGGGGCTCACAACGGAATTTACGAGCGTCGTAAGGTAGCTGGTATTGCCGACGCGCTCGAGGACATTTCGTTCGGATAAATGCCCCTGGACCGAGAGAATATCAACAGGCGCGTTTTTTTCAAAAAGATCCACCATTGTCCGAAAAATGACCCCATGTTCGGATACATAAAAATCGTCGGGCGTCAGAATATCCAAAACGCGTATCATGGAATTGCGGTCAAGCATAATTGCCCCCAAAACCGACATTTCCGCCTCACGGCTATGCGGAGGTATTTTGAGCGGATCGGACATATCACTATGCTACCCGATTGCACGAATCAAGAGCAACAGCTTTTGTGTGTGGTGCCAGCTTATATCTTGTGTATGGCGTTGCCAAGGGCTGTGTCCTCAATCCGATAACCCATTTCTTCTACTTTTCTGCGAATGTGGTCCGCTTCCTGCCACTTCTTTTCGCGGCGGAGCGCCTCGCGCTCTTTTGCAAGGGCCGCGACAAGCGGTGGAATGGTTATCTTTATACGGGATGCCCGCGCTATATCAAGCCCAAATACATGATCGGCCCACAGGACAAAATTCCGCGAAGCCTTTTTGTGAAGCCCCTTCCATAAAACAGAGAGCGCTTTCGGGGTATTGAGATCGTCATTCATGGTTTTCAGAATTTCTCCTTTGAGCGCCTTATCCGCCTTTTGCGGTTTAGCGGGAAGACGCTTATAAGCGGCGACGAGCACTTCCCTGGTATTGCGAGCTCCCTCAAGCGCCTCCCAGCTGAACGAAAGCGGTTTTCGATAATGCGTCCCCAGCATAAGATACCGGAAATCCAACGGGTCAAACCCGCGCACCTTAAGCGTCTGGAGCGTGATATTGGTCTCGGGCAGCGACTTTGCCATTTTTTCCCCACGCACGCTAAGAAACGCCACGTGCATCCAAAAGCGCACGAAGGGCTTTCCGGTAGCCGCCTCGGATTGGGCTATTTCGTTCGGGTGATGAATCTGCATGTGATCCCACCCGCCGCAATGGACATCAATCGTCTCGCCGAGATATTTCATACTCATGGCAGAGCACTCAATATGCCACCCGGGAAAACCGACACCCCACGGAGAACACCATTCCATCTGACGCTTGGGACTATTGGGGTCGGAAAATTTCCAAAGCGCAAAATCAGTCGGGTTTCGCTTCTCACGCATCTCGACTCGGGCGCCAGCTTTCGTTCCGGGCGCCTTGCGGCCTGCGAGCTCCCCGTATTTTTGTATGCGCGATGTATCAAAATACACGCCGTCGGTGGTCGTATAGGTAAATCCCTTTCGTTCAAGTGTCTGAATAAGCCGTATTTGCTCGCGTATGTGATCGGTCGCCCGAACAAATGTACTTGCGGGGAATATGCGAAGTTCTTTTATATCGCTCTTAAACTCGCGTTCATAGAATCGGGCGATATCCCATGCGTTTTTTTTGGTAAGCCGCGCCTCGCGTGCAAGCTTGTCTTCGCCAATGTCCGCATCGGAGACAAGATGCCCGACATCCGTGATATTCATGACGTGCCGGACGCGGAAGCCGTTTATCATAAAGGCGCGCTTCAATATATCCTCCGCAATAAATGTGCGGTAATTCCCGATATGCTGGGATCGGTAGACGGTCGGGCCGCAGGTGTAGAGCGTTACTATTTTTTTCTTGAGAGGGGAAAAACGCTCTTTTTTTCTCGAGAGAGTGTTGAAAAGAATTATACCCATCTCTTCCTTTTAAAATACCGGTAGATAGAAAATGAAATGAAAATCATCATTCCGGAAATGATAACAAATGCGTTCGGATAGCGGCGAAGCGGGATCCAGTCGAGATCCATCGAGTAAATAAACGCAATGAGACTCGCGGGCATGACCATCACGGTCAGTACGGCGAGCGTTTTCATGATTTCATTCGTGCTTGCAGACAAGAGCGAGATATTTGTCTCGTAGAGAGTATCGAGCATCTCCCGCAGATTTTCGAGCGAATTCCAGACCTGTGTATATTCTCCCTTGATATCGTTGAAATACGGATTCATATCATTGCCAAAAAATTTCTTTCCATGTTCCGAGAGCGACTCGAGCACCGCCTGATGCGGCTTTAGCGCTTTCTGAAAATTAATAAGGTCGCGCCGCGCATACGCGATTTCTTTCAAAACTTCATACTCGTGCCCACTAAAAACCTTTTCCTCGATTTCTTTTGCTTTTACCTCAAGATTATCAAGCTCTTGGCGCGATACGGCATAGAGGCGGCTGATAATGCGATAGAGGAGATGCCCGCTTGAAAAACCGAATGTGCGCTCCCGGAGCGCCTCGTGCCCCGCGAGCAGTTCCTGAAAATCATCAAGCTGGGGGATTGCCTCATAATGAATGGTGATGAGATTATAGGGGAAAATAATGAAATCAATCTCGCGGCGGAGGATAGATTGCGCCTTCTGATCAAAAACAGGGAAGTGGAGAACCAGATAGAGATGCTCATCGTATTCCTCCAGCTTTGGGCGATAGGTCGCAGTCAAAACCTCATATGCCGCAAGCGGGTGGATCATGTATTTCTGGGAAAGCGCCGACATTTGGTCGCTTGTCGGGTTTTCAAGGTCAACCCAAGTAACGTGGCGAGAAGAAACCTTGTCCATACGTATATGATATCAAATGAAACCGCTTGCCGCCATGGATTTTTTTTGTAATACTAGAGCATAAGATGAATCGGCTAAGGCCTTTTTTTATTGTTCTCATTGCGCTTGTTGCGATAGGCGCTTCTTTTAGTTTTGGTACATGGTTTGGATACTCATCCCGTCCCGATATTGAACGGGTGCTCGGCGTTCTCCACAAAGAAACCCCGGGGACGTTAAACGTAAAAGAAGTTGATTTTGAACCCTTTTGGCGTGCCTGGCGGGTCATGGAAGAGAAATATGTAGGGGATTCCTCAATAGACCGCCAGGCGCTCGTGTGGGGCGCTATTGAAGGCATGGTAAGGGGCTATGGAGACCCCTATTCGGTCTTTTTCCCGCCAAAGGAAAAGGAGGCATTTGATACGGAGATAAAAGGAGAATTTTCGGGGATCGGCGCCGAAATCGGGATTAGAAAATCCGCGCTCACGGTTATCGCGCCGCTCAAAGGATCTCCCGCAGAAAAAGCGGGCCTCAAGGCTGGGGATAAAATTTTAAAGATTAACGATGATTTTACTGACGATCTTACTCTTGAAGAAGCAGTCAGTAAAATCCGCGGTGAACGCGGATCGAAGGTTTCGCTTATTATCCACCGAAACAGTGAAGACAAACCGCGCACAGTCGACATCATACGGGATGTGATCAAGGTGCCTGCACTTACAGCTGACATGCACAAAGAAAGCGGAGTCTTTATCATCAAACTCTCAAGTTTTTCAGAAAAATCTCCCGGTGAATTTTCACGTGCGGTGCAGAAATTCTTGAACTCCGGCTCGGATAAGCTGGTTCTCGATCTTCGCAATAATCCGGGCGGGTTTTTCAGCGCCGCCGTCGATATCGCGAGCTGGTTTATCCCAGAAGGCGAAGTTGTCGCACAAGAAGCATACCGCGACCGCGAGTCGGATCTCTACCGAAGCCGCGGGTATGGGGCGCTTGAGCATGTAAAAACTGCAGTCCTTGTCGACCGCGGATCCGCGTCCGCGGCGGAAATTCTTGCGGGAGCCCTTCAGGAACACGGGAAAGGAAAATTAATCGGAGAAAAAACGTTCGGCAAGGGATCGGTTCAGGAAATCGAGGATATCACATCGAATACATCGCTCAAAGTAACAATCGCAAAATGGCTTACGCCGAACGGCAAATCAATTTCAAAAGAAGGCCTTACGCCTGATATTGAAATAAAAATACCCGACGACAACGAGCCCGGTAAAGACCCACAGTTTGACCGTGCTGTTGAATACTTCATAAAGGGCAAATAGAATATGAAAGTACTCCTTCTCAAAGATGTAGTGAAAGTAGGACAGCGAGGAGAGGTCGTTGAGGTAAAAGACGGCTTTGGAAGGAACTATCTTATCCGCCAGGGCTTTGCACGCATCGCGGATATAGGGTCAATACGCGCAGTAGAAGCAAAAAAAGCCGCACAGCTTGAGAGAGAAACAGCGAAAAAAGGCGCCCGAAAGGAATACAAAAAGAAACTTTCTGGCTATACCGTTACACTCACGCGCAAAGCGAACGAAAAAGGACACCTTTTTGCGGGCGTTACTGCCGCGAATATCGTAGCCACACTCCATAAGGATGGATATGATTTTGTGTGTGAGAGCGATCTCAGTGGTTTTCCACTTAAAACAACCGGGGGACATGAGGTATCCTTGAAAACAGGAGAGGGGGAGGAGATTCCTATCCATATACACATCAAACCACTATGAGCAAAGTTATTTTCGTAACGGGAGGCGTGATGTCGGGCATCGGCAAGGGTGTTGCGACGTCATCGCTCGGAAAAATTCTCCAGTCCTACGGCTTTCGCGTAACGGCGATGAAAATCGACCCTTATATCAATGTAGATGCTGGCACGATGAACCCGACCGAGCACGGCGAAGTGTTTGTTACAAACGACGGACTTGAGTGCGACCAGGACGTCGGAAATTATGAGCGATTTTTGGACCGCGATCTTTTTCGCGAAAACTATATGACAACCGGCATGGTATACCAGTCGGTTATCCAAAAAGAGCGCAATCTCGAGTACAACGGCAAATGCGTCGAAGTCGTCCCGCATATCCCGGAGGAAGTAATCGCTCGAATCGAACGCGCAATCAAAAAAGACCACGCAGAGATAATGCTGGTAGAGATCGGAGGAACAATAGGGGAATATCAAAATCTTCTGTTTCTCGAAGCCGCTCGTATGATGAAACTCCGCGCGCCAAAAGATATTTTATTTGTCATGGTGAGTTATCTGCCCATTCCTGATATGATCGGCGAGATGAAAACAAAGCCCACGCAATACGCCGTCAGGTCGTTAAACTCCGCGGGGATCCAGCCAGATATTATTCTCGCGCGCTCTTCCCGTCCGCTTGATCTTCCGCGTAAACAAAAACTCTCCATTGCTTCAAGTCTCCGTGAAGAGGATGTTATTTCAGCCCCCGATATTACCTCTATTTATGAAGTGCCAATCAATTTCGAGAAAGACAATCTCGGGAAAATTGTGCTGAAAAAACTCGGACTCAAAAAGAAAAAAACTGATCTCAAAGACTGGAAACGAATGGTTGCGACTATCCGCAAGCCGAATAAACCGGTCGTCACTATCGGCATTGTCGGCAAATATTTTGCCACGGGATCATTCTCGCTTCCCGATTCATATATATCGGTTATCGAAGCGCTCAAGCACGCCTCGTGGTTCCACCGTCACGAGCCGCGGCTTCACTGGCTCGATGCGGAGCTGTATGAAAAGGACCCGCGGGCACTCAAAGAGCTAAAGAATTTTGATGGCATCGTTGTCCCTGGCGGATTCGGCTCTCGGGGAGTCGAGGGGAAAATCAAAGTAATCGAGTATTGCCGGAAAGAAAAAATCCCGTACTTCGGCCTTTGTTATGGCTTACAGCTTATGGTGGTTGAGTTTGCGCGAAACGTCGCAAAGCTCAAAAATGCCCACACGGAGGAAATTGACAAAAAAACCCCTTATCCCGTAATCCATATTCTTCCCGAGCAGGAAGCGCTTGTGTCAGAAAAACACTATGGCGGCTCGATGCGCCTTGGGCTCTATGATTGCAGGGTACTTCCAGGAACAATTGCCGAACGCGCGTATAAAACTCCGCGCATAAAAGAGCGCCACCGCCACCGTTATGAGGTAAACTCAAAACTCCTGCCGCGCCTCGAGAAAAAAGGACTTATGGTGTCGGGTCTGAACCCACAACGCAAGCTTGTCGAGATAGCGGAAATCAAAGATCATCCGTTTTTCCTCGGCGTCCAATTCCATCCCGAATTTCTATCGCGACCTCTCGCTCCACATCCGTTATTCAAGGAATTTATACGGGCTGCGGTAAAGAATAAGAAAAAATGAAATTTTTACTATTGCTATTAATACCACTAGGTGTCAATGCAGATTTTGAAGATGCAAACAGATCGCTTGCTAATATAGCCGTTTTAATCTCAATATTGATATGTTTACCAATCATATTTTTATTTACAAGACTTAGAAAAAAATATACTCATAGCGTGGTATTATCAATAGTCTTTGACGTGTTGATAATACTTATTATTGCTAGTGTTATTGCGTTTGTTTTGATTGCTCCAGACCTATAAATCAAAAAACTATCTTACAAAGATAGTTTTTTGATTTATGTTTTATATTACATTTACCATTTTTCGCACTGCTTTTGTTCCGTCAAAGCGTATACGCCGCTTTGTAACAAACTCGACAGTGCCTGCGCACATGGCGTAAATTGTGTCATCCTTGCCTACCTTGACGTTTTTACCCGCGAGAAATTTGCTTCCGCGCTGGCGGATAATGATTGACCCTGCTTTTGCTTTTTCTCCGGCGAACAACTTGACTCCGAGATACTTTGGCTGTGAGTCGCGCAGGTTTGATGTTGATCCGCCGGCTTTTGTATGTGCCATAATTACCTAAATTTTAGAGCGTGGCGAATAAAATTTAGCTGTAATTATGAGCATCCCGCCGAATGGCGGGATCGCCCACAATTGCTACAATCCATATATGCTAACGCATCTTAAAGAAAAAATCAAGTCCCGGGAACGCGAAATTTTTATTGTGGCTGTTATGGTACTCGGCGCTGTTACGATAGCAGGCGTCTTGCGCATGAGCTACATACGAAGCCTGAAGCCCGAAATCAAGCTTGAAAAAGGCGTATTTTCGGTGCCTTTCAAGAGCGGAGGAGGGGAAACGGCGCATTTTGTCGCAAGCAAAAATGGAACGGTCTATTACCCAAGCTCATGCAAAGCTGCAAACCGCATCCAAGAAGACAGCAATAAAATTTATTTCAGCTCAAGCCTCGAAGCCGAGAAAGCGGGATACGCGCAGTCGTCCAGCTGTTCATACTAGCTTATCACTCGTCTTCGACATTCGGTTTTTTTGCAAGCGAAAGAACGCTGAATTTTTTAAAAATAACTGCTTCTTTTATTTTTTCCTGGAGTTCGGCTGGAAGCGTCGGCAGAAGTTTTTTGAGAAGTTTCTCGTCGGGGGAGAGGACGTGATCCCACACGCCAACTACCTCAAGCGCTTCGCGTAGCCGCTCCATGTCAATTGACGTGCGCTCCTGTATTTTTCGCGCAATAATCATTGAATCTCCGAAAAGCCGCTCAAGCCCGTTTGCGTTTAAGTATTCGTTGATGCGTCCGGATAGCTCTTTGAGGCGCATTTCTCGCTCTGCGATTTCTTTTTTTAAAAGAATAAACTCGCGCACAAGATCTTCCGTTGAAATATTGCCGGCAAGAGGCGCTTTTTCTTTTTCATACAAATGCCGCCATGCGGGGCATATCGGGCGGTATCCGCACCAGTTACAAAGCGCTGACGGAACAGGCGGGAAATTGCTGTCCGCAGCCTTTTTTTCAATCGTACGGAGATCGCTCAATATATGCGCTTCGGTCTCTTGGAGTGCTCCTGCTTCACGTTTTGTCGAGAGTTTTTCATCAGCCCGCAGAAAATAGAGCGAAAGCTTAATATTCTCGGGGACTACGTGCGGCCAGCGCTTCTGAAGCCCCAACTGATACAGCGAAAGCTGAAGATCATTGTCTACCGTACCCTGTGAGGGGAGGCGCGATGATGTTTTATAATCGATAATTTCATAGGTTTTCTCATCCGGCTTGTCGATACGATCTATCTTGCCTACCAGCACGTGGTGTCTGCCGGTTGAGGCATCGTCGAGCGCCACCTCAAAACGGGATTCAAGATCAATCACATTGAAATTCCATGGCGGATTTTTGAGATAAAAACTTTTGAGCATTTTCTCTCCGGCTTGTCCATAACGCTCTTTATGCTCTTCTTTCATTTTTGATTCCGCAAGCAACGCACGAAAACGCGCAAACACTTCTTCAAGCGTCGGGAAAAGGGGATCGCGGGAAAACATATACCGCAACGTCTCGTGTACCGCAGTCCCAAAAAGGGCCTCCTTTGACTTCGGGGCCTTCCGTTTTTCGATCTCCTGATAGTGATATTTTTTTGGGCACTGCTTGAATGTATTGAGCGCCGAATAGCTGATACGCATAGGAGTATTGTATATCTTTCGCGGGAATGCTAAAACTAAACCAGACCATTTTGCTTTTTGATGAGGAAGGGGGAGACATGAAAGGCTTGGGAGCCTGGAAATATCCATACGGCTTGGCGGCTTTCGGTGTTTCGTTTGCGGTTATATTCCATCTTTGTCTGTTGTTTTCGCCGATTGATATGGCTGCTGTTGTATCTGCTTGGGATAATAGCGTACCCGGAGAAAATGTAACGCAACCAAAGCTCGTGCTCGTGCTGCCGGATAATGCTCCGAGTGAAGTACGCATGATATATGACGCAATGATGACTGGCGGCGGCCAAATTTACTGCTTCCCGGATATTGCCCATGGCACTGTGCGCACCAATTGCTCATGGAATAACCCATACACACCAATAAAAAATGACGTTATCTACGTGGCAGAAGAATCGCCCGATGGGGGGAATTATGTCATCCTCGAAATGTATTGGTATACTGCGGCAGACACCAGGTGGTGGGAAGGAAAAATCATGCCGAAAAAAATCGAATCTCTTCCTCTTGTAACTCTTTGTTCTGTTGTTGAAAAACATCTCTTTGCTCTCTTTTGCAAAAAAGAGGTTTATAAACAACCATCTGACAATATCATGCTCTACATATAAAGGCCCCACCCGAAAGGGGGACCTTTTTTTATTCCATATTTTATTCTCATGGCATGTCGCACAACATAGATTTTGCGACATCTTGAGATATGGTATCCCCAACCTCTTAACAGCTAGCGCACTTCTTATCAACCCGGCGTACACAATTTTAAGCTTGTATTACTTGAAATTGTCTTCACTCGCCGTTTGGTGCATTAGGTATAATAGAGGTAGAGAAATTCTTTGCTAACTGAACAAATCCCATTAGAAATCCCCGCGAGGCACCTAAACCCCTATGCAATAAATTGTCCCAAGCGGTAACCTGCACACCGCAGAGTGGCGTAGTATATTATTTCTAACGGGATAAAAAACCGTTTTGCATGAGGGTCTATTCTTTCGCATAGTCACACAGGTATCGGTAAAAACAACTTAATAGTCTTTTATCGAACGCGGTTGACCTTTAGTGGCCAATCAAATCATTGCTCGAGAAAGGACCTCACCCACATAAAACCTTATCCATATGCATGTGTCTTTATTTCTAAAGCATGAACAAAGTCAGCGAGAGATGGATCCTCGTGCAAGCCGGTTCGTTATTATCTACATCGAAAGTGCCCGCTTGCGGGGCTTTTGAGCACGCACAATGATATGGTAAGTGGGTAAAACCCCAATTTGGACGTCGGACGTCCAAATTGGGAAAAGCGGTCGCAAAAGTATAGGTATCTTTAAGGAGACACACTTAAAAAATCAGTTAAAAACACCTCGAATAATGTCCCAGACCGGGCTTATATACGCTCCAATATAGTTTTGCCATACCCAAACGATACCGTGCCAGAAAAGTGAAAAATTCTCCCGTAGGGTTGTATTATTGATAAACGAACTGATAGATACCCCGAGGAGACTCAAAATAACAATCGAGAGAACGATGATAATAATGAGTTGTACGAAACCTTGATCGTTGGTTTTTCGCATGCTTTTTGTAGTATACAGTATTAAAGGCTCGGAAGATAATCGTTTGGGTCTAAATACCCGCCGGCAGGTATCATGCCGCAATAATTCGATTTAACGAATCGATATGTATTTGCGGCATATACCATAAAATGCAGATGCGGCCCCGTTACATTACCCGTAGCGCCACTGTAGGCTATCCTGTCGCCTTTTTTGACCTGCCCGCCGCGGGTTACCGCCACAGACGAAAGATGCCCGTAGAGCGAAAGAAGATTGTTGCCATGGTCCAAGACGACCCATCTGCCGTAAGAACCCCCAGGACAAATGGGATCGGTATTCCCAAAATCTTTCACTACTCCGTCGGCCGCCGCAAATATCGGAGTTCCCAATGCGGCCCGGAAATCAACGCCATTGTGTCCTTTATTTTTATAAATACGCACGCCCTGTGGTGAGGTAGAAAAATCAGTAAACCCAAATTGCTGGGTTACATACGGAGACTCGACTGGCCAGCCAAAAAGCCCGGCATGCTTCGGCGGGAGCGAAGACGGGTCGACGAAACGGCGCAGTTCGTTTTCAATGTCTTCAAGCTCCCGCTGGATCAGTTGACGCTCAGCTTCGCGGCTTTTGACGAGCTCCTGAAATCGCGTCTCCTGATTTTTACTGTCGGAAAGAAGTTGCTTTTTTGTTGAATTCACGGATTCCTGCGCTGATTTCTTACCGGAAAGATCACGCTTCAGATTTTGGAGAGATTTCTGTTCGGTTTCGCGATTATCACGCTCGCCTTCCAGTGTTTTTTTATGTTCTTGGAGCGATATGATTTTTTCCTTAATGCCGTTGCTAACGGTCTCAAATGTGTCTACGTTGTCAAAAAAGTTAGAAATAGATCCTTCGGTAAGCATAATCTCAAGAAGCGAGTTTTCGTCGGATTCATGGATCGCCCGTATCAGCTCGCCCAAAGCCGTGCTGTCTTCCGTAATATTTTGTTCTTTCGAGCGGATTTCCCCCGAGAGATCCTCAATGACGAGTTCTGTTTTTTGTATTTCGGTTTGTGTAAGCCGGATATCCGCATTGAGTCTCTTGATTTGCGTCTCGAGTTTTTTGATCTCTCCGTTGAGCGACTGGGAAACGCCTTGCTGACCTTCAAGCGCATTCTGATATGCCGCGATTTCTTTCTCGAGCTCCTTAATCTGGCGCGTCCGCTCGTCAATGTTTTTTTTCAGCTCGTCAACTGTCGCGCTTTTGAGCGTAAAAAATGGGGCGAGCAATGCAAGCACCAACAAAAGAGCGAAATATCTATAATGATTTTTCATACCGCGAGGACACGCTTGGCTATACGAAGCCGCTCGAGCGTTTCCTCTTTACCCAGTATATCGGTTAATTCGTATGGGCCTAAAGACGTCTCCCGACCCGATAGAGCGGCCCGTAAAGGCCATAAAACACTCCCCTTTCCGCGTTTTTGGATAATAGGCTCTATATACTTCTCGACGGCTTCGGCGTTAAATTCTGACAATTGAATATTGGACAATAGATTTATAAGTTCGTCAAGCACGTCTCCGGCATCACTTTGCGCAATCTTTCCGCGCCATAAAAGCACTGCCTTATCGTATTGAACACGCTCGATTATTTTTCCGAGTTGTGAGTCAAGCTCGCCCAGCCGCGAAACTCGAGGCCGCATTGCATCAATCGCTTTTTCGAACTCTGCTGGCTTGTATTCGCTCTTAATTTTTTCTGAAACATAACTGTCGGCGATGTTTCGGTATTCCTCTTTCGACAATTTCTTGATATATTCTTTGTTCAGCCAATCAAGCTTTTCGGCAGAAACAATTGCCCCGCTCTTTTGTATCCGCTCGAGCGAAAACTCGCGTATGAGCGTATCACGGTCAAGCACTTCTCCTACTTCGTCTTTCGGATGCCATCCGAGAAGCGCAATAAAATTTATCATCGCATCCGGCAAATATCCTACATCGCGATATTCAAGAAGCGCCAGCGCACCGTGTCTCTTTGAGAGCTTTGACTTGTCGGCACCCAAAAGAAGCGGAAGGTGCGCCCATTGAGGGATCGGCAAACCAAGGCTCTCGTCGATTAAAATCTGCTTAGGCGTATTGGGGAGATGGTCTTCCCCGCGGATTACATGAGATATTTTGAGTTCGCTGTCATCGACAACGGCCGCAAAATTATAGAGCGGCTCGCGAATATTTTTTGCAAGCGAAAAGTCGCCGAGAAGCTTCGCGTCATACAGAATATCGCCGCGAATGATATCGCGGACAGTAACACGCTCCGTCGAATCATTTTTAAAACGAATGATGCCTTCACTGCGCTTGCCATCCCGATGAGAACACACATGCCGCGGCGGTTCTTTTGCCGTTCGTTGGCTCTCCCCTTCCGCCTCAAGTTCGGCTACTGTGTGGCCGCAGAAAAAAGCTTTTTTATCCTCAAGCATTTTCTTGAGCGCGCGCTCATAGAAATCCGTCCGTTCGCTTTGGCGATATAATTCATCGTGCCTAAGCCCAAGCCATGTGAGTCCGGCACGTATATCCTCCTCATACTCTTTTTTTGACCGCTCACGATCGGTATCTTCAATACGCAGTATAAAAACACCTGTTTCTTTTTTTGCAAAAAGCCAGTTAAAAAGCGCTGTTCGCGCGGTCCCGATATGAAAGCGGCCTGTCGGAGAGGGCGCGATGCGTACGCGAACGCTAGAGCCTATCTCAAAATTCGCTTTCGAGGCAAAGGGTTCCGGTTTCGAGCGAAGCGACGTCAAAAATTTGGAGGGATATCGAGATATTTCGAGAAATTTTTGACGAGCTGCAGCCGGAACCCGGGAACTTTTGAGCCGGAATGGAATTTTGAGATAGGCTCTACTCATGGAGGCCTAAATGCAAAATTTCGCGGGCGATTTTGTCGGCCGCATCAATACGCGCAAAACTGCCAGCCGCGCGCTTCATGTCATCTCGGCGTTTTTGATCCCCCGTAAGTTTTCGAATCTCGGAGATAAGCACATGAGGAGTAAGATTCGTCTCCTCAAGAACTTCCGCGGCCCCTGTTCGCGCATAGCTGTATGCGTTTTCGCGCTGATGGTCTTGAGCAGCAAGAGAAAGCGGAATAAGAATTGCTGGCAGTCGCCACGCGGCGATTTCAAAAATACTTCCTGCACCCGCGCGTGATACGGCAACATCCCCGATAAACGCGGCATTCCGAAGTTGCGCGGGATTGAGAAAGGCATAGGGATGATACCTCCCCTTGTGTATTGATTTTTCAAGAACTATGCCTGTTTCCGCTTTGGTAGCTTCGATATGCATGGCGCCGGTAACATGAATAATCTGCACAAATTCGACAAGCTCGAGGAGCGCAAGCATCACGGCGTCATTAATCTTCTGCGCGCCCTGCGACCCGCCAAAAATAAGCACGGTAGGAATACCCGTTTCCAAATCAAACATGTCGAGCGCCTCATCATGCGACCCACCGAGAATATTCCTCCGGATAGGATTTCCCGTAAGCGCAACCTTATCTTGTGGAAAATGAGTGGCAGTTTCGGGGAACGAGATACCGATTCGCCGCGCAAATTTTGCTGCCCACGCATTCACCATGCCGGGAACCGCATCTGACTCGTGAATGATAACCGGAATTCGAAAAATACGTGCGGCAACAAGCGCCGGGAAACTGTCATACCCGCCTTTTGAAAAAACAAGATCGGGAGGTGAAAGAGTAAATCGCCATAACGCGTGAAAAACACCGCGGATTGTTTTTATGGAATCCAATATATTGAGGAGCGAAAAATATCTTCTAATTTTCCCCGCAGGAATTTCCTCAAAAGAAATTTCTTCTTCGCGGAGAATCTCTACGTCAAACGGCTTCTCACCCATAAGCGTAAGATCAAGCGTAACAATACGCTGTTCGTCTGCAGCTTTTCGAAGCGCATCGACAACCGCAATGAGCGGAAAGAAGTGCCCGCCAGACCCACCCCCCAAAAGAACGATTTTCATGAAGTTGTTCTCCGAGAAATATGAAGTAAAATACCCATTTCAAAAAGTAAAAACGCGAGCGCCGATCCTCCTTGGCTCATAAACGGAAGAGGGATACCGGTCAGCAAAAAAGACCTCGAAATAGCAGCAATATTCACGATAACCTGGATAATCACGAGAAGAGTAATCCCGGAAGCAAGGAGCTTGGAAAATATGTCACGAGCACGCGCTACAATCAGCATACCACGCAGAAAAAAGCCGAGAAAGAGCGCGAATAGAATAAGCACCCCAAAAAACCCGAGCTCCTCGGCGTATACGGCAAAGATTGCGTCCCCTGCCGGTTCCGGAAGATACTGAAATTTCTGCCGAGAATACCCAAGGCCATGCCCGAAAAGTCCTCCCGATCCGATTGCGATAAGCGCCTGATCTGATTGCCAGCTTTTTGACTGTTCATATCGTTCCGGATGGAAAAACGCGAGAACCCGATCGCGCCGATACGGTTCAAAATAAATTATAAGAGAAAGAAGGGCCGCGCCCAAAAGAACGGCCAAAAATATCTGGCTCGCTTTTCCCCCTCCGACAAAAAAAAGTGCAAGCGCCGTTAGCGCAAAAACACCAAGCGTTCCTATATCGGGCTCGAGATAAATAAATACGCCGACTACCGCCGTAATCACAATAAACGGGAGAAAACCTTCCCGCCAAGTTCCCAATACTTTTTGACGGGACGCCATCCACGATGACAAATATATGATAAAAGCGAGCTTGAGAGCTTCCGATGGCTGAAATGTCATCCCGCCTATGCTAAGCCACCGCCGCGCGCCTCCGTGGATAACCCCGATCCCTGGGATTAACACAAGAGTCGCTAAAAAAAGCGCACTAATGAGAATGAGCGACGCATACTTTCGATACAATGCAACCGGAATACGAATCCCAACCCAAAAAAGAACCAAGCCAACTCCTACGCCAAAAATAATCTGCCGATAGAAAAGTGTGAGCGGGGCGCCATACTCTTTTTCCGAAAGAGAAAATGAAGCGGACGCGAGCGTTGAAAGCCCCAGAAAAAGAAGGCCTCCGATTATCCATAACATTAACCGGTCAACCTTTCCCGTTTTCATATTTTTAATCTACGCACCGCTTTAATAAACACGCGTGCGCGATGAAATTCGTTCATAAACATATTGAAACTGGCAGCCCCCGGCACAAGCGCGATAATGCCCTTTGTGCCGCTTGCCTTCGAAACCGCTTCCTCAAGAGAGCCGCAAAGTACGCCGCCTCGAACATAATGCGCGAGCGTATTTGTCATAGATCCTGGGAGCATATACACGCTGTCCGCACGCGCTTGCAGGTCTTTTGCATATTGCCGGATTTCATCTTTCGGAAACAATTTATCCTCTCCGCCTGTGATAACCAAGAGGCGTATTTTTTCCCCAAACGCACGGCGTATTGCGCGAAGAGAGTGAATCGCCGACCCCGGATTTGTCGCTGTCGTATCATTGATATATACCCTCCCCTTTTTTCGGGCGACAATTTCGAGCCGTCCTTCGGGCACCTTGAAATTTTTTACTTTTGCCCAAAATATTTTTTCCGGTATTTCAAGAATTTTTGACACGCGGTATGTAATCGCCACCAACTCAAGCGGAAGCCGCCACGACACCTGCGTGATGCGGCGAGAAAGATTCTGCTCGCGCGTAAACATAACTTTGCTTTTGAGGCCTGTTAAATGCGCGCGTAAGCGAGGAGACCGATACGCGATAAAAAAATCCGATGAGTTTTGAAACCTTGCGATATTCATCTTGAACCGCGCATACTCATCGAACGAAGCGTATCGATTGAGATGATCGGCAAAAAGCGACGTCATAACCGCAATATGCGGACTCGAACGCACATATTCGAGATCAAAACTGGAGAACTCTCCTATGACCCATTCGGGTTCTTCTTTGAGAAAAAAATATTCAAAAAATGACACGCCGGGAGTACCCACAACCGCCGCGCGCCGGCCAAGTATATGCCCCAAGAGCATAGTCATTGTCGTCTTCCCCTTCGTCCCCGTAACGCCGATTATTGTCTCAGGCGGCGCGAGCGCAAGAAATAGACCGGCATCATTTGTGATGGGGATTTTTCGTTTTTTTGCTTCGCGGATAAACGGAGAACGCGCCAAGACACCTGGATTTTTGACAATAAGATCGCTCTTGCGAATGTCAACCATGCGGTGTTTTCCAAGAACATACCGGATTGGCAAGCCTCTAAGGCGCTTGAGCGAAACCGAAAGATCTTTTTTCTGTTTTAAATCGGTCACCGTAACATTCATGCCTAGACGCGCAAAAAAACGCGCGGCGCCAACGCCGCCACCTTGCACACCAAGCCCGAGGATAAGCACTCTCGGAGGCGAACTACCTTTACGCCCGCCGAAGAATTTTTCCTGCAAGCGCCTCTGTAAAATTTCCTTTTTCGATTGCAAGACGTCCATTGACAAAGACATATTCTATTCCGTTTGGATATTGGTATGGATTTTTGTATGTCGCGGTATCTTCGACCGTGTCTGGATCAAAAATAACAATATCGGCACTATACCCTTTTTTAATGAGCCCGTGCGTGCTGTCGATACCGAGGCGCGACGCAGGGAGCGAAGTCATTTTTTTCACCGCTTCTTCCCACGAAAGAATATTTCCACGCCGTACGAGACGAGCAAGAAACCTGGGAGCAGCCCCGTATGACCGCGGGTGTGTGAGATCGCCCTTTTTTTTACTCAAAGCGTCTTCCCCGACGCCATCGGAACCAAACATACTATAGGGTTCTCTGGCAATCATGCCGACGCTTTTGGCATTCAGTGTCTTTCCAAAAATGGAAACGCCAAGGCCATTTATGGAAAGAAGCTGGACAACGGTTTCTTCGGGAGAAATACCTGCGTCTTGGGCAATCTGCGCAATCGACTTCCCAACAACATGTTTGTCTCTCTGTGCTTCGGCAATAATAATATTGTCATAGTGAAGCGTAAGGCTCCCGAGCGCGTCGAGCACAGCGGACTTCTTTTGCGGATCCGTGAGCACTCCGACAATACTCTCCTTGCCACCCTCCCGAATCCACTCGGGGAGAAGTGTATAGAGCATCGACCCGGTCCGCAGATATGGAAAAAAATCTATCCAGATCGACAGCTTTTCATCTTCACGCGCTTTTCGGATAATGGAAAGAGCTTTTTTAAGATCACCCCACGCTTTCCGTCCGATTGCTTTAAAATGTGAGATTTGTATTTCAGCTCCAGTTGCGCGCGCGAGATTAACCGCCTCAACAACCGATGAAAGGAGCTGACGCCCTTCATTCCGGAGATGAATGGCGATAAGTTTATTTGTGTCCGCAACAACTTTTCCAAGCGCGACAAATTCTTCCTGCGGAGCCGATCCTCCGTGACTTGTAGCAAGCCCCAGAGAAAGCCCCATTGCTCCTTCATCGAGAGCTCGGCGCAAAATAAGCTTCATCTCTTCAACCTCTTCCCTCGAAAGAGCACGCATACTGTCGCCGGAAATACCGCGCCGGAGCGTCCCATGCCCGACAAGCGAGCCGAAATTCACTCCGATTTGATGCTTTTCAAGCTCTCTAAAAAATTCTTCCTCACTCCGCCAATTTATGTTAATTTTTGAAATATCAATCCATTTTTGAATGCCGCGGATTGATTGCGGATCGATAAGCGGTGCAAGAGAAGAACCGCACATGCCTCCGATAATAGTGGTAACCCCCTGCCGAAGGAAACTCTCCTGCGACGGCACGGAAAAAAGAGTCCAATGCGTGTCGGAATGATTCGTGATATCGATAATACCCGGCATGATGTACTTGCCGGTTGCATCGATGACCCGCGTTGCGCTTCCTCCAGCTCCGCCGACCGATTTAATCGTCTCGCCGTTTATCGCAACATCCCCCTTTGCCATAGGGAATCCGGAACCATCAACCACTGTGCCTCCTTTGATGAGATATGAAGTACCTGGCATAATTTATCGCCCGATTACATGAATCACCATCCCGACGATCGCCGTAACCAGACTCACAACCCAAAACCGCATCGTAACCTTGTAGTGAGGCCAGCCTATTGCTTCAAAATGATGATGAAGAGGCGCGGCAATGAATACTTTTTTGCCGCGCAACCGTTTTGACCCTACTTGTATAATAACAGATAATGTCTCAACCGCGAGCGGAAAAGCGATAATCGGCAAAACAGCAACCCCATCAGTGAGAAACGCGACAACGGTGAGCATAGAAGTAAGCCCCAAAATGCCCGATTCGCCCATATAAAAACGGGCTGGCGGGATATTGTACCAAAGAAACGCGAGGAGCGCCCCCCCGATAACGCCGAGAAATGCGGCAAGATCAAGTTGGTGCTGGAAAAATGCGATACCGCCGTACGCCGCGATTACCGGCCCGATGACACCGCCGGCAAGCCCGTCAAGACCATCGACAACGCCGGTACTGAAAAGTGCGAGCATCGTAAGAATAAAAAACGGGATAAAAAATATCCCAAGTTCAAACTCGCCGTAAAACGGGATAACCACTCCGCTTTGCTCAAGCGGGCCATAAAACCAAAGAGCGCCGGCAAGGCCAAGTAAAGCAACGAGCGTAATGCGAATTTTGAGCAGCAATCCCCCACCGATGTATCCTCCGCGCCCTTTAATCTGAAGCCAATCGTCGGCGAGGCCGATAAGGGACGCGCTCATCATCGCAAAAAATGGAAGCCATGTCTGCCCGCGCGACAGATAATTAAGTTTTGTAAAAAGCGGGCCGTCAAAAAATTTTCCCATGAGCCAAAAAAGCGCCGTGATAATGAATACCGTCCCCCAGATGAGAATGCCGCCCATACGCGGCGTATCAATATGCGTACGTTCTTTTGCAAGCCCCGCGATAACGGTCGCCGGCCCCCCGCCGAGCGATTCTCGCTCAATACGCCTCGGCCACAGTTTATATTTGTAGAGATAATGAGTGAGAATAGGCGTTAAAAAAAACGCGACGAAAAATGAAAAACCGGCAAGCCCGAATACTTTCAGGACATCGAGAACAAGAGCCGGTTCATTCATATTCTTTCATCTCCGCTTGCATCTCTTCAAACTGCGGGAGTTCTTTTACGGACCCAACGCCTAGATATTTAAGAAAATCCATTGTCGGCGAATAGAGAAATATGCGCGCGTCTTTCTGGTCGGTCTCGCGCCTCACAAGACCGCGCACCAAAAGCGCGCGGAGCGAAAACGCCGAGTTTACCCCGCGGATATAGTCGATCGACGCGCGCGACACCTTGCCTTTCCAGAGAACAATCGCGAGCGTTTCGAGCGCCGCTTTTGAAAGATCGCCCTCGAGCCGCTCTTTTGCGATACGTTCTGCAACGCTTGATGTTTCGGGCGCAGTCGCAAGCGTTATCTCTTCATCGTTCCGGAGCAGTCTGATGCCGCGGCCGGAAAGACTTGCGTGAAGCGATTCAAGCGCCGCCTCCACTTCCTGTTTTTTTGCTCCCGATAACCGGACGAGCTCTTTTATGGTCATCGGCTCGCCAGAAACGAAAAGGAGTGCTTCAACTATTTTTTCGAGTTCCATCCCGTATGAAATAGATAGTAATGAGTAATATAAAGCATAATATTTTACCGTTGTATACCTTTAAAAAATAAGGCTTATGAGTTATCCGATTTCATACGGGATCTATTATCGATTTCAATAAGTCCGAACAGGTTTGATTGCTGTACGGCAATCGTCCCAATCTTGATAAGCTCAAGCATAGCGAGAAAACTGACAATGATATCGACTTTTTCTTTTTTCTCGCCGACAAAATCATGAAATGTTTTTACCACGCCCTCTTGAATCCGGCGTTCGAGTTCCTTGATCTTCTCTTCAATAGATATAATTTTCTTCACCACTTTTTGCGGAAGCTCGTGTTTTTTGGGAATCGTATTGAGCACGCTCTTTAATATACCAACCATTTTTGGCAAATCGAGCGGATGCGTCGGGGGCAAAAATGACGGCGCAACCATCACAAACGGCGCGCGCCCAAAGAGTTCTTTGCGGCGCTCTGAAACAGTGCCAAGCCGTTCCGCTAAATCCTTAATAGCTTTATACGCCTTAAGCCGGTCTTCAAGCTCGCGGATATCCGCTTCTTCATCTGCAGTTATATAAAACCCGGGCAGGAGCGAGCGCGACTTGATAACCATAAGAGTAGCCGCGATCACGAGAAATGAAGCTACTTCTTCGTGGTATGTCTCGAGGTCTTCTTTTTTGGCTATTTCAAGATACTTAAAATAGTCTTCGGTAACCGAACCGAGCGAGATTTCATTTATAGAAAGCTTCCGAGCTTCGATGAGATTGAGAAGCAGCTCAAGCGGGCCTTCAAATGCTTTTACGCGAACGCTATACGCCATGCGTGCCTTTATCTTTATGCGGTTTGAGCTGAAGACCAAGTTCGTCAAGCTGTTCTTTTGATACTTCTGCCGGTGCATCCATAATGGCCACACGCCCGCCTGCGGTCATCGGAAATGCCTGAACCTCGCGAAGTGCATTCTCTCCAAGGAGCGTCATCGCAATGCGATCAGTGCCGAGCGCGATACCGCCGTGGGGCGGGGTACCGTATTGAAACGCGCGCAGCATATGGCCATAATCACTCTCGATTTTTTCTTTGCTATAACCCATCACAGCAAGCACCCGACGGAGTACCTCCGGCTTATGTGCGCGAATACTCCCCCCGCCAGCTTCGTATCCGTTGAGTACAAGATCATATTGATCGGCGATTACCGTCTCAATGTCTCCGGCAAGAAGTTTTTCGATATGTTCCGGAGTCGGACTTGAAAAAGGATTGTGCGTAAATGCCCAGCCACCTGCGTCTGTTTTTTCAAAAAACGGGAAATGCGTAACCCACGCGAATGCCTGCACGCCTGTGCTTTTCTCTTCTTCCGTGCGCATATCAAACTTATCAGAGCCAAATTGTTTCATCGCTTCCGCATACGTAAACCGCGGAAACGGCTTTTCTTTGACTTTATACCCAAGCCCTTCGACAACCGCAATCATCATTTCTTCGACAAAAACCAAAATATCCTCGCGCGAGACAAAACTCATTTCTAGGTCGAGCTGTGTGTGCTCGAACGAACGATCTGCCCGCAGGTCTTCGTCGCGCATCGCGCGCGCAAACTGAAAATACTTTTCGAACCCGCTTGCCATGAGAAACTGTTTATATTGCTGGGGGCTCTGCGGAAGCGCATAAAATTTTCCCGGCTGCATGCGCGAAGGAACAAGAAAATCTCGTGAACCCTCCGGCGTTGATTTTGTGAGATATGGAGTTTCAATCTCGACAAACCGTTTCTCGATAAGATGCTTGCGAAGCGCATCCATAAGATGTGCGCGGAAACGAATATTTTTCTGGAGGCGCGTTCTCCTCAAATCTAAATAGCGATATTGAAGCCGAATCTCTTCTCCAATTTCATATCCGTTTCCTGCAAGATCAAACGGCGGGGTTTCCGCCTGATTTAACACTTCAAGTGTTGCTACCTCAAGCTCTATTCCTCCCGTCGGAAGTTTTTCGTTCCGCATCTTTTCGGGGCGTTCTTTGATGAGACCCGTTACTCTGATAACCCATTCGGGGCGCACCGTGTCCGCTTCTTTATGGAGACCTGGGTTTGCGGGTGTTACAACCATTTGAACAAGCCCGGTTTCGTCCCGAAGATCAATAAAGATCAGCTTTCCATGGTCGCGGCGAACATCCACCCAGCCGGCAAGTTTTACTGTCTTGCCAATATTTTGAGGAGTATCTTCAATATGTATCCGAGGCATAATACTTAAAAGTGTAGCAGAAACAAGGCTTTTATGGTATAGATAAGTTGGAACGCGGCAGGAGGCACTATGGCGCAACTTTTCAGTACACGCCTACTTATCATAAAAGAGCTGGGTATATCCACTGCCATTGGTATCGATCTGTACCACGCATGTCTGGCTCTGAATAATTACAGAGCAATTGAGATATTTGTTGAAGGGGTTAACAACCAGATTATTTTGGATATTGCTGGTGGAATAAAACCCCTGGAAAGAATGGGGTCAGCACCAACAGAGTATCTTGAAAAGTTCAATAGAGGCACTCCCATTGTCGCATCGACTAAACCATATTGTCTTGAGGTACCGGTTGGCTATCCGGACAGCATCATATTCAAAATCACTGAAGCTAGAGAGGCAAAGTAGCAAAACTCCCATCGCGGGAGTTTTTTTAATGCACTCAAAAACTTTTTGCACGATTGGTTAAGTCATACAAGCGACGCAGAAATACATAGGGTTACCCTATGTATTTTGCTGTGCTCTATTCGCGTAAACCAACCTGCAATTCGTAGAGTTTGCGATAGACGCCGTTTTCGATTTTGACAAGTTCGTCGTGCGCCCCCTGCTCCACAATCATGCCCTTTTCAAGAACAAGAATTTTATCCGCATGCCGTACAGTAGATAGCCGGTGCGCGATGATAAATGTCGTCCGCCCGTTCATCAATTTACGAAGCGCTTCCTCGACAAACTGTTCCGAACGCGCATCAAGTGCGCTTGTCGGCTCATCCAAAATCAAAATCCGCGGATCGCGAAGCACGGCTCGCGCGATAGCAATCCTTTGCTTCTGCCCCGTCGAGAGCTTTACTCCGCGCTCGCCTACAATCTGTTTATATTTCTTCGGGAATTCATCTATAAACTGATCGGCGTGCGCCGCGCGAGCCGCTTCTTCAACCTTCTTATCGCTCGCGTCAAAACTCCCGTAGCGGATATTGTTGCGCACGGTATCGTTGAACAAAAGTATCTCTTGCGGAACAACCGCGATTTTACTCCGGAGAAAGCGGAGATTCAGACTCTGAATATCATGGTCATCGATAAGTATTTTACCCTCCGTTGGGTCGAAAAAACGCGATAGAAGATCCATCATCGTCGACTTCCCCACTCCCGACTCCCCCACAAGCGCGACAACTTCTCCAGGGTTTGCGATAAACGATATATCTTTCATCACGGTCTTTTGTTTTTTCCCATACGTGAACACGATATTCCGAAATTCTATCTTGCCGGTAATATCTGGACGGATGATCGAATTTTCATTATTGTAGTCCTCGGTTTTTTCTTGAAGCACGCGCTCTGCTCGCTCAAGCCCCGCAAGCCCGTTTTGCACGATATGCCAATTATTGGAAAGAATCGCAAACGGCCCGAGAAAAAGCGCGACATATCCGTTGAACATCACGAGCTGGCCGATTGTCATCTCGCCCCTGCTGATAAAATATATTGATAGCATATATACGAGACCCTGCGTCAACATGACGAGAACGCGCTGAGCTGAGTTCATTGTCTGCCAGATATAATTCATTTGGCTCCAATATTTCATCGCTTTCAGGTGAAAATTTCTGTAGAGGCGCTTTTTTTCATACCGCTCGGCATTTGCTTGCTTCACCGATTGCGCATTCATCACCGAATCGTACGCATCACCGTATGCCCGATTATATGCGCGGTGCATCTTTCGAAGATACGCGCTATAGAGCGGTCCGGCTTTTATGATAATCAGAAGATACGCGACAGTCGAAATTATCAATAACACCGCCAATAGCGGTTTAATGAGAAGCGTTACAACAAGCGATATAAAAATGCTTAAAAATTGCGGCAGAAGTGTAATTGTGATATCGCTTATAAGTGACGAGAGATTATTTGCCGCGCGGTCAATCCGATTCTGGATATCCCCCATCTTTTTTTCCTTGTGATACGACAGCGGAAGCTCCAAAAGATGCGACACTCCGGCAACAACATAATCGGCGTGTATGCGCACGTCAAGATACCGATTTTTTACGCTCAAATACCAATCAAGTGCATTGACGATAATTTGCGTAGTTATCCACAATCCGAAAAAGAAAAACGCCGGGGCGAGCGGCAAAATAAACCCCCAATATTCACGGCTTTGGTTTAAAAGACCGTCAATAATGTTTCCGGCAAAATACGGAGTAATGGCATGGAAAAACGCCGAGATGAGCGAGAGTGCGCTCAAAAACACCACCTCGCGTCGGTAGATTTTGAGATATTTTATGACGAGAGAAAGGCGCGTGCCGTTCTTCGTTTTTGTTGAAAATAAAAAATAACTCATATAAAAAGTCCTCCGGAAAATGTCCGACCTTCGGGCTTACAAAACAGTGAGCTTAATAAATCCCGTTAGAAATTCCGGAGAGGCGTCCAGATTTTCGCATGAATTATCCTACGCGATAACTAATACCGCAGGGCGATGGAATATTATTTCTAACGGGATAAATCATGAAATTTGCTGGACCCAATGTCATAAATAATATAGCACAACTTCGCATTTTATACAAACTATTCGCCTATTCCTGCCAGAGGCGGGCAAGCGCGCGCTTGCCCGCCTTCGGAGGGGATTAGAGATATGTTTTTGCAAGAGAGAATCACCTAGAAACACCGATTTTCCGTGCGGCAAGAGAAATAATCTTTTGGGACAACCCTCCGCTTTTTACTACTAAACAAAATTGCCTGGTTTCTTGCTTAGAAAAATCCTCGTATAACTGACAGCAAATCGGCATGCAGTAAAAGCGTCTTGTGTTTTTAAAAACGAAGCAACAAACGCCGCAAAAAATGTGTCACCAGCACAGATGGCATTTTTACTGTGGACTATTTTTGTATTTATATTATAGCGCCTACCGAAACAATACATCGCTACACCTTGCTTACCTTTTGTTATTAAGAATGTCTTCTGTTTCTGGTTTTTAACAAAGGAATCTTCCAAAAAAAAGATATCCTCTTCAGTTGCTTTTAAGAACAAAACATTCCTCCTTATTGGGAGTGGAATGCGAAGTTTTGAATATCTCTTTAGTTTGGCACTCCGCACATAGCCTTGTATGCCCAGCGCGATAGAACCACGTAGACCGGCGACGCGTGAAAATGGAAACTCATCTGCAATCGTCGAGATTAAGAAAATATCGGCCTCATTATTCTTAAGTATAGGAGAAAAGGGTACTGAAATAATCTTTCCTTGCTCACCTTCTCGGCCCACGTTAATCTCCACCACTGCTGACCGCTCCCCGACCACTAAGTTAAACGAAACGCCAATATCTTTAAGTGCTTTTGAAATCCAAAGAGCGGGACCCCCACGTCGAACAACCGCTTTTTGCTGATCTTTATAATATATTCTGTCCTCTGCAAGACTTGAAACAACAGTCAAATTCATCTCTTTACCAATGAAGCGTGTTGTATTAATTCAGCGACTTTCTTTTTGAGAATCCTCTGTCCATAGCCCTTCACATTAACCTCGCCCTTCCTGGTTTTACCTCCCTTGAGTGCCGTACTCACAATCACTCCATTTGCTATCTTAAAAACTTTACGAATATTACTCTTATCTACTCCGCTCCCAGCAAGTATAGGAAAATTCCCTACCATGTGGCGGGTACGCTTAAGTTCTAGAAAATCTGGAGCGTCTCCCGTCCACCTCCCCGTTACAATCACACCGTCGGCACCGTTTTTCTTTGCCAACTGCGCCGACTGTTCGATAGTATGGTGGGAAAGCAAAACCGAGTGCTTCACATGAATATCTGTAAAAAGCGCAATTTGCTCTGCGTCGATCGATTTTCGATATTCGCGTACTACACTCACATCGCCCCGAACAACCCCATAGCTTGTCCGCACAGTATCCACAAAAACAGGCAGTCGAATAAACTGCGCATTGATAGTTTTAGCGATGGCAAACGCTGCACAATAATCGTTCCACAAAACACTAACACCAATAGGTAAGCGCGTCGCTCCTCTTAATTTTTCTCCAAAAAAGGTCATTGAGCTAATAATGGACGCACCAACAAAAATTTTATGGGGAATATCATAATTATTTTCAAAAATAATGCCATCTACACCACCACTCTCAAACGCCTTTAAATCAGCAAGCGCGTTTTTGAGGGCTACGTCAAATCCGGGAAAATCTTTATAACCCAAAAGTGGTGGCAAATGAATTGCACCTATTATTATATTCTTATTTTTCTTAAAAATTTTAGCCAATGTCATATTTAGGTTTAGGTAATTAGGGAGAAACGTAACCAAAATAGATGTTGATAAACAGTTTGAATAAGTTGTCCTTGCGATGGTTGAATCGGTACTCCACCTCCTTAAGATACATCGGAAAATGATATTTGGAAACTC
>Ga0209542_10003418_pt1 | contig 34010 bp, 34 predicted proteins | sample RifCSPhighO2_01_FD_184028 | JGI IMG/M metagenome (GOLD analysis project Ga0209542, IMG submission 184028) | Soil microbial communities from Rifle, Colorado - Rifle CSP2_plank highO2_0.1 (SPAdes) (version 2) | ecosystem: Environmental > Terrestrial > Deep subsurface > Rock core/Sediment ...
TACGGTGGCGAACTACGACAAGGCAACCACCAGCCAATGGTGACATTCGAAGAGTTTGAGCAGGTTCAGCGCCTACTGCGACAACGCGGGCGGCCGAGACCGCAACGGCATGAATTCGCCTATACCGGTCTGATCAGCTGCGAATTGTGCGGTCGCCAGATTACGGCGGAGATCCAACGCGGACAATCGGGCCGCGGGAGTTATGTCTACTACCACTGCACCAATCACCGCGTCTGCCGCGGACCTTTTGTGCGGGAAGAGCGCATCGAGGAGCAGATCGCCCGAAGCCTGCGTCGAGTGGCGCTTCGCCCCTCAGCCCAGGAGTTGGCAGCTGACGTCATCAAAGTGAGTTTTCAGAGCGACTACGAGAGCTCACGAGCCCAGGTCGAGCAGCAACGCCGGGCCATAGCGATAGCCGAACAGCGGCGAAGCAAGCTGATCCGCTTGCGGGTAGACGATCTGATCTCGGACGACGAACTGGTGGCGGAGAAGACGCGGCTGGAGGAAGAGATGGCGGCGCTGCGGCAATCCGCCTCGCAGGCGGAAACCAGCTTGGAAAGAGCGACTCAAGGCACGCTGGCAGTCGTTCGGTTTGCTGTCGCGGCGCCACTGCAGTTTCAGAATGCCCAGGCGGCGCGGAAGAAGCAAATCGCCCGATCGTTAGCCCAAGCTTACCGCCTCCAGGCCGACGGCGAGCTCTCGGTGGAGCTACACCCCTTAATCGCGCCGTTAGCTCAAGGTTCAATCGAACTCGATGCGGGGTCGGATTCAACCTGTTCGGGAGGCGAATCCGGCCCTTCTGTCCTCCATGGTCGGGGTGAGTGGACTCGAACCACCGGCCCCTGCGTCCCAAACGCAGTACTCTAGCCAACTGAGCTACACCCCGTAAGTAAGCTCAATTCTACACCGAAACTGTCCAAAAATCCACCTGATATATCCATAACAACTTTACACGGGAGGGGGCAAGGATTAGTATTAAAGCAATGAAGAAGTTAACCTACCGCGTTATGATTGAGTCTGATGCTCGAACCGGCACTGATGAAGGTGCCTATACTGCCTATGTACCGGTGTTGGGATTGGCTGCGGACGGCGACACAATCGATGAGGCACTAAAAAATGTTGAAGGATCGGTTGCCGCTTATGTTCAGAGTATGAGGGAGGATAACCTCGAAATTCCTGCGGACGCCAAGGAACAATTTTTAGTAGCAACAGCCCAGGTGGTTGTCTAAAGAACATTTAGGATGGCGGATCTGCCGCTTCTTCGAGCTAATGATGTTAGAAAAGTTTTGCTCAAGCACGGTTTTTGCGAGCGATTAACCAAAAGTAGTCACAGAGTTTATGTGCATCCTGATGGTAGGCGAACTGTCCTCACTTTTCACCCTAAACCAGTAACAAAAGGGGTTCTTCGTAGTATTTTGAAGCAAACCAACCTAACAATTCGGGACTTAGTTGACCGTTAAAGCAGTTGTTGCTTGCCAGATGAGACGAGCTGGCCTATCGGTTGAAGACTTCTTGAAGCCGCTAAAGGAAGATATAGGACTTGAGTAACCACAGATTCTTCGCGATTTTGTTCGACGCCGTCGAGTTGCGTGTCTATTTAATGATTTTGTAGCTACCGATGATTAAATTCTCAGTAGGAGAAACTTTCGACTTTTCATCTCGGTGATTGAAGAAAATTTCGTATAGATGTACATTTTGCGAAAAGTAGACCTGATAGTATGCACTAAGTCCTTGGCGTATGCCGTCATAACCCGTACTATCGTTAATAGTAACTGTACCTATTTTCGTAAAAGTGGGGCTTTTCGTTACTAGCTCATCGAGCGTAGTTGCCCCGTAATTATTTTCCTTATTCTCAGTTTCGTCAGCGACTTTATCATAAAAGCGGAAATCGATTTGTTGGAGGCAAATTTCTAGACACTTTTCGCCAGCACTAACTTTCTTTTGAGCTTCTGGACTAACAAGACGCACTATAAGGCTTTTATCTACGAGCCCAGTTGTTACTAACTGCCAGTCTAGCGGATATTTAAAACTAAAATAAGTTCCTGTAAATGTCTTCCAATCTGCTGTTTCGTCTTTGGTTGTCGTCGTCTCCGTTTTCTTCGTCACCGGTGCCGAGGTGTTGTCCGCCGTATCTGGCGCTGTATTCTGGGCCCAAACCAGATATGACAATGCCCCAACCAAAACAACGGCAAAAACCAGCAAAACTACTTTCAAACTGGTTGTCGCCTCTTCGTGATCGGTGTGTATTTCGTTGAGTTCCATCTAGTTTTCTACAATAATCTAATTACTTAGAGACACTGTAGCGGAAATTCTATCTAATGTTTCTAGTAAGGAGCTCGGTAGTGATTTCACCTGTCCGCTAAGGCGGACTGTATCATTCTCCTTATTTGCCCGTTCTCCAAATGCCAAGTAGAGATAATTGTCTAAATTGCTTTCGGCTGTTGATGGTCCATAATTTCTCGTTAGAACCAAACCAGTAGTTTGAGTGGTAATTTTTTTCTCATCACCAAGAGTCCATGCCTCAAAACCAATTCCTGGATCAGGATATACAAGAGAAAAAGTATCTCCCAAATCACTCGTTAAACTTAATTCAACTGTTGACTTACCGACAACTTTCCAAGTAGACGGATATTTGAAGACAATCTTCCCGTTAGCACTTGTGTACGATTTCCAATCTGCGGTTGGGTCAGATGTAGTAGTTTTGGTCGGAGTGGTCGTTTCTTTGGTTGTTGTTGTCTTCTTCACTACTGCCGCCGAATTATCCGCCGTATCTGGCGCTGTATTCTGGGCCCAAACCAGATATGACAATGCCCCAACTAAGACAACCGCAAATACCAGCAAGACTACTTTCAGCGAAGTCGTTGCCTGTTCGTGATCAGTGTGTATTTCGTTGAGTTGCATTTTCTCCTACAACAACTTAATCGTCTTTAATAAAGGAGTGAATGTTGAGCCGTAATCTCTTACTATCACTTCACCTTCCCCACCCTTGGGCAGACCCTGTACAAACGTTTTGAAGCTTGCACAGGCCTCTTTAGAGTCGTTTGACTTTAGTAGTTCAACCCCTTTCACCGAAGGCTTAGAATTAGTAATCTGTAAAACAAGGTTCTTGTTATCGGTAAGAACTATGATGTTAGTAATAAAGCTACTACAGCTGTCTTGAGAAACGTTAGCGTAATAAGTCAGCCCCCTAAAACTTTTATCACTATTGGCGACATAGATAGGTGGCGAGAACCAATTGACGCCAGCGTTAATGGCCGGTAGATGTAGGGGGTACGAAACACTGGAAGCGTTTTGACTCGTGAAAACTGATCTCAGGTCGGTTAATTTTTTAGCAGGATCACCGTACCCCACACTGTATGAGCTTTGATCACTATCAATCTGCTTGATATCAGAATACGCGGAGACCGTTATGTAGGTATAACCAGTTACCGGGTAGTCTTTGTATTTGTCGAAGCTTATCGAGTAAATAGGATAGTTAACTGGCTCTTCCGTTTCTCTCTTCGTTGAGGCTCCTCCCCATGACGGCGGAAATTTAAAAGATAGTCCCAGTTCGTTGTTTGTGTAGCTCTTCCAGTCCGCAGTTTCGTCTTTGACTGTTGTTGTTTCCGTCTTCTTGGTCACCACTGCTCCCGAATTGTCAGTTGTGTCCGGTGCCGTATTCTGCGCCCAAACCAAATACGCCAAAGCCCCAACTAAAACAACTGCAAAAACTAGCAAAACCACTTTCAAGCTTGTCGTTGCTTGTTCGTGATCGGTGTGTATTTCGTTTAATTCCACTATTCCTCCTTACCTATAGCTTATTACATAATTGTAAAGGAGTGAAGAGCGAGCAAATCATAATTTGCGACATTATTCCTCCTACAATAACTCTAGGGTGTGGTATTGGGGCTGTCAACTGTTTTGGGCACAACTCGGTTCTGGCGAGCCATAACGGCGTCGATATCTTGATTGGCATAAATCAATCCCAACTCATCATTTTGACGAATGACAAAATAAACTAGCGTCCCAACCAAGATTAAAACAAACAGCAACAGCGACGCCTTCAGACCAGTCCCAACTTCGTTATGAACCTCCATTACTCAAAGTGTAAGCTTTGAGTCAGCTAGAAGCAACTGGCTTCTGGCTTCTGGCTTCTGGCTTCTGGCTAATTATCGGCCCTAAAGCTAGTTGCTAGTAGCTAGTGGCTAGAAGCGTTTTTATTTGACGGTCTCAAGCGTCTGGCATATACTGCAAAAAGCAAACTAAAAACACAAAATAAGAATTACTGAATTACTAAATGACCGATTATAAGAAAGGACTACATTATGACACCAACAACGATCGGGGTTTTGGCCGCACTGGGTGGTCTGGCCGGTGGCTATATCGTCCGTCAAATTTTACTCACTCGGGCCCAAGAGGATCAAGAGGGCAAGTATAAGGAATTAATTCTCGAAGCCAAAGAGGAAGCGCTCAAGCTCAAAGAAGAAGCCAAAAAAGAGGAGAACGACCGTCGCAAAGAACTCGAGAAGGTCGAGTCTCAATTGCGTGAGCGGGAAGTCTCAATCGAGCGCCGGATGGAAAAGATCGAAGGCGAAAAAACCGAACTTGAGAACAAACAGGGCCAGCTGGAACTAGCCAAAGCCGATATCAGCAAGCTGCACGAAGAGCAAGAAAAAGAATTATCGAAAATTGCCAAACTAACCAAAGAAGAGGCCCGAGAAAATCTCTTGAACGAGGTTGAGAAAGACTATTCTGAAGATATAATTCGTAAAATCCGCTCAATGAAGGAGCAGATGAAATCCCATTGGGATTCGGTTGCTAAAGAGCTGATCGCCACGGCGGTCGAGCGACTAGCCACCGACCAAACGGCCGAACTAACGATTTTTGCCTTTCATTTACCAAGTGATGAAATCAAGGGCAAGATTATCGGCAAAGAGGGTCGTAATATTCAGGCCTTTGAAAAAGCGACTGGAGTTGACCTAATTGTTGATGAAACCCCTGAAACAGTCTTAATTTCCAGTTTTGACCCGATTCGCCGCGCCGTTGCCAGTAAAGCCCTCCAAATGTTGATAAAAGATGGTCGGATTCAACCCTCTAAAATCGAGGAGCTGGTTAAAAAAGCCCAAGACCAGATCGAAGACGAAGTTAAGGAAGCGGGTGAAGCCGCTGTTCAAGAAGTTAACTTGACTGGCATACACCCCGAGTTAGTAAAGCTTCTGGGCTCGATGAAATTTCGCACCAGTTACGGCCAAAATCAGCTCCAACACGCTATCGAAGTGACGCACATTGCCAGATTGTTGGCTGAAGAAGTTGGGGCTGATGTTAACATCACCAAAAAAGGTGCCCTTCTGCACGATATCGGCAAGGCGGTGAGCCACGAGCTACCCGGCTCGCATGTGGATGTTGGCGTTGAGCTAGCTCGCAAATACGGTATGAGCGAAGAGGTAATTCACTGTATCGAAGCCAGCCATGAGGACACCGACGCCAAAACCGTCGAGGCAATTCTATCGAGAACCGCCGATGCCATCTCCTCGGCTCGACCCGGCGCTCGCCGTGAATCAACCGAACAGTTCATTAAACGAATGACCGAGTTAGAAAACGTCGCCAACTCGTTTGTGGGGGTGGAAAAATCATTCGCCATTCAAGCTGGTCGGGAAGTCCGAATCTTAGTAAAACCAGAGGTAATAGACGATCTAACCGCCATGAAACTTTCACGAGATATTGCCAACAAGATCGAAGCCGATCTGCAATATCCGGGCACGGTCAAGGTCAATGTGATAAGAGAGACAAGGTTTAGCGAGATTGCGAGATAGATACCGGCTCTACAGCGATCAGCTGTCGGCTTTCAGCTTTTTCGAAAATGAACCGAGTTGTTTTCTAAGAGCAAGGTGCTTGGCAATGAGCATCGTTGTATCATGTCGAGTTAAGTCTTTTGTTACGTCCAAGCAGGCCGTAACCTCATAAACCGATCCAAGAGCATTGTTCATATATCTATTAAAATCTCGATCGGAACTTTTTCCAGACCCCTCGGCTATATTTAACACAACCGATAATGATGCCCGCCTAATCTGATTAGTTAGATAATCTAGTTCGCGAGGAAATTTCTTGGTAAATTCAAATATTTCTCGATGGAGTTCTTTCGCTAATTGATAAACTCGAAATTCATTAAATCGAAAGTCCTCTGCCATATTTGTATTCTAGCTGAAAGCTGATAGCCGATTGCCGATAGCTAGTAAAAGTCTTACACTTTTACTAATGGATCGTTCCGGTTTCGTTAAAAAACTAGTTGAAAAAAGTCATCTGACCGAAGAAGAAGCCAATAAGTTTGTGACTGCTTTTACCGAGACTCTTTCCGAATACTTCAAGAAGGGTGAGAAAGTTGTCATCGCCGACTTCGGTAGTTTTTATGTCCGTGACGACAAAACCGTCCAATTCAATCCCAGTGCTAAACTCAAAAATCAGGTCGGGTAGGGGCCCCTCGACTCCGCTCGGGGTTTCTAGACAAGCTCGCTATTATGAGTCAAAATGCTTACTTCGAGCTTGTCGAGAAGTGCCCCCGGTAGGAGTCGAACCTACATCTACGCGTTAGGAGTGCGTAACTCTGTCCGTTGAGCTACGGGGACGAATGACTAACGAATTATACTTAATTAATAGTAATACAGAAAGGCGGAAAGTGCCTTTCTGGGCTTTCCGCCGGTTTGATTATTCGTCCCACCACTCCGGTGGAAGCATTGTGCCAGCCATTAAGACTCCGCACGGCCGATCGAGTTGGTCCGTAGTTACCTCGATCGAAATCGTTGCAGGTTCTTGCTGGTGGCAGATCTGTTTCAGTTCCGCTACCGGCAGAGGTTTTCGTCTTCGTCGCCACCACGATTGTAGCGGAGCAACGACTGACATTTAATTACCTCCTTTGGTCGCTTCACTCGATTGCGAAGCGTGGAATTAGAGTACTCCATCGGGTAAAATAAGTAAAGAATATGGTTTTTAGTATTCAGTTTTCAGTTATAAGTTAGTAGCGGGGTGTGGCGCAGTGGTAGCGCGGGCGACTCGGGTTCGTCAGGTCGGAGGTTCGAATCCTCTCACCCCGACCAAGTATTCTCGCTTGACAGTTTTTTTGTTACGCTTGTCTCAATGCCCCAGAAGATTGACCTGACCAACTCCACTCTCTTTCGTTTTATCCTTATTTTATTAGGATTATGGTTTATATATTATGTTCGTGATGTGTTGGTACTCCTCTTTTTGGTTCTGATTATCGTCGCTGGATTAGCGCCAACAGTTGATCGTTGGGCAAAGGTTATCACTCGACCCGGGGCGGTGATATCGGTCTTTTTACTCATCTTTGCTTGTTTCGGGGTAATTATTTCGATCATTATCCCACCATTGATTCAACAAACTCAGGAGTTTACACTCAATTTACCGAGCTACGCCGAATCGCTTTCGCGCCAAGGAAATGGTTTTCTACCTCAATTTTCTGATCTAATTGTTAAGAACCTCAACCAACTCTCCAGCTCTCTTGGTAACCTCGGCCAGTTACTCTTGTCAAAAACTGTCGGTGTCATCAGCGGGGTCGTGGCCGTCATCACAGTTATGGTCCTAACTTTTTATTTACTCCTTGAAGAAGAAGGCCTAAAGAAACTATATCGAGGCATCATTCCCGCCGACCGACACGAAGCTCTCTCCAGCACCACCAGCAAAATCGCCTCCAAACTTGGGGCGTGGTTGAGAGGCCAGCTATTTTTGATGTTTGTGGTCGGGTTCTTCACCACCATCGGCTTATTTATTGTCGGTTCGCCTTATGCGTTAACTTTGGGGTTGTGGTCAGGACTAACTGAAGTTATTCCCATTCTTGGGCCGTGGATCGGGGCTGTCCCCGGCGTGGTAGTGGGATTAGTTGAATCGCCCTTGCAAGGATTTATGACCCTGCTAGTTTATATCGTCGTCCAGCAATTAGAAGGTAATGTCCTAGTCCCGCGGATTATGGCCAAGGCGGTTGGACTTAACCCGTTTATTGTTATTCTAGCGATTTTAATCGGTGGCAAGATTTACGGGTTAATGGGGGTCTTGCTGTCAGTTCCGCTAGCGGCAGTGATTTCAGTTGTCGCCGAAGATTGGCCACTGATTCGGAATACCTTTTCAGCTCGGCCAAAAAGTTGAACAGATGAAAATAATTATCGGCTCGTTGACTTACCCGCTCGCCAACGGGGTCACTACTTCTATCAATGCGAGTGTCGATGGTTTTTTAGCGGCCGGTCATCGGGTCATAATTATTGCCCCCCGTTACGATGATTTAGGTAAGGTTCGGCCCGAGCATTATCCAGTCTCTTCCTCGGAAATTAGTCGCTGGTTTCTGTCGGCATTGCACAAAAAAGAACGATTATTTTCCGCCACCCGTGCCGTCAGGGAAATTAGAGCAATAGTTGACAATTTTCAGCCTGATGCCTTCTGGCTTCATACATTAACTTGGGCGCCAAATGCTTTTGAAAAAGTGATGCGTCAGTCGGGTCATCCAAATGTCTTAACCTACCACACCCTAGTTGAGGATTACGCTCGGATGTATGCCGGCGAGATCGGCGCTTGGCTATTGAGGAATCGGTCACGAAGAGTCGCCAATATGATGGATGCGGTTATTACACCGAGTGCGGTCATCGCCAAAAAATTGTCATCATACGGAGTCAAAAAAAATATTGAAGTTATTCCGACCGGTATTAAAATACCCGAAAAATCCTACACTAAAAAAGAGATTGCCGAACGATTCCACATTCCAGCCGACTCGACGGTTCTGCTCTATGTTGGTAGAATTTCCAGAGAAAAAAATATCACCAAGCTGATTCAAATGACCGAGCCAATTCTGAAAGGAGGAAAAACCGTTCTCCTCTTGGTTGGTCCGGGGGATTTGATTGAAACTCAAGATCTGGCTCGAAAATTGGGCGTTGGTCGTCAAGTTATCTGCACTGGAGCCCTGTCAAAAGAAGACACCCAAAAAATCTACGGCGCCAGCGATGTCTTTGTTTTTGCCTCTCAAACCGAAACTCAAGGATTAGTCATCGGCGAAGCGATGCTGGCTGGTCTGCCGGTGGTGGCGTTGGATTCACCAATTCAGCCGGAGATCTACCCTGAAAATGTCGCGGTCGTCGTCCGTGACGAACGCCAATTTGCTAGCTCGATCCAGTCTATTTTGGCGGACGATAAACAACGACAAACAATGACCACCACAGCGAAAAAGTTTGTCGAAGACAATTTTTCAGTTGAAGGTATGATCAGTAAACAGATTGCGTTGTTTGAACGACTGGTCGGCTGATCGGAGTAGAGCTGAAGAGGAACACATCACTCCGCCACTACATACCTTTTTTCATTATGAACAAATATTTAAACCCCCTCAAGTAAAAATTATACTTCCTAGCTCTATCGTGCCAAACTCCAGTATTCGATGTCTGATTGTGTCTTGTTAGGCAAACCATATCCATTGGCTCAAAGTATTTTTCTAATCTCTGCCAAAGTAAAAATCCAACTGGTGTAAATTTCTTTTTGATCCATTGGTCAGCGATAACCCAACCCATCAGCTTGCCGGGTTTCAAAATTCTTGAGATTTCACTCGCTGTTTTTTCTAATTCATCATAAAATTCTGTTTTCTCACATGAGATTTTTCCAATACATTCTTTGTTATCAGAATAATTTATATTGTCCGAGTATGGCGAATCAATAAAAACAAAATCAACTGAATTATCTTTGAGTGGAATTTTACGAGAATCATTTTTGATTATCTCTGGTCTTGTAACATTAATGTCGTAGCCAATAACTTCTCTTTTCAATTCTTTAGCAACATCAATAGTCGTTCCGCTCCCACACATCGGATCAACGACCAAATCGCCCTCCTTTGTGTATCTATGTAGTAAATTCCAGAGGACAAAAGCTGGTGTTACACCATTATATTTATTGTTTTTTAAATTGGTTCAGGTTTCCTTTTACCCAATCATAAAAATCAATCTCTAAAAATTTTAAAAACTGCTTAAATTTATTTTCTGAAAATTGTATGTTATTTTCTTCACAATATTCTTTGAATAACTTTTTGACTTCTGAAATGCTGATGATTGTATTGTTTTTCATATTGTTATTTTTTAAATATATTTTTATTGTGAAATTCTAAAAACGATTTTTCTGGCACAAACCTCTGTGGTAAAACAATTTTTTGATTTTTGAAACATAAGAAATAATCTTTAACTGATTTATCTAAAAAATTATTTATGCGAGATGAAATATCTATAGTATAATCTGGTCTTATGGTGATCAATCCTCTGTCAAATGCTCTATCGTGTAGAACATTCAAACATAAACCATTGTGAGGATTTAAACGATTATCACCATCAACAGACCAAGGTATAATATGACTCGCATTTAGCAACTCTGCAAAAGGTAAACCTGTAATACAACACCTATTTTGATAAGAGGTTAAAACAGCATTTCTAAAAAAGTTCTGATTAATTCTTGATTTTACAATACTATCACGCTCTTTGCCTTTGGGAAATTTAGTGATATTTTTAAGTTTATTCTCAAAGTCAATAATCTTATTTTCACTTTCATATACCGATTTCTCCCAATTATCATTAAAAAATGCCCAGGTGCTTTTATCGTCTTCTTCAATATCTTCTGATATGTTTATGTTTGCGTCCAATCTTGAAAAATTTTTGAATCGTTTTGCGACTTCTTTTGGCGTTCTACCTAATAAATCTGCAAATTCAATGATGCCAGTATTCTTTGAATTTATTTCTTTGATTGGTGTTTTGCAATATAAATTATATGCTGATATTAATTCTTCCCGTGACCAACTATCTGAAATTTCAGTAAGCAAAAAAACAGCATTCTCAATGTCTTCTGAATTTTCAATTACAAAATTTATTTGAAAATTTTTGCCAAACTCTCCCAATGTTCCTTGTCTCAATTTAAATTTAATTTTTGAGCCATATTTTTTATGTATATAATCAAGATTTCCCAAGCACCATATATCTATCTTGGGCTTTCGTTTTGCCAATAAAATATAAGCAAATCTTTTTCCCCCTTTTTGATAAAATCCACACCATTTATCAGTTTCAGAGACAGATAAACCGACGATATGTTTTTTCAGTTGTTCCGCTAATTGATAAAAAAGTTGTTTTGAAATGCTTAATTTTTCCATAATATTTAAACTAAATCTTTTTTATTGTGATAGGAAGTGCCAATAAATCGCCTTCGGAAGTCACTTAAATCTTTTGTGTATTCCAACCACAAAGCGGTGAGCTGGTGCAAGTCGGCGTATTCGTAAGAGGTAACATAGGGCGGTGAAGTAACAATCAAACTAACGCTGTTATCTTTAGCGGGAATTGTTCTTGCGTCCGTGCAAATTACTTTGCTTGGAACTTTCAGATAACCTTTCTCTGATAGCATTTCGAACAATCGCGTGTTGCCTCGCAACATCATTTTTATTTGCTTCAAAAATGTTTTGATTGGTTCTGATGGTTTTTTCTCAAAATCTCTTGTCGGCTTGTTACTTTTTTGTAACCATATTGAACAATTTTTGAGAATATTTGAAAATCCACAAAAGAAAAAATCTTGGACATCTTGATCTTTTATTTTTGAAATTTCGGCAAAGATAAAAGCAAGCTTTCTTTTATCTTCCGGCTTGAACCAATAATCAATCCTTTCATGTTCGGGGGCTTTCACTCTCGTTTGCTCATCGTAAGTTTCCAATCTTTTTTGGAAAGTTGCGAATTCCTTTTCAAATTCAACTGGATCAATTGCCGTAATTTTTGCTTTTGTAATCAAAACAGCAACGGGATTAATATCAACAGCAATTGATGGACGACCCATCACTTTCGATTCGACAAGCGTTGTACCGCAACCGCCAAAAGGGTCAACAATAAAATCGCCCTCTCGTGTATATTTCTCTGCCAAACGAGAGACTATTTGAGGAATAAACTTTGCTGGGTAGCGATGATAGCCGTGCGTAATATACGCCGTGTCCTTCCTTGTTTTATCGGAAAAAGACCACGATGGATCAATTTTAGTTTTTGCGAGTAATGTTGTTATTTGGCTCATGATTTTATTGATCGGGTTCTCAAGGTAATAATCATTACTTTAGCACTTTTTGATGTACAATTTTTCCATATGTCGATTAACTGTGGGTGGTAGAGGATTCGGACCTCTGACCCTCTGTGTGTAGTGGCCGCTGTAGGATTCGAACCTACGACCCCTTGTGTGTAAAACAAGTGCTCTAACCAGCTGAGCTAAGCGGCCATTTATTAAAGTTGATGCTCTTCCGGGGTTTGACCGTCTAAAGACATGGTCAAACCCGTCGCCCCGAGTCGAAGCCAAGCAGTTGGCTTCTCACTGGCGGTGCGACCCAACTGAGCTAACCACCCAAAAACTTGCCTCTCAACAGGTTCGAGGTTTCTCGGCAAACTCTCGTAAACAAAAAGTTTACTTCGAGCCTGTTTACAGCGAGCTTGTCGAACTGTCGAGAAGTGCCGGGGGCGGGAGTCGAACCCGCATGAGCTTGCGCCCGCAGCGTTTTAAGCGCTGTTTGTCTACCATTCCAACACCCCGGCGATTGTTTTGTTGGGGTTTTGGAACGACTTGGGAGTATTCCAACACCCCGGCAATATTTTCTATCTTACACACATTTCGCACTTGCAAGATCATAAGGTGAGAGCGGTTACTAGTTGTTCGAACTTCTGGTACTCCAGTCCCGTTCGAACGGCTAGTGACCGATCGAATAACATTAACATAGAACTAAAGTGCGAAATGCGTGTATCTTAACTCAATTTCTTTGGCGAAGATTTACGATTAACGCCTCCCAGTTTACCAGAAACCTTCTTCTCTGTCACTGTAAACCCGGCCACTTTTCGGCCGCCACTGCCACCGAGCAATTTGGCCAATCGGCCCACATTAAAGGTTCGGCTTTGGGTCCGTAAACTGCCTCGCCAACCATTTTTTGTTTCTACCAAAACGAGCGCCGCTTTAGTCCCCTCAATCGAGCAGAGATATTTTGCTAACCCAGCCAGCTCCAACTCACTGGCACTGGTTTTGTCCAAAACTGCCCGACTAACCCGGGCGACTGCAATTCCGAGTGAGTTTATCGAGACCGAACCAAGCACTTCACCCCAGAGTCGCATTTTCTTGACATCTCGATGAGGGCAGAGAGTTGAGCGAATATGTTGATAGTCGGCCCCCAGACGAACCAGCCGAGCGGCTAAACTTAGGGTGTCGCTGGTCGTGTTAGGAAATTGAAAACCGCCGGTATCAGTATGTAGTCCGAGCAGTAAGGCCGTGGCGACAACCTGACTAATCGGTAGACGCAACTCATCAATAATATCGGCGACCAATTCGCAAGTTGACGATGATTTTGGGTTATGAAAATACTCATTTGCCAGGGCCTCCAAGTCGCCCTTCTGGTGATGATCGATAACGATAATTCGTTTGCGTTTAGCTAATTTTGTTAAGCTGTCAGCAAAGCCAGTTCGTTTGAGATCGGGGCAATCGAGCACAACGAACAAACTGGCACTTGGGGCAAGATTTAGGTCAACCTCAATATGTCCAAGCGCCTCGGTAAAAACTGTGGCAATCGGGCTGACACAGGCGATCCGAATTTTATGATCTGGCAAAGATTTCAACAGTGCCACTGCCGAACCGATCACGTCACCGTCGGGATGTTGGTGAAGAATTAAGACAATCGAATTAGTCCCGCGAAGCGATCCGGCAATCGTCTTCGCACCTGTCATTTTTAGGCCGACAACCTGACGATTAGTGACTTGAATTGATCGGTTGAGTTGGTCTGCCCTATCATTTTTTTCAGCCGAGCTAACTTAACAAAATAAATTCTCGCCCTTCTTCAGGAATTGTTTGGTCGGACAATTTAACGCTCTCTACTGGTTCGGATTTAAAAGACGAATTTATTTCTTCGATGCTAGCCTTGGCACTTACCAAGACAGTGCTGGGGTCGTATTGCTCGAGAGTCTCATTAAAAAAACTTTTACTTAAACTCGGGAGCGACTGGCTAAAAATAATCGTATCGCAGGGTGAAAATTGAGCCTTTTCGAAAGAAGTTGGTTTATTATTATCAAAAACATACACCAGCTGAAGCATATCCCAAGCAATAAGGACAGCCTGCTCCCCGTAAACGATTTCGATCCCTTCCGACTCGTACTCTCCCGGCTGGTCAATCGTCATCTCCCCCAAAACAATTTTTTCACCGACGAGTGACAACCTAGAAGCACTATTCTTGAGCTCAAAACCGGTTTCGGTCGTTTTAACTTGGAGCATTATTTAGAAGTCTCTTGCTTATCTGCACTCGACAGCTTAAGCGAGATTTTGCGAAGCTCCGGCTCGATCGAGATTACTTCAAAGGGGTAGGTTTGGCCATCTTTGACGACACTATCCGGCTTTTCACCCTCGGGCATCTGACTGACGTGGAAGAGGCCTTCAAGATTATCGGATAGTCTGACGAAGGCGCCGTACGGCGTCACCCGAGTAATTTGACCGTCTAATTTGGCACCGACAGTCAGCGTCTTGATTTCGCTCTGCCAGAGATCGGGTTGAAGTTTTTTCATTGACAGCGACACCCGGCCACCATCAACACTGACGACTTCGGCCTGCACTTCGTCACCAACCTTAAAATGATCACGAAGATTGTTGATTCTCTGCCACGAAACTTGGGAGATATGCACCAACGCCTCAAGACCGCCGATATCAACGAACAAACCGAAATCGACGATACCAGTAATTTTGCCCGAGACTTGTTGGCCAACCTCAAAACTCTGGGCCTTTTCTTCCAGATCGGCGTCACCGACCGCTTTTTCGGAGAAGACTATTTTGCTAGTCGGTTTATCGTAAGAGATGATTTTAACCTCAACGGTTTGACCGATGAATTCCGCTAGTTTGGTTTGGATTTGGTTGCGATCACCGTTAACGCGTGGGTAATGCTTAGCCGACAATTGGGAGACAGGAATAAAGCCCTGCATATCACCGTACTGAGCCACTAAACCGCCCTTATTGGCTTGAACCACCTTAACCGAGATCGCCTCGCCGTCAGAATTGCGTCTTTCCAGCATCCCCCAAAGTTTCTCTTTTTCGGCTTTTTTGAGTGATAAGATAACGTAGCCGTGATCATTTTCGGTCGAGAGAACATAGGCCCGAATGACATCACCAACCTTAAAACGGGCGGCGTCGGCCGAAAGTTCTTTTTCGGGAATAATGCCGGTTGCTAAACCAGCCACGTCAACCAGAATATGGTCTTTGGTCGTCGAGACGACCGTCACGTCAGTCACTTCGCCATCAGAGAATGGTACAAGTTTATCGCCGAGTAACTCGACGAGGGCATCCATAGTTTTGGGACTAGTCAGTGTTGGCATAACATTTAATCCGAAAAATTACTAAATGACTGAATTACGGAATGTCGTTGCGCTTGCTTCTCACTTCGTTTGAAGTTACTAATTTGTGGAAAGTTGTTTTTTGATAGGGTTTGTTTCATTAATTTAGTTATTCAGTAATTTCGTAATTGAGTAATTCAAATGATTTATTTTGACTTACTATTTGGAATATACCTGAAGAAGCGTTCTCTTTCAAGGTAGTCACGGCGTTTTGGCGGGAGGGCGCGAACTAAATGATAAATCACCCAGCCAATCCAAACCAGAACGATGGCTAAACTGGCTAATATCACCCATCGGCTCGAGAGGTAAGCAATAACTTGAATCCGGAAGAAAGCATAGCTAATCGCCATAATAATTATGAAAGCAATGATATTGGCGAGTTGATTGATTGGCGAGTCGTATAAAGGTATGGCAACTTGTGCGATCTTAAGACGACGGCGCCAAAAAATTAAACCGATCAGTAATACCAAAATCACCAATAGACTTGCAAGACCGTAGGGTGTTTGGGCTGGTAAATTAGCTTCGCTCCAGTAACTCCAGCTGAAAATATTCTTCAAGTCATTCCAAGCGAAGTGTTGAGTCTCAAGATAGTTACTAATAGTGGCTAGTCGGCTTGTAAAATAATCTTTCATAATATTTTACTGCCCGGTTTAACTTCGGTTAGGGGTGCGAGCATAACAGGGGCGTCTTCGTTGGAGACACAGAGCATCATGCCTTCACTCGTCGCACCGACCAACTCTTTCGGCTTCAAGTTTACTAGATATGGTGATTGCCGGCCGACGAGGGTCGCCGGATCTTCGACGGTTTTGCCGATGCCAGCCAAAATTGTTCGGGAAAAATCGCCAAAATCAACCGTTAATTTAAGGAGTTTTTTCGAGTCCTCTAACCTCTCGACCCCAATAATTGTGCCGATCCGGATGTCTAATTGTTGAAAATGGTCAATTGAAACTATCTGGTTCTCGTTTGGCATTAATGTTTTCCATTTTGGCTTGTTCTCGTGCCGAAGGTCAGAATAATCCGTCCTCCTATTTATTATCTACCTATGGAGTACTCATATTCTTCCCTCCGGCACACGGCCAACTATCGAAAAATGGGCTTACTTTTTCAGAACATACTCTGCGGTGAGTACAATTATCTTTCTCACCGTGTGCCGAAGGTCAGAATCGAACTGACGACACCACGCTCTTCCTAGCGTGACTGTGGACTAACTCATCTCCCTCCATCAAATGACAGATTGGGAGCCGGGCGCTCTTGGCAAGATTATTGTTGGGACTCACTTGCTAGTCTCTACACCTTCCTTGCGACTTTTACCCAGCAAGGCTCGGCTCGGGATTGTTCGCTTTTACGGCGAGGTTTCCCCGAATTCACCCGGTTTTCATTCTCGCCTTACGACGAGACGGCCCGAAGATACAGGCGCGTGCTCTACCACTGAGCTACTTCGGCAAATTTTCTAAGGTACAACTCTGTTATTCTACCTGAAACCAGCCAAGCCATCAATCCGACGGATTACCGAAAGTGCAGGCGAGTGATTTTCTTAACTCGAAGGAATCAACGTGCCCGAGATGCCCCAAGTAAGACGGTAAGCTGTTAGCTAACTGGCCTGACGACATTTGACCAAGCCGATTTATTGCTCGTTTTACCGTCTTTGCCCGAGGTAAGTTGTAATGTGGCAAGGCCACATAACCGACAAAATCAATCCCCCAATTTAACCGGCGTAAGTTAACTTTGCTCGGATGTAATTCCAGCTTCAGCTCTTCTTTTAAAAACCGCCAAATCTCAATAAAATATCCCATTAGATCATTGGGCTTGGTGGCAAGAATCAGAAAGTCGTCAGCGTAGCGAACATAATAGTGAGCTTTGAGACGATGCTTGATAAACTGATCGAGCGGATTCATGTAGACATTAGCAAAGAGCTGGGAAGTCAGATTACCGAGCGGCATACCCTTACCAGGATTTTTCTCGAAACCTCGAATAATCTGAGCCAACAACCACCTTAATTTGCCCTCTACGATATACTCAGCTAAGGAATCAAAAAGAATCTTATGATCAATCGAATCAAAGAACTTGCGAATATCACACTTTAGAGCCCAGCAAGGTTGGGTATAATTTCTACTAACTTTTCTTGCAATCTCGACAACCCGTCCGAAACCTTTGTGAGTCCCCTTATTGTTTCGACAAGAGTACGAATCGTGAATAAACACACCGTCAAAGAACGGATAGAGTTTTCGGTAGATGGCTTTGTGGAGCAACCGATCTCTGACACTTGGTTTATGAATATTTCTCGGCTTAGGGTCGCTGATCGTAAATGCTTGGTAGGGCTGTTGTTTATAACTACCCTCCTTTAGGTCACGATGCAAAGAAAGGATATTTTCCATCAGATGTAACTCAAAAATCCGAACATCTTCTTTGCTTCTTTTACCGACAAGAAACTCTTCCCAGGCTGCTAGCAGGTTCTCCGGAGAAATGATATTATCGTAAGAAATAACAAATGCTTTTTTCATAAAAAAATGCCTTTAACGCCCCCCCCCCCGCTTGAATTTGCCTATACTGCAAAGATTGGTTGAGGTATATAAACTGTGGCATCAGTATCTACCTAATCTACCAAAGACGACGCGTTATAGCTTGGGTGAGAAGATCGATGGACTATTCGTCCAAACAATCGAGTTAATTGTGACCGCCACGTATTTAGGTAAGGAAGAAAAACAACCGTATGTTTTTCGAGCGATTGCCAAGCTCGATGTTCTGAAATTTTTTCTCAAAGTCTCGTGGGAGATAAAATCTTTGGACAATAAAAAGTACCTTGCAATTTCTGAACAGCTCGATGAAGTGGGGCGAATGCTTGGTGGTTGGAACAAGCAGCTACAAACAATTACCCAGCCTACCCGAAGGTAGGCCAGACAATTGAACGAAGAGAGTTGTGGGAACGGCAGCGAAGCGACAGTTCGCATTCCACCTGAAGTCGAACCAACTCAGGAGGAGGTTACGCTTGGAGACATGCCGATTCAGATAGGGAACGTTGCGGTTGCCATTGCGATCCTGCCAAACCGAACCTACGTGTCAGAAAACGTACGATCTCACTGCCTTTTGACTACTCATTAGGCTGTATTTTATTTGGGATGTTTTCCCAAACTAACCAAGTGTTAGATTTGGGATGAAAATCCCTAATTTCCTGACACCAAGTATCTTCGTTTTGAGAAGTTGTGAGATGACGCTGAGATAAACCGTAGCCTATCTCACTTTGCATAACCCAACCCCAGATTTCGACCGTGCCAAGCCGTAGCCGGGCACATTCCAGTCTGGTATCCATATTTACGCTAGCAGGTTGTGTGTTTTTGGGCAAAATTTTAGGCTCCAGCACGATGTGCTGGAGCCTAAGGGCAAAGCGACCAAGGGACAAAGGACAGGGCTAACTGTCTTAAGTTCAAAGGTCTGAAGTCTACTTGGGAACGGCAGCGAAGCGACAGTCCGCAAGCCACCCGAAGTCGAACCAACTCAGGAGGAGGCGACGCTTGGAGACATGCCGACTCAGAAAGGGAACGCGGCGGTAGCCAGGGCGAACCTGCCAAACAGAACCCAATGCGATGATCGGGAACTGCCTCTGAAGCTCAGGGTGCGCTGCGCCAAGAGCCAGGAGTTCGTGAGTTTCCGCCGGGCGGAGACCAATTTTGTCCAATTCAGCGATAGTAGGCTCGGAATTGACCTCACGGTTAAGGTGGATGAGGTGAAGGACGATCTTTGCCTTTCCCTTCCGGATAGTCGGAAAGTTATTCGACGTGATGTCGGAGTTCTCCCAATCGTACACACCGGCCTTGCGGGCATCCTCGATCGGCTGATCGTAGTCGACCTCGAGGTCAAACTTGGTCGTGGCTGCGGTCGTTACTGGAGCAGGAGCGACAGCCGTGGGACGAGCAAGCTCTCCGATGAATCGGATGAACTCTATGTGTCGCTGCACAGCATCCGCCCACTTGGGGCTCTCGAAGAGGTCTTGAAGCTCCTTTTTGGTTAAGCCGAGCTTTGCCAGCTCGGCGTCGTCCAGATCGTGCAGCTTGCGCTGCTGATCACGTGTAATCCCTGCCATGTTGTTCTCCACGTTCCAAGGGAGGCGCAGGATCTAGCCTGGCTTATAGAAACCTTCCCTCGTACCGTACGATCCTCTTGTATTAAAGAACACTGATATTTTACCTTGAAAAACCAAAACTGTCAAGGCATTAGCCCCTAATTTTCGATTGTAGCGAGAAAATCTGTTGGCTTGCCACGGGGTGCCGAGGTACGTTTAATGATGTTAATTTTCACCCATATGCCAAATACACTTGATGACATATATGCCATCAACGGGGTTAGAATTAGATGACAAATATGCGTTTAAACGCATACGGGTCGTTAGGATGATTTAGGCTGATTATGGGTTAGAACCAATAATCATCCTCTTACACATCGGGGGTGTAATCTAGTTGGATGATGCAACGGTTATGAAGAGGCGGCGAAGGTGGGTGTCCCTTCGCCGCCAAATAGCTAGGTTTGGTCGCAGTTTCCCGGGATGATGATGATCTCGCCGGAGGCGACCAGTTTTTCCCGACCCCTACCGTCGGTCTTCTTCACTACGACCGGGCACTGTTGTTGACCTAATCTTTCCCGACTGATCACTGTAGTTGGGTCGCCGATGAAAATCAGGAAGTCTTCGCCAGGGCTGACGGGGCGATGAAAACGAAACCGAGCAATCTCAATGGCATATGTCCCGTCGCCGAATCTTCGCCAGAATGCGGCGGAGATTTTGCCAAACAGCAGAACCCCGTGAACGATGGCGTCCGGACCGAAATGAATTGAATTGTGGTCCCCAGTCAAGTTGGCGAAACGAGCCACTTCTTCGGGGCTAACCCGTTCCGGGCCGATCTGACAACCCTTGTCTACTTCCATAATGTTAATCCTCCTTCGAAACAAGTCACTACTGGTGCCTGGGAGAGGAGTCGAACCTCCACGCCTTTCGGCACTGGATCCTAAATCCAGCATGTCTGCCATTTCATCACCCAGGCAAGGGTGTTACTGTCGGGGTGGCGAAACGACTTGGAGTATTTCATCACCCAGGCATTTCAGTGTTAATTCTATCAAGAAAACAAACAGAAATCGAGCATAATAAATATCCGTCAGATTGGCATATTGCCTCTCTAACGGATGCTGGTAAATGACAGCTACCTCTCTTCCTCCTCGACGCCCAGAAATGCATAGACATCGCTGATGCTATCGAATCGGTGGGGAGCAATAGGTGCGTTGGGGTTCTGAATGCTCAACCCGAACTGGGTGCTTCCGCAGGGTCCGGTTGATTCGGCAATAACCTTGTAGCCGAGTCTTTCTGCGATGGGTCGCAGGCGTTGGAACCTTACCATAAGGTCTTCTTTTACTTTGTACAAACTCTTCTCCTTATTGTCTTCCCCAAGTCAGACGGGAGCTGTCTTACAAAACCCGGGAAGTTGCGTTGACCATAGCATAGTCACTCTATAAAGTCAATACCTAAATGGTAATTTTACTCTTCAATTTCTCAAAAGTCTTCGGGCCGATGCCTTTGACTTTGACGATGTCGTCGATCCGAATGTAGGGGCCGTTCTGGGTTCGATAATCAATAATTGCCTTGGCGTAGGCCGGACCGATGCCGGGTAGTGTATCCAACTCACTGACAGTGGCAGTGTTGATATTAACAGTGCCGCTAACGGCTGGCGGGGTGACGACGGTGTCATTACTCGGCGTACTTTGACTAACTGGAGGAGTAATGGCAGTTGGATTTTGAAGGGTGGTGCTAATATCGCCGATAACTGATTGACCTTGGCTGACTGGGGCATTATCGGTCGCTTGCCCACCAGATTTTTGATTGACCGATGTACCAAGCAAAAAGCTCGACCCAGCCACTAGTAACAAGACTAGCACCCAACCAACATTGCCTTTAATCAAAGTTTCAGGAGCGCCCTTTGTTTTGGTCATTTCGAGTCCTCCCGGGCGAGAAAGAAGGCGATGCTATGCTTTGATTACTGTGCATTGTTTTCATACTTTTGTTGTAGCACTTCTTTTTGCAATGGGGGATAGCGATCAAGCCCGACTGCTAAAACTTGCTCGGCAACTTTATGGGCATTTTTAATCGCCACCGTATCGGACAGTGAGGCGTATTTCAGCTTTGGCAAGCCACTCTGGTCTAATCCAACTAACTCCCCCGGACCCCGCAGAGCCAAATCGGCTTCGGCAATCTTGAGGCCGTCACTAGTCTCGGTCATAACCGCCAAGCGCTGTTTGGCTAAAGGCGAATCCACTGTTTGACCAAGATAACAAACAGATGCCAGCTCGCCTCGACCAACTCGACCGCGTAGTTGATGAAGTTGAGCCAAGCCAAATCGGTCGGCTTCCTCAACTAAGATCCAAGTGGCGGCTGGATTATCTATCCCGACTTCCACAACGGTGGTCGAAAGTAGAATATCAATCGAACCGTTTTTGAACCCCTTGATGATATCTTCTCTGTCCTGACTTTTGATCTTGCCGTGAACGACCCCAATCCGAGCCGTTGGAAATCTCTTTTTTAATCTTTGCTCCTCGACCGTAACTGCTTTACGCTCGACGGTAAACAAAGTCAGATTGCTGGACATTGCTTCGTTAATGAGCGGACAGATGACAAAGCCGGGCTGACCAAGTTTAATTTTTGCCTCGATTTCCTTTTCCACCCCCTCTCGACTGGCGTCATCAAATACAACTGTTGTAACTGGCTTTTGATGGATCGGTTTGTCTAGCAAATAAGTAATATCAAGATGGCCGAACAAACTTTGAGCCAAAGAGCGGGGAATCGGGGTGGCGGTCATCATCAATAAATTAGTTAGTGGGTAGCGTTCCAGTATTGCCTGCCGTTGTTCAACCCCAAAACGGTGCTGTTCATCAATAATGATCAACCCGAGATTGTTGAACTTAATTTTCGGCTCCAAGAGGGCGTGGGTGCCAACAATGATATCGGCATCGGAATGATCGTCTTTTGTGCTGGCAGTGACCAAAGCAATTTTGAAGCCGAGAGGGGAAAGAAGCTGACGCAAGGTTTCGGCTTGTTGAGTCGCAAGAATCGTGGTCGGATTGAGCCAAATTACTTGTTGGTCTTGACGACAAACTACGCTAGCAATAATCATCGCCGCCGCCGTCTTGCCACTACCCACCTCACCGTAAAGTAAACGATACATTGGATAGATTTGGGTTAAATCTTGAATTATTTGCCAACTCGCTCGTCGCTGACCATCGGTTAACTTGAACGGTAGGTTAGCAACCGCTTCTTTTAATTTTTCGACCTCAATTCGCACTGGTTTGGCTTCGAGCGCTAGGCGCTTTTGTTTAGCTAACAACACTTGAGTTGAGAGCACTAATAACTCTTCAAAAGCGAGGAGTTTTTTGGCTCGCTCTAACGAGTCTAAATCTTCGGCAAAATGAACCGCCTCGATCGCTTCCGCCCGGCTGGGCAGATCATACTCAACACGAACCTCGGCTGGCACAATATCCTTAAATTGACTGATCAGCGGCCGAGCAACAGTAATCAACCTCCTGATGGTCGCTTGGTAAAGTCCGGCGGTAGTCGGATAAATAGGTGTGACTTCCAGATTATTGATCAATTTCTTGACAAAAAATGGATTGCCAAGCGACGGGGCGATTCGTTTTTCGCCAAAAATCATCACTTCCATCCCGACCCGTAACTGGCTCATTAAATAGCGTTGATTAAACCAAAGGGCGTTAATCGTGCCTGAGGAATCACGAATTTTAACTTGAACGATCAGTACCCCCCGCTGACTCCGACGGCTATGAACCGACTCGATCGTCCCAGCAATAACGCTGGGGATTTTCGGTCGAAGTTGAGTTAGGGGCAAGAGTTGGGAGCGATCTTCGAGTCGGTTTGGGATTAGTTCGAGCAGATCTTGAATCGTTCTGACTGCCAACTTTTGCAATTTTTTAGTCAAATACTCACCAACTCCGGGCAGTTTACTAACTGGGTCATCGAGTTTGAGTGGTTTGGATTTGGTTGTAATCATCACTTGCGCTATTCTAAGTCTTGTGATGATTCAAGACAAGGAACACCCAGCACTACTGGTATATATGCTAATATTTTTCTCCCTCCTTGCGGTAGTAGGATACTTAATGCTAGTTAATACTACCGATCCATCCCTGCTTAGTGAAAGCTCGGTTGATCTAAAAATCCCTAGCTACCAGAATATGTTTGGCAGTAGCCAATAAGACTGGGTTTCAAGTCTGAAGTCTGATTTATGATATGGTTCTAATATGATTTATCTTATCGGTGGGCCACCACGTTGTGGTAAAACTACCCTTGCAAGGGCGTTGTCAAAAAAGCTAGATATTTCCTATATTCCCGCCGACTACTTGATGTCAGTTATTTCTCCGTATATTCCCCAAGAGGAAATAAAAGAACGTCTGCCGCGTTGGTATGCTCGAATGAAAACCGAGAAAAGTAATGACCGTCTCTATTCTGAATATTCGCTCGATGAGATAGTTGCTTTCTATACTAAAGAAGCTGAAACCTACTGGCCTGGTATTAAAAATTTTATCCTCTATGCTCTTCATGATAATCACGACTTTATCATAGAAGGAGCTCAGCTTAGGCCTGATCTTGTCCGATCACTGATGAATGAGGAAAACGCACATTCTTTCCGTACAGCGTTTCTCTATAAGTCAGGTGAAAAGATAGTTGAAGGATTAAAGGCAAATACTGAGCAGAAAGATTGGACTAAAAACGATACCAGCGAAGAGACTTACGACAAGATTGCCCAGATGATTGAGCTTTTTGGTGAACAAGTAAAGGCTCAGTGCACTAAGCACAATCTATCCGCTTATGATGTTTCAGATAACTTTCATATGCAGATTGAGCAAATAGCGAACGACCTTAAGTGAATATCAGGGTAATAATTGAGCGCGAAGTAGGATCAGACTAGAAGAATGTTCTTGACGAGCAGACCCTCGAACGCAAAGAGTCATTAACGGTATCTCGAAAGTATCCGTATCCCTATGGATTTATTCAAAACACTAAAAGTGGTGATGGTGATTGCTTAGATTGTTTCGTACTAGCTAACACGCTTTTCGCACTTAGTTAGTTACTGGGCATTTATGAAAATTATGATAGTAAAAATCTGCGGAGCCATGACCCATCAAAAGCAGGTCAGCGAGCAGTTTTTCACCTCACCCCGTAGGGTAGCGTGCGGGGGTGGAGTGCAGAGGATGGGGGCTGCTTCGCAATTAAGCCCCCGTCCTTTGCAAGAAAAGCTCCTGCCGTCGCAGACGGCAAAAACTAAAACAAATATTCTCAATGACGGTGGTTTTAAAAAGTAATTTTCCAGTGCAAGTGCGGAATGCCTGGCCTTCAGACTTAAGTATTACTATCCCAATGTCACTTCAACAAAATGGTTACCGCCAGCAAAGGGCCGGATGACATTGCCAGTCAATCGAACCCCGTCGACAATAATTCGGTCAATTCCCTTGGATACTCGGAATGGGTTCTGGATTCTAAAATGGTAGCTGGCCCCTCGAAATTGTCTCGTCACTTCGACTTGTCGCCAATCTTTAGGCAAACAAGGTTCAATTTTTAACCCACCCAACACTGGTTGAACGCCCAAAATATAATCTAAACAACCACGCCAGAACCACGACGCCGAACCAGTCGCCCAACTAAACGATCCTCGCCCAAACTCTGGGTGTTCCGGTCCGTAGACAAACTCGGCGTAAACATAGGGCTCGATCTTGTAAGTCTCGGGGTCCTTAACACGATAAGTGAAGTTGGTTTCTTGCCAAAACTTAAACGCTTGATCGCCCCGACCGAGGATGGCTTCAGCAATCACCGCCCACGAAACCGGATGATTGAAAATGGCCCCGTTTTCTTTGGTACCGGGTGCAAACTGGCTAATAACCCCGTATTTTTCCTCCGGATGCTGAAAGGCCGGCAAAAATATGGCTGGACCGTATTTGGTATTGAGCCGTTTCCAAACGGCATCCATCGCCTTTCCGCCCCTTGTTTCATCGGCCACGCCAGATAGAACCGCCCAAGTTTGAGCGTTAATATCAATTTTTTGGTAACGATTTTTCTTCGATCCCAGTGGCGAACCGGTGTTGGTTGTAGAGCGAATATACCAAGAGCCATCCCAAAAATATTTATTAATTGAATCTTTGATTTTGGCGTAAGTTCGCTGATACTTAGCGACGAGATCGTGTTCACCGACGCTTTCTAGTATCGGAGCCAGCTCTCGCAAGTTGTAACAAATCTGGCAGGCGACCATCTGCGATTCACCGCCACCATGTTTTTCAGGATTATAGGCATCATTCCAGTCAGCCGTTAACCGATATGGCAGGTGGCGGGGCGATAGGTGTCGTAAGCTATATTCAATCGCCCGAATCAAGTGCTGTAAGACCGTCCCCGATCCTGAATCGTAATAGTCAATATTCTCTTTAAGAAAGTTCAGATCGCCAGTTTCCTTGAGGAAAAATATGGCCGAAAGCACTAGCCATTGCGGATCGTCAGAGTGATTAGTGACTTTTCCTTCCAGCGTCAATTTATCCCAATTATGAACGGTTCGCCCTTCTTTCAATTGAAAACCGAGTAGTTTCCTTAATTGTTGTTTAGCGAGGGTGATGTCATTGGGCATAACGCCGATGATATGCTGGCACATATCCCGATAGCCGATCGTTGCCGAGCCACCGCCGATATAATACGAATCCATCAATGACCAGTTAGCCGTCACCCAGGCCTGATATTTGTTCCAATAATTAAACGAGATATCAAACGCTTCTTCGGGCGATTTAACGATCGTTTTGGCGTTGTAAGAACGCCAATAATCCTTGACCGCATTCAGGGCGGCCTCGATCTCGCCGGCTTTTTTGTATTTGTTAATTACCGCCCGAGCTCGACGCTCGCCGACAGCAAAGGCCTGATTGAAACTTTTTGACTCAGGATTGGTCTCGACAGCCCCAAGGATGGCATTTAAGTTAATGGTCGCTTGCGCGCCGAGAATGATATTTTTCTGGAGAACTCCGACCGCCCGATGACCCAAACCCTGACTCCGCGAACATTTCCCCTCTTGTACCGCTTGCGGATTGATAATATCGCCGTAGACACCGGTAAACTTATCTTTTTGACAATCAAAACTATCAACGGCATGATCGAGAGCAAAATAGGCGACTTTATCCCAAAATAGACCGGTTTCGCTGGCTGTTTCCCAGTGACGCTTGCCGGCCAGAATGGTGTTATTTTTATAGGCCGTAAAATTAAAAAGATCATTAAAACTGGCTTCTTGGGAGTTACTCTTCTGTTGACCTAAGCTCCATTCAACAAAGAAGAAGACACTAAGGTTTCTTCTCTTGGAACCGGAATTGGTTAGCAAAACCCGCCAGATTTCACAGTTATCGGCTTGGGGAACAAAAAATAGCACCGAACCATCAATGCCATTATTAGCCGATTCGATCGCCGTGTAACCAATACCATGTCGGGCTTCAAAACGATCCGGTTTCTTCATCACCGGCTGCCAACCCAAACTCCAAATCTCCTTCGTATCGTTATCGCGAATGTAGATATACCGCCCCGGCCGATCCTCAATCACCACATCACCAGGTATTTTACGAGTAATGTGATTGTAGCCGGCATCTCCCACAAACGAGTAACCCCCACCAGTTTGGGAGATTTGGGCGACATACTGACCGTTAGTCAAAAAATTCACCCATGGCCTTGGCGTATCCGGCCGATGAATAATAAACTCATCCCCAATGCTGGAAAACTCACCGTAGTCTGTAATTTAATCCCTCCCGACCAATCATACCAGACATCCAACTAGGAGGAGTGTTTAATCGAGCTCATCTGACAAACAACCGTTAGCGGTTGTCTAACAGTTTCTAGTAACACCTGATGGTTGATAACTTGTGGCCTTCTAGAGTCGGTGCGGCGAACGATTAGATCCTTAAGAACGCTCGCTAACAGCTGTTGATAACGATCGAGCTTGGGTAGGGTTTCGTTTAGTTCTTCCGTCTTGGTTGAAGTAGAAGTGACCATTCGGGTCGGTAACCAGCCAAAAGTGGTGACAACCCCGTTATCGAAAGTGTAGGTGGTCTCAACTGATTCTTGGTCGTTACTGACATCAAGATTGGTTTTGAGTCGGACCTGGGTCTTGGGAAAACCGAGTTCAATCAAATGAGAGTAGCCAGTTTTTTGCTGACAAGCAAATCGAGTTGGTTGATCGCCAATAATATAATTATAAAGATCGATAAAGTGACAGTAGGTGTTGAGAAAAAATCCACCGCTGATTTTTGCGTTCCAATACCAATGGTCGGTCGGGTATCGTGCCATATCGGCTTTGGTTACAATCTCTCGAAGCTGACCCAGCGTACCTTGCTGGACGATCTCCCGCAGGCGTTGATGAAAAGGGTGATAACGCAAAACTAAATTGGCCGTTAATTGTCGGCCCTTCTTCTCGGCGAGTTCAATTAAGCTCCGGGCTTCCGACTCGGTAAATGCTATTGGTTTTTCGACTAAGACATTTTTTTCAGCCTCCAATCCATCCCAAGCCAATTGGCGATGGGTATTGGGTGGAGTAAGGATGATGACTGTCGTAATGGAATCAATCTTTAATAATTCGGCAGGATTTTTAGCAACATCTTTAATCCCGAATTTCTTCGCCACTTTTTTGGCTTGGCTGATTTTTAGATCAGTAATAGACTCAATCACAATCTCCGGTAAAAATTGCTGGTATGCCTCCAGACACATTTCAGTGAATGCCCCTGCACCGATAACGCCAATTTTACTAGTCACCATCAGGTAAAATATCCTCATCCACCAATACTTTTCGAAGCGTCTCGAGATGAGTCATCAGGGCTGACTGGCTATAGTCAATAAAATTCGGATTATTCTCACTAATAACCCTATCCCAGAAGACTATTTCTCCAATTAGGTGACGTAATATCATATGGCGAAGCAGGGGTATTGAGATGGTCTCTGGGAAGTTTTTCAAAAAAAGTTTGAGCATTCTGTCTCGCCAAGGAACATTCCAGAGTCGTAACCAAAGTAGAGATGCATCGAATAAATAGTTATCTATATGAATAGTTTCCCAATCGATTATCGAAATTTTACTACCTTCGATAATTATATTGCCGGGATGAAAATCACCGTGGCAAAGATAGTGAGCTAATTTATCTAATTCCGGACTAACTTGGAGGTTTAGCTCGCCAATTTGCCGTTGCTGATCCTGACTTATGTAACGGCCGATGTACTTGGCGTTTTGATCAATAATTTTATTTAAGCGCTCAAAATGAGATCGAGCATTGCGGATAGTTAGGTTGAGTTCGATTGGCAGTGCGGTCGTCGCCAACTCTATAAGCGAATTAGCCAAGAGTACTGAGTGGTCGGCCTCGACCGACCGGCTAACCTGGAAGGTTGGGCCAAGAGATGTGCCGGGAACGAACTCGTAGATCAGCCAACGCAATTCGTTGTTACTACCTTCACAGACCAGTCTCGGTACTAAGTTCGTTATGTCCTTAGCGAATAAGTAAAATTTGCGTTCGATATCAAAATTCTTATCCCGATAATAAATATCCTGGGGATCGCTGGGGTTATCAATTCTGATCTTTATGACAATAGGCTTATCAATATGTCGTTGAATGCCTCTGGCCAGATAATAATGATGACCGAACTCATAACTTCGGTTGCCTTCAACATCAAAGGTACAAGTGCCTTCTTCGGTACATAATACCTCGATTACAGAGATATTTTGTTCGATTAGGATGGAAGCAATCTTCGCCCTTAATTCGGGGATTAGCCGAAAACTATTGACTTGGGGAGATGACATCGTTAGAAAGTATCAGATATGCGAGTAAGTAGGTAACAATCGATTCGGCGCCCTGATTTTTATTAACACCTCCGGGAGTAACGGCGTCGTAAACACCGTTAGTGACATCATTAAATACCGCCACCCCCTGACTATTATTGCCTCGGTACCAATCCATCCATTCCAACGATTTATTTAGATAAATTATATTTTTGGTGGCCTGATAAAGTAAGGCGAAAGCCAAAACCATGTCCGATGCGTCGAGCGGTTGCTGGTCGTACTCGGCTTTAACACCGCCCTTAAAGTACCATCCCGCTTGTCCGATCGGAGCCGGCTTGCCATCAATTCGGCTGACTAAATCCAGCCAGACCATTGCTTCTTCAGCAACGGTTATGTACGACTGTTTGTTAAGTACACGACCGGCTTCGGCAAGGGCGTAAGGTAGAGCTGCGTTGGCGTAGCTTAAATAGTTCTCAAACCATCGCCAATCGCTCTTGGTATTTTTCTGATATATCACAACCAACTTGTCAGCCCAACGGATTGCCTCTTCTTTTTGATCGGCCGCCAGTAGTCCAAGTAAGATATAGGACTTGGAGCGAAGATGGGGATGCTCGAGATGATGATGAATACTTGCTCGATCAAAAATAGTTTTCGCTTCTTGACGCATAGTTTGGTCTGGACAAGCTTTGATCATCTCGCCCAAAGCCCAAATAGTTCGACCGATCGAATCTTCTGACCCCTCAGAGTCGAGTATCTTTTCGGTAAAACTCAAAAAGTTGTGAAAACTCCCGCCCTCCTTTTCAACTTTCTTAATATAGCCAAAATAAATCTCCAAAAGGCGGATAACCGATTGATCTTGATACTTTTGAAAGTACCAGAGGATAGCAATTGTCGCTCTGGCGTTATCGTCCAGTGAATAGCCGTGACTCGGATCGGGAACATCTCGGTCAGCGTGCTGGATTAAACCGTCGCGCGTCGTTAAGCGCTTCAAGTGAGTCAATGGGGGTGGATTTTTGAAGTCTACAAACTCTCGCATCCTATTTATTAACCAATAAACTGAAAAGCTCCAAGTACTTTAAGGCAACACTTGGCCAAATCATATTGCGAGCATAGTCGTAAGCCCGTCGAGCCATTATTAACCGCTTACGCGGATGATCGAGAAGATAATTGATATTCCGAGCCAGATCGGAAGCATCTTCTGGATACGATAGTAATCCCCGTTCATCAGCCAAGACTTCTTTAGCAAACAAATAAGGTGTGGAAACACACGCCTTACCAGCACCGATCGCATAAGCCAGCGTTCCGGAAGTGATTTGATCGAGTCCAAGAAAAGGTGTGATGTAAATATCAGTTGCCTGTAAATAATGAACAATTTCGGGCAGGGTCAGATACCGATTGACAAATTCAATATTTTTCTCAAGACCAAGTTTTTTTATCTGTCTCTTCAGCAACAAACGATACTTCTCTCCCTCATTTCTGGTGATAATAGGGTGGGTTTGGCCCAGGAGGAGGAGATGAGCTTCTGGGTGTTTCGCCACGATCTCCTGCATCGCCGCAATCGCGTATTCGTAACCCTTGCCACGACTGATCAAGCCAAAACCACTTATCAATGTCTTATCGGCATAACCAAGCGCCTCTTTATGTGATTGGGTTGGTCCGAAAGTAATATCAGGGATACCGTGTGGAATAACGACAATCTTCTTGGGGTCGACACCGTAGACATCAACCAAACGATCGGCGGCCGTTTGAACCATGACGACAACCGCCTCCGCTTTTTGACTAATCCGAACCACAATGTCTTTTTGCTGATCGTTTGGTACGGGTAGGACGGTATGGTAAGTCACCACCACTGGTTTTTTGATAGTCTCAATAAAAGGCACGATGTACTCACCGTACTTGCCACCAAAAATCCCGAACTCGTGCTGGATATTAACGACATCTGCCCCAGACTGATTGATATAATCAGCCGCCTCAAGGAAACTTTTTAAGCTCTTTTGGTCAACTTTGTACTTAACTTCCCAAGGATAATTTAGGCGATCACCCCCAAGCGATTCGTCATCAAGAACGACGATGTCGGCTAAATGACGAGGATTCAGGACGTTAATCGCATTGGTTAGATCCTTAGTAAAGGTGGCGATACCACACTCGCGGGGAATATAAGTCCCAACATAAATCGCCCGAACTTTTGGTTCGGTCGCGGCTAATTGGTTTGCCAACTTTAATTCTCGGGTCTGTGAAGGTGTCATTTGTTCGTGATTATCTGTGCCCACATTGTATAGAAATTTAGTCAACTAATCAACCGACTCGGGTGCCATTGAGGTATTCGGCCGCGACTTCCGGGCTAAAAACATCGATCACCACACCACTACCAATCTCGTAGCCGCCAAACGTTCCTAAACGTGGAGCAATTTCAAGATGCCAGCGGTAATACTCGGCTTCTTCAAGCGAATTAGGTGCCGAGTGAATGTAGAAGTTGAGCGGTGGGTTGTTGAGAGCGGAGTTTAATTTCACAAACGTTTGAGTGAGGACCGGAATCAAGGCAGCCAATTGGGTATGAGAAATTTTATCAAACCGACTAGCTTGATATTTGGGGACGATCCAGGTTTCGAATGGAAACCGAGCGGCGTATTGGACAAAAGCGAGGTAATGGTCATTTTCGGCCACCACTCGCTTGGCAAATTTTTGTTCGTGACCAACTAGGTCATTAAAAGAACTCCGCCCGTTAAGTTCAAAATAGTGTTGGCACTGAGTTAGTTCACGGGATATTAAGCTGGGAATAATGTTGGAGGAAAAAATTTGGGCGTGGGGGTGAATTATTGAAGCACCGGCAGCCGGTTTTTCGTTATAAATTGCCATCGTATAGGCATTATTACAAAGTTGATCATAGTGCTGGTAGCGTTTTTTGATAATCACCATTAGGTCCCGCCAGGTATTATTGTCAAACTTGGATAGAGGCCGGTCATGATCCTTGACGATTACCACATCATGACCACCCAACGATGGCTTGGTTGAGAAAAAATCATTCTCAACCTTAAAAGTCCTCTCACTGCAACGAGTCGGATCTTCGACAAAAGCTGGGTACTTATTCGGGATAACATAAACTAGGTCAGTTTCGTAATGTCGTAGTCGAAGTTGGTTATAGTTGGTTCCCTCAACACAAAACGGACAATCTCCTCTGGCGATCAGTGAGGGCTGACTAGCCACCACAAATTCACTTGGCCGCTTGGCTCGCTCGGGTGCAATTACCACCCAATCGCCGGTAATAATATTTTGTCGGAGTTGCGGCATAACACCCTAAGCATAGTCGGCGAAAGACGCCTCGTATAGCTCGCAGTAAGTAAACTGCCGCTATACCAAGCAGGATATGCTTGGGAAGTCGCTTACTAGCGACTATAGCTGAAAAAAATTATCAATTTGCAATTTTCAGTTTTCAAAGAATGACTCAATGATTCAATTCTCAAACTTGGAAATTGTCTAATTGAAAATTAAATGAAAATTGATGCTTGAAACTTGAAAATTATCTCATATCAAAAAGACTTGAGAAAGCGCTATTGCCACCGCATCGGCAGCGTCGTCGGATTTAGGCATTTTTTCTAAACCAAAATAGTCTTTGACGAACCTTTGGACATCCTTTTTCTTGGCCTTACCGTTGCCGAGCAAAACTTTTTTGAGCCGGAGTGGGGCGATCTCGGCCACTTCGATATTGGCCTGTGCCGCCGCCAACAAAACCACCCCCCGGGCTTGACCAACCGCAAAAGCGGTTTTGGCATTGTTAGCGAAAAAGATCATTTCAATGGCAATCAGATCGGGCTTGATTTCATTAAAGCGTTTGACTATTTCGTAATAGATAAAAGACAATTTCTGTCCTTCGGGGGAGTTGGGTGTCGTGACAATACAATCGTAATGCATCAACTCGGCCTTACCCTTAATAATTTCTATCAACCCTAACCCCAGCCGACCCGACCCGGGATCTATTCCTAAAATTCGTTTCCCCTCCATCAGCATCCAAGTGTACTTGGATATGTTTCAATCCGCCAGCTGGCGGAGCAATTTTCAGTTTTCAATTAATGAGCAAATTGTAGGTTTAAGTCAGAATTTGTCTCTAACACTGCTGATGACATATATGTCATCAGCGGACTGGAAGGCAATTCAATTTGGCACAACTTCGGGAATGTCGTAGTTGCTGGAGACTTTAGTCACGTCGTCAAGATCGTCAAGCGAATTAGCGAGTTTGATTATTTTTTCGACCAATTTTTCGTCCGTAATCAAAACGGTGGCACTGGGATGATACTCAAAGCTGACCTGGTCGCTCAGAAATCCGGCATCAGTTAATCGGCGCCGAACTAATTCCAAATCTTTTGGGTCGGTGTAAACAAAAACTGTTTTTTCCTCTGCTTCCACTTCGTCGGCGCCGGCATCAATCGCCGCTAATTCAGATCTTTCGGCATTAACATTTTCAAGGCAGATCTGCCCTCGGCGCTTAAACAGATAACCAACCGCCCCACTCTCAGCTAACTTACCTCCATATTTATTTATTACTGCCCTAATATCACCTACAGTGCGATTGCGATTATCAGTGGCGGTTTCAATCAGAAAAGCCGTCCCGCCCGGTCCGTAGGCCTCAAACAAAATCTCCTCCATTGCCGTCGCCCCACCGCCTTTGGCTTTTTCGATCGCCCGTTCAATATTATCTTTGGGCATATTGCTCACCCGAGCCCGATCAATTGCCAGTCGAAGCTGAAAATTTAACTCTGGATCGGTGCCGTTCCGAGCGGCGATAGTGATGGCGTTAACGAGTTTGGAGAAAACTACCCCT